>Ga0208940_1001437_pt1 | contig 24968 bp, 27 predicted proteins | sample AD_JPNNA6_MetaG_FD_184445 | JGI IMG/M metagenome (GOLD analysis project Ga0208940, IMG submission 184445) | Active sludge microbial communities of municipal wastewater-treating anaerobic digesters from Japan - AD_JPNNA6_MetaG (SPAdes) (version 2) | ecosystem: Engineered > Bioreactor > Anaerobic... | reverse complement strand
CGCCTCCGAAACCAGCCGGAAAAGTTCGGAATCGCCATCAAAGCTCCAGGGCTTGCCGGATTCCATTATTTCGAGGTCGCCCTCGCGGTCACGATAGATCAGTTCATTGGCCAGCTTCCCTTTGCTGTCTTTGTAGGTCAGTTCGATGGCGACAGAACCAATCCAAGACACATCGACCACGGTTATGAACCCATCCGGCAGAATGCCTTTGACAGTCGCACCGCGTTTCAGTTCTTCGAGTCTGGCCATTAGGATTCTCGTTGTCTGATTTTGGATTGTTCATTCTCCGACGGAGAAGTGTTCGAACCACCGCTTCTCACCCACTCGTCGACTTCTCGCTGGTTGAATTTCCAAAGCCGACCGATCTTATGGCCCGGCATCTGCCGTTCACTGATCCACTTGTAGACCGTATCCCGCTTGATGCCGAGATGGTCCGCAATCTCATCTACTGAGAGCCATCGGTCTTCCATCATTCGACCCCGCTCACTGTTGGCTTCATCGGTTGACTCCCAACTGCCTCTTTTCTTTGGTTGATCGGTGTCCCACGTTACAGTCCTCGTCGCTTGCATCCCAATAAACCAAGACAAGCAGGGTTACAATGTACCAGATCGATGTCCAATGTCAAGCGGTTTGTCCGGTTATTTCGCGTATTTGACCGATTGTAACCGAGTCAAGACTTCCGGGACCAGTAAGATCCACCGAACGGAGAATCGGAGAGAATGTGCGCCCGGGCGTAAGTCGGCGTGGGCACGCCAGGAACGACGAGACCCCGAGGGGAGCACCCCGCGGGGTCTCGCGTTAAACAAGAACCGCTGAAATCAGCGGATTGAATTTTGGCTCCCCTTGTGCAACCCTCTTCATAACCGTTCTCTTTCTCCAGCAGTTAACCGAAAACCTTCAATATCAACGAGTTATCAAAGATCAGGCCGTTCCTGGTGATGTGGAAGTGGCGTCAAACTCGATTTCCCTTACACCTATTCTTCCAGGATACGTTTTCGAGCAATCTGTTCGATCTTGGCAACATCGATACCTCCATCAGGCTCATCCTGGGATGTGATCAATCGATCCGAAAAACCGTTTTCTTTATACCCCGACTTCCGGACTGTCGAATGGTAAAAATTGCGATAACATGTTGAATTAACTAAACATAGGTGATTAAAAGAGATTCATCCGACTAAAGCATACTTCGTTGTGTGAAGGGCCATGATTTTGAGTTTGAAGAACTCCATGTCTCTGAAGCCATAGGCCATTCGTTTCATGGTTTTGATTTTGTTGTTGGTGCCTTCCAGTGGCGCTGACGAGATCCGGTGATCGTAGTAAGCCAGGATTCCTGATTTGTAGCCGGCCAAGGTGTCGGCAAACTTTTTGAGCATTTTGATACCCGTAGCACGTGCTCTTTTAATCCAGTCGGTGAAGACCTTTTCGGCGATCTCCTTACTCGGTTGCAGCCAGATCTGCCGGAGATCTTCCTTGAGGTAGTAAGCACAGTCAAGAGGTTCGTTAAGCTTCAGTGCTTCCGCCAGGCGTTCTTTCTCTTTCTTGCCGGGATCGAGATTCTCAGGATTTTTCAAAAGGAGCCAACGGATTCCTTTCAGGACAACCTTTCGGAGACTCTCTTTGGTTTCGCGGTAAAGATCTCTCCGGAGATCGGATAGCTTATCGTTGAACAGCTTGATGACATGAAAATGATCAAACACAATCGTCGCGTCGGGAAGATGGTCAAGAACGGCGCTGATGTATGCCGGAGACATGTCCATGGCGACGGCTTTTACCTTTGTCCGGGCACGTCTGAGCCTCTGCCAGAACGGATCGAGGGCGTCACCTCCCTTGCCGTCCCCAACGAAAATCACTGCCCCGGTGTCCATGTCCAGCACCACTGTCAGATACCGATGCCCCTTGCGTACCGATATTTCGTCAATGGCGATCCGCTTTACGTTCTTCAGGCACGGCCTGGAAAAGCGCCTAGTCAAATCCCGTTTCTGGATCTCCTTGATCGCATCCCAGGAGATGCCAAGATGTCGGGCCACATCCTGAATAGTCATATGTCTCGACAGCTCCAAGGCATATCGTTCAAAGGCGTGGCTATAGGAAAACCGAGGATCGGTAAATCCGAGCTTCTCCTGACGGATCTTCCCACAGCGCCGACATTCAAGCCGCTGAATCTCATAGTCCAGAAGCACTCTTTTCGATCCGATCGGTACCATCCGGAATCGCCTGGAAAAAGTACCCCGAAGGATAACATCCCGGCTCCGGCACTCCGAGCACCGGAACGTTCCCCGTTTGCGCTTCGCGGAAAAGATGATGGCACCTCCTTCGTATCTGCTGCGAATATAGTCATAGCCAACCAAACCAAAACCGTGGTACAAAAGACTCGTGGACATACTTCCCCCTTCGTGATTGGAAATCTTCGCAAATTTCCTTTTGGGGCTGTATGTCCATTTTTTCAAGTCCTAAAAGTACGCATCAACCGGATGAACCCTGTTTTTGTCATCCTGTCCGGCTGCAGTGATGGTCTGAAGGGTGTGGAGTCCGACTATACAATAAAAGTAACCGGCGCCGACCAGTTGCCGTTCAGCGGTCATTACACCATCGCCGGTACAGGGGCGATGCCCAAGCCTGTCCAGGTAACAGGGAAGGCCCCCATGGAATACACCGGCAAGGGCTTGGCGGCGGCCTGCGTTATTCGCAAAACAACAATTGAGGGCACTCTGAAGGTAGAGATTCTGAACGGGAAAGAAGTTGTGTCCACCGCCGAAACAGCCGCCCCTTACGGGATCATTACCCTCGGTAAAATCCCTGATACGAATTCCATCATAAATCAGATCTTGGGGAAGATCTTGGGATGAATAGATTGACGGATTTTGAGAGCCGTGCAAGAGTATAAAAAATACCTTGCATGGATCAATCCAGGGGTGTCTGGTTGTGAATAGTATATTTGACAAGCTTTTTGTGAGAGGTAAGCATGTCTGTCCGTCATGGTTATGCTTCACCTTTGACAATCCGCTGCGCAGAATCATCCAAGAGCCCTACCGGATGCTTGCGCCCTATGTCAGGCCCGGTTTCACAGCCGTAGATATAGGGCCAGGGAAAGGTTATTTTACCATTCCCATGTGTAACCTCGTGGGGAAGGATGGAAGGGTTATTGCCGTCGATATCCAGGAAAGGATGCTGAATGCTCTGAATCGGCGGGCAGCAAAGGAGGGGCTTGCGGCAAATCTGATCACAAAACTTTGTCGGCCTGATGACTTTGGCATCGATGTGGAGGCCGATTTTGTATTGGCGTTCTGGATGGTGCATGAAGTACCCGACCCCATGCGCTTTTTTGTGAACGTAAAGAAAATCATGAGGCCCCAAGCCTCTTTTCTGATCGCCGAACCGTACTTTCATGTTACGGGAAAACGTTTTAGTTATATGTTGAAAACAGCTCAGGAAACTGGATTTGCAATCGTTGATGCTCCGTCCATATCGTATAGCCATACGGCCGTCTTGGCCCTGTAAAGGGATTTGTTGCTTTTATGCTTTTCTTACAATTATCTCTTCGATTTCGCTTAGTATGTCATTGATATTTAGCGATGAAGACTCTGCAATAGCATCAGACGGCAAATGGACATGATGGGGAAACGTTGACAGTTTCCTGGCCCGCGGATCAGAAGCATTGTCATGTCGGAAAACTAAACTTGTCTGGTTCCGATAGTTATAGGCATATTTGTACTTTTCGATACTATCTCCGACTTCGGCAACAAACTCTTTAAAGTCAAGGAGGGAGCTGTCAAGAAACTCAATCCTTCCGTAAATATAGGCTATATCCTCCGTTTTGCGGTCAATGTGGAGATCATACGCCCGAATCAGGGGCGATGATTGAATTGAGTCCTCTATCTGCCGTATATACTCATTCAGTTTCGACATGGACACCTTCAAGAGCGACAAGTTTTTTTTCAAGACGTGCCAGCGTTTCCAGTTCTCCCTCCCATTCGATCAAATCCATATCGTCCACCTTGCCGTAAAGAAGGCTCATGGTTTCGGAAAGACCATATTTTTCTTCAAAGCTCCTGATTTTCGACCTGACGTTTTGAACTGTTTTTCTCAATATATACGCTTCGTTTTGCAGCATGACACCTATCCTATCCGCCAGCCACTGATCACTTGTTTCAATAATTACCCGCGTCATATATTCCTCCCTGCTTGGAAAAATAATCAAAGACAAATTTAACTCTTGGATGCCTCATTTTAGCTGCATTGCCATGACAAGTCAATCAGCTTCAATGAGGCGGATTTCCGCTGCCGTCAGGCCGTAGAGTTCCGCGACGAGGGCGTCGATCCGGCGGTCCGCATCTGATATATCTACTTGATAAAGAGTAAGTTTCCGATTACATTGGGGATAGTGGGATAAGACATTGCTTTTGACGGGTCGGAATATAGGTGTGGTATTTTTGCATGTCAAGGGTTATTTTGCATCAAAAAACAGAGATTGTTGATGCTGTTGGGTGGGGTATGTGGATCGGCGACCACTCTTTTGAGAAATTGTTTCACCTTTCGGTCGAGTTACCCGTCATGAAGGCATTTTTGATCGCCATCCGGGCAGACCTCTCCTGCACGCCTCTTTTTTACGATGCGTCATGCTTCGATATAATCGTCCCATGAGTATTGAGGATCCCCATAAAAATGATCATCATGTACGGGGATCTGTGAAACGTCATCCGGGATGGATGGCGCAGCCGGCCTGCCTGTATCGTCCACACAGACAGGCGGGTTATGGATTTTCGGCGGCGGCCTGGCGCGTGCGAGCCATAACCCCAGATGTTCGAGAATGGCCCGGATGACCGAAGGGTCCTCGATGCTGCCGATGACCCGCATGGCGCCTTGACATTTCGGACAGACCAGAGGATCGACTTCGTATATCTTCTGAATCAATCGCGCCCAGTTCCGCCGGAAGGTCTTTTGATCTCCCTGCGATTCGAGGATGCAGGGAATAACCTCATCTCTGCCTTCCTTCTGCCGTTTCCCCCGCAGGACGTTGCTGTAGTATCCGTAGTAACGCACCATCTGCTCGCCCCGGTTCGGGATGTGGGTGCACATGGCCGCCAGCCATTCCATCGCGGGGAATATCTTTGTCTTTTTGCCGTCCTTGGCCATGTAGACGACCTTCCCCTCCTGATCCAGGTAGGTCATCCGCTCTTGGGAGAATGACGCACGGATGATGTATCTGGCCAGATGCTCCATGGCCGTATCATCTTTTGGCGAGATACGGTTGCCGCAAAAGACGTTGAACCCCGTATGCTTCCATCCGGAGAGCATCCGCACCAGCTCCCCGGTAATCTTACCCTTGGAAAGAAGCATCCTGAGTACCTTGTGCCGGAAGATGGCCTCCAGCTTTTTCAACTCAAAAGGCGGGGCGACGCGGAACATGTTCCTGCTGCCGTAGAAACAGCCATCCGTCACGAGGATGTGGCAGTGGGGATTGAATCCGAGAAAATCTCCGAAAGTCTGGACGGCGATGACGGCGCCGGGGATCGGATCTTTTTCGGGAACCGCATCCCGGATAAAGACCTTCAGGGATTCCCAGGCACAGCGGCTGAGATCGGCAAGAAGCTTCCGGTCATAGAGGAAGTATCTGCGCAGGATTTTCGGGATGCTGAAGACGAAATGCCGGTGAGGAATCTTCTTGAGGACATCCACGCATAGCCATTCCCCAAACTCCACCACGCGCTTCTGATGGCAGGATGGGCAAAAATGACGGCGCTTGCAGGAGAAGGCCAGGAGGTATTCATGGCCGCAGTCATTACATTTGACGCGGGCAAAGCCGTTGTGCAAATTGCCGCAATCGAGATAACGATAGATCACCTGCTCTATATAAGGCCGCCAGAATCCGTACTGCCTGGAGAAGTGTTCGTCATAGATCCCGACAAAGGTTTCAAAGTGGTCCTCTACACAGTGGTAATAATCTGAAAACTGGGGATTCCGGGGGCGATAGACGGCAGCGGGAAGCGACACGATTTCTCTCCTCTGAGAATATCATGTCGCCATAATGCAGAACGTTCGTTCTATTTGTCAAGGAGAATCTGGCCGGTGTTAAAATATCCCTTGACGGAAAACTCCATGGCGGCATCGATCAACCGGGTCTGCATCTCCGGCATGGAGGCGGTCATCTCCGGCATCTTCGGTGCAACCCCCAAGACCGTCGATGTCAAACCCGAACAGGATGAGTAAACGTAAAACCGTTGATCAGGGGACATTTTATTCCGATGAAAAGGGGACAAACAAAATCGGCGTTGACACTGCGACCGGCAGGGCATGTTTCGAGTTCGTAGTGTGACAACCAGCCTTCCGCTGCGGGTGGTCAATCCCTTTCCCGGGAAAGGGCGTCGCCCATGACCTCCCGCCAGTAGGGATCTTCCCGCATCTGGGCGAGCTTCCGTTGTAACTGCCGCACCGTGATGCCCAGGATCTCTGCGGTCTGTCGGCGGTCGCCGCCGGTGTTCATGAGGACGTAGGCCACCTGAATCTCGTCGTTCTCCTTGAGGCTGCACAAACGCCGGGCGAACAGGGACTGCCGGGTGGGCTGTCGGCCCAGGTGGTGGGGGAGGATGATGCCCCCTTCGCAGAGAAGGACGGCGTTTTCCACGACCTGGTGCAGCTCCCGGACATTACCCCGGTATTCCCGGCGGTTGAGGACGTCCATGGCCTCAGGACTGAAGCTGGTGATCTCCTTGCCGTGCCTGCCGCTCGCCTCCCGGAGAAAATGGCCGGCCAGCAGGGCGATGTCGCCCTCCCTTTCCCGGAGGGGAGGGATATGGACGTGGGCGGACTGGAGACGGTAAAGAAGATCCAGGCGGAACCGCCCTTCCTGGCAGGCCTTTTCGAGGTCCATGTTCGTCGCAGAGATGACCCGGACGTCCACCTCCACGGTCTTCGCCCCCCCCAGCGGCGTGAAGGACTTTTCCTCCAGGACCCGGAGGAGTTTGGCCTGGAGCCCGGGCGGGAGCTCCCCGATTTCATCGAGAAACAGCGTCCCGCCGTCGGCCTGTTCGAAAAAACCCCGGTAATTGGCCTCCGCGCCGGTGAAGGCACCCCGGACATGGCCGAAGAACTGGGTCTCGAACATGGTGCTCGGAATGGCGCTGACGTTGACGGCGATGAAGGGTCCTTCCGGGGACGGTCCGGCCCGGTGGATGCCCCGGGCCATGAGCTCCTTGCCCGTCCCCGATTCGCCGGTGATCAGGACGGGATTGCCGCTCCGGGCCATGACCTGGGCATAGGCCAAAAGGGACTTCATGAGGGGACACTGGGTGATGATCTCGGCAAAGGCCCGGGGGACATCCTCCGTCCGGCTGCCGGCGGATAACCCCTTGAGGAGCCCCTTGCGCTCGTAAGCCCGCTCGATGGTAAGGAAGAGCAGCTCGTTATCCACCGGTTTGACGAGATAATCGTAAGCCCCCATGCGGATGGCCCGGACCGTGGCCGGGATATCGTCCACCGCCGTGAGGATGATGAATTCCGTCCAGGGTTTGGAAGGCTTGGTCGCCTCCAGGACCTGCATCCCGTCCGTTTCCGGCATGAGGAGATCGAGGAGAACGATATCGTAATCCTTGCGGCGAATGAGGCGGATGGCCTCCCGGCCGTTGTCGCAGATCTCCACATTCCGCAGACCCCGCCATTTCAGGAGCCGTTGCACCGAGGTCAGGGCGATTTCCTCGTCGTCAACGATGAGGATCTTCATAAGCGCTGCCTCCCCGCTTCCTGTATCATCTTCATGAGCTTTTCCATGGGGAAAGGTTTTTCGATGGTGAAGGTGGGGCGGACCGGCGACGGGATATTGCTCCGGCGGCTGCCTTCCTCTCCGTACAGGGCCGTATAGAGAAGGGGATGCCCTTCCTTGACGGCGGCGATCACCTCCCGGCCGGTTATGAAATTTAGATCGGCGGCGGTGATCACCCAGTCCACTTCCGGGTTGTCGTCGAGAAACCTGATGACCCCCTCCTTGTCGGCCGGGGATTTGATCAGCCAGACGGCGGCTTCCATGAAATGGGCCTGCATGTCTTTGAGAAAAGAGGCGTCGGTGTCGATGAGGAGCAGGCGGGGATGGAGTTGGGGGAGCTGTCGGCCGTCTATGGGGAGGTAAATGCTGAAGCGGCTGCCCAGTCGCGGTTGGGAAAGAACGGCGATGGCACCCCCGTGTTCCTTGATCAGCCCGTAGGAGATCGACAGCCCCAGCCCCGTGCCGCCCGAATCACGGCGGGTGGTGTAGAAGGGGTCGAAGATATGATCCATGGTTTCTCTTGTCATCCCCTTGCCGGTATCCTCGATGACGATCACGACGGCATGGAGACGGGGCAGATGCCGGGTGGAGATGATTATCTTCCCCTTGCTCTCCGCAGCGATGGCCTGATGGGCGTTGATCAGCAGGTTGCCTATTACCTGTTCCAGCTTCTGGAAATGCCCCCGGACCGGAGGCAGATCGGGGGCGAAGCGCTGTTCGATAACGGCGACGGTTTTCCGCACCTGGGCGCCGACGATGACCAGGGCCCCCTGGATCACCTCGTTTATCTGGAGGGCCTTCTTTTCCGAACGTTCATCGCTGCGGGAGAATTCCTTCAGACCGGTGATGACCCGGTTGATACGGGTGGAGGCGATCTTGAAGGCCTGGATGATCTGCTCCATGTTCTCCATGACCTCTTCCCGGCTGAGTCCCCGCCGGGAACAGCTCTTCCCGAAGGCGTCGTTATCCTTGAGGACCGGCGCCATGGTTTCCCAGATCTCTTCCAGGAGGGGGATGTTGTAGGAGATGAAGCTCACGGGGTTGTTGATCTCGTGGGCGACACCGGCCACGACTTCTCCCAGGGCCGTCAGCTTGTGGGTCTGGATGATCTGTTGCAGGCGCAGTTCGTTTTCCTGGCGGATCCGTTTTTCCTCCGTCACATCCTGCCAGACGCCGACAAAATAAGGGTCGGGGGATGCGGGCATGCGGAGCGGACGCCAGAAGTCGGAAAACCAGCGATAGGAATGATCGGCGGCGCGGAAGCGGTACTCGCTGCGGCAGGTCCCATCTCCTCCGTATTCCCGCAGGGATCTGATGACCCGGTGCCGGTCGTCGGGGTGGAGCCGTTCCCGCCAGAAGCGGTGATCTTCCATGAATTCACGGGGCTGGTAGCCGGTGATCTCCGTCACGGAATGACTGACGAAGGTAAATTCGTATCCGGACGAGGCATTGCGGGTGTAGGAAACGATAGGCAACGATTCAAGCAGAAGGGACAACTGATCGGTGGTGCGCTGGAGGATCTCGTTGGTCCGGCCCAGCTCGGCGGTGCGCTCCCGGACGCGCGTCTCCAGATCTTCATGGGCCCGGAGCAGCGCCTCCTCCGCCATCTTACGTTCCGTGATATCCTCCAGGGTCTCCACGGCCCCGAGGACCGACCCCCGGGGGTCCCGGAGCAGGGCCGCGGTAAAGCGGAGCCAGCGGCCGCCGCTCCCCAGCTCCGGGAAGTAGTCCGTCGCCTCGTAGGCATCGTCGATAAGGGGTGATTTTATGTATTTATTTCCATACCAACGGGGTATCTCCGCGACTTCCCCGGCGACAAGGAGATCGGCCAGGCAGGGACGCCGGCGGTTATAGAAGGCCCGCCAGTGCCGGTCGGTGCCGATGACCTCGGCGGCGCTTATCTTGCTTAACTCTTCCAGGGCCCGGTTCCAATAGATGAGGCGATGACGGCCGTCGATGACAAAGGTGGGAATGGGCGAGCCGCCGATGCACCCCATGAGCAGCTCCGGTTCCTCCCGGACCGGTATCGTTTCCGTCCGGCCATGATTCGTTGCCTCGTTTATTGTTCCCAAATACCGTCTCAACGCGAAATGACCGTCCGTGGCATGTTCGGACTTAAATGTTTGATTACGGGCGGATACCACCGGTATCCCCCGTGACTGTATCCATTGCGCCTCATAATTTCCTGCCGCCGCCCCCGGGCAAAGAAAGGGTAGCTTTTCCCGGAGAAGATTGTTAAGGTGCCGTTACGGCCGTATTTTCCGGCGGTCGGAAAATGTTTCCGGTGGACCGGTTTTTCAGACAGGGAGGGACAGGCTATGGAACTCGGCGATATCGTCATGGTGGACAACCCCCGGCACCCGTTTTACGGCCGCACGGGCAAGATCATCGGCCGCCGCGGCCTTTACGGGGAGAATGATCCCTGGTTTCTCATCTACGTCCCTTCCCATATGCGGAGTTTTCTCGTTCCCCAGTCGATGCTCTGTCTGGAAAAGGACGCGTCCGTCACCGTGGAGATATTTCCCGAGCGCCTCCAGTAGTATTATCCGCCTCCCGGTAAATGCCCTCCCGGGTGACGATGGCCGTTATCAACTCCGGCGGTGTGACGTCGAAGGCCGGGTAATAGGCCCTTACCCGCTCGCCGGTGATGGGGGTGCCCTGAAATTCCAGTACCTCCCGGGGATCCCGCTCTTCGATGGGGATATCGCTGCCCCGGAGGGTGCGGCGGTCGGGGCCGCCGTAACCCAGGATGTAAAACGGGATTCCGAAATGGCGGGCACAGATGGCCAACTGCAGGGTGCCCACTTTGTTGGCCGCCGCGCCGTCCAGGGCAATGCGGTCCGCCGCCGTAAACACCTTGTCGATCATGCCCCGGGACATGCACCACGCCGCCATATTGTCCGTAATCAGCGTCGTTTCGATCCCCATTTCGCTCAGAGACCAGGCCGTCAGCCGCGCCCCCTGGAGATAGGGGCGGGTCTCCGTGCAGAGCGCCTTGATTTCTTTCCCGTTTTCCCGGGCGTACCGGAACATGTAGAGGAGACCGGCGCCGGCAAAGCAATGGGTGAGAACCGTGTCCCCCGTCTCCAGGATGGTTTCCGCCTGCCGCCCCGTGGCCTGGGAGATCTCCCGCTGCCGGGCCAGGCTCTTTTTGAGGGCGGCCAGGATGATCTCCGAAGCCCGGCCGTCGGGATGCTGCCGGACCCGTTCCAGCAGTTTTCCCATGAGAACGGCGAGGTGATAACCCGTCGGCCGGGTGGCACAGAGGCGATCGGCGGCATGTTTGAGAAAGGCCATGTTGCGATCGCCTTGTTGCCTCTCCATTTCCCGGGCCGCCAGATAGAGTCCGTAGCCCGCCGTGATGGCGATGTCTCCGGCGCCCTGAACCATCATCTGTTCAATGGCCCGGGCCACCTCGACATGATCGGTGCAGTAAACCTCCGCCTCGGAGCGGGGAAGCTTCCGCCGGTCGATGATGATCAGGGCGTCTTCTCCCTCCAGATAGACGTTGTTTTCCAGATGCATCAACAAAGGTTCGGTGGTCATCTCTTCCCCCTCTCCAAAAACGGACGTTTGCCGCCGCGATGCTGTCCGGGCGGCGTCCCTGCCAAGGCCCCCGGGATCGCCCCGGTTACGCCCCCGCCGGGATGGAGAAGCGCCAGGCGCAAAACCATTCCTCCGGGTGGTGGTCCGGCGGGCAGCCGATACATTCGCATTTGATCCGGCTGTCGATGTATTCTCCGAAGTGGCGGTATTCCACCAGCCCCGCCGACTTGCAGGGATAATCCTCCAGTCCCCGGCGCTTCCGTGCCGACTGGACCCGGCAGTCGTTCATCTGGAAGACGATGCTCGTGGGGCTCTCGTCGATAATCGACTGGACGTTGACCCGGGCGTACATCCGGAAACGCAGGGCCTGTTTCAGTCCCGCCAAGCCTGCATGCTCGGGAAGACCAAGGAATTCCTTGATCGACCAGGCCTCGAAGGGGGAGTATCTGGTCCAGCAGGTGTCGTTGCAGCGCTTGGCATCGTACATATCCCGCATGGATTCCACGGCCTGGAACCAGACGCCGTCGTTGGCCAGCCAGTTGACGCCCAGATTGTTCATGATGTTGATGAGTTTCTCCTTGGGCATCTCCAGGAGCGGCTTGGGAATGCCGTTGACCATTTCAAACCCGAACACCTTGGCCATCCGGTCCATCTGGATGTCGTAGCTGTTCTTCCGGGCCTTTTTCATGATTTCCAGGGCCCGGTTGATGCCGAACTGGTGTTTTACGGCCGTGAACCACAGGGTGTAATGCACCATGTTGCGGTGAAACATGTCCACGATGAGGCGCGCCATGTCCTCCTGGTTCAAATCCTCCGGTTTTTCCGCGGTGATCATCTTTGTCGACCCTTCTTCCGCCATTGCTCTTTCCCTCCTTCAATATAGATTGTCCCCGCCGGTGGGGATTCCCCATCCAACATCGTTCGCTGGCCGCGCTGATGGAAAAACACCTTTTTGACTGTTGGAATGTTCATGGCTGTGTGGGTGGCATATTAAGGGGAAGGTCGGGCAAAGTCAATAGAACAATTTGCCCCCGCAGCGGTCCGTCCCGGTCATGACGGGGCCGCCCGGCCTTTCTTGGCTTCGGGGCCGCCCGGTGACCCGCCGGCGGGGGCGAAGCGTTGCCCCGGGCGGTGTTTCGCGGCGACCCGCCTGTCGTGCCCGGGCGACCTTTTTGTCGCTCTCTGCAACTATCCGATATTGTTTATGAATATTGGAGATATTTTCGGATCTTGACGAAGACGCCCCGGATGGGGCGACATTTTCTTCATCTTCCCCCAAGGAACCTAAAAGGTGGTTTGATTATTTCATAAATATATTCGGTATCTTGCATTGACGATGTCCCGGCCGGGGAGTTGGTACGGCCCTTGCGATAGCGTAAGTAAAAAGTGGGGAAATGCAAAAGAAGGGAGGGATCGCAGATGTTAGCCTCGATGAAATTGATCGATCTGGTGGAGAATCACGCGGAAAAGATCGCCGCCCAGTGGTCCGAACTGGTGGTGAAGAATCCCTTTACCCCTTTTTATCACAACAAGCCGGCGGCAAGGCTGATTCCCCAAGCGGTGACATTTTACAGGAATTTCCGCAAGTTGTTCATGGAGCCGAAACCGGTGGAGGCATCGGACGGGTATTTTAGCCGTTACGCCGAGGATCGATACCGCGAAGGGGTGCCTCTCCATGAGGCAGTCTACGCCCTCATCCTCATGCGCCGTCAGATCTGGCTTTACGCCGAATTCCAGGCCACCTTTTCCACGGCCGTGGAGCGGCAGCAGGCCATCGACAGCGTTACCCGCACCATGCTCATGTTTGATTACGCCATGTACTTCATCACCAAGCGTTATCGGGAACTGATGAAACTGGAATGGTTCGAGGCGCCGAATACCTGAGTGCCCGCTGTGTCCGCCGCCGAATCCGTACCTCCGGCGGCGGGGCGGCAGGTAAGTGAACATATCCGGACAGGGGCCGGGATTAGACAGCGAAGACGGAAAGGAGGGCCACACATATGTCCGGTTCGCTAAAACTCGTGAATCTCATCGAGACCCATGCCGAGCCTATCGCCAGGCAGTGGGCCCGGGACGTGCGGAAAAATCCCCGCACCCCTTCCTATCATGACCTCCCGGAGGAAAAACTCGTCCCGGTGGGGATAAGGTTCTATGACAACTTCAAGCAGATGTTCTTCACCGACAAGCCCGCGGATGTCTCGCAACAATACTTCGCCCGGTACGCCGAGGAGCATCATGCCCGGAACATTCCTCTCAACGAGGCCCTCTACGCCCTGATCATGATGCGGCGTCATATCTGGCTTTACGCCGAGTTCCAGACGATTTTCATCTCCGCGGTGGAGCAGAAACAGGCCGTGGACAGTCTGGTCCGCACCATCCTCATGTTCGATTACGCCATCTATTTCATCAGCCGACGTTATCAGGAGCTGATCTATGCCCGGATCGAGAAAAATCTTGGCGTCGTGAACGTCCTGCGCATGGAAAGCCCCCGCGGGGCGAAGCTGGTTCCCTACCGCGGGATCATCATGACCGCCCTCATCATCGGGGCCATCGGCCTGACCTATTACTATCACGCCGTTTTGGGCCTGAATGTCATCTTCACCCATCTCCTTTATATCCCCATCGTCTTGGGGGCCATCTGGTGGAAGAAGAAGGGCATCCTGGTGGCCGTGGGGCTGGGAGGTTTCCTCCTCTTCAGTCATCTGATCTTCCTAAAAGGTGTGCCTTTTACCGATGATATTATCCGGGCGGCGATTTTTCTCGTCATCGGCACGGTCGTGGCTTTCCTGAGCGAGGGGGTGTCCCGGGCGGAGGAGATGTACAGAGCGCAGCCGGCGGCGGTGAATCATGAACATTAAGCTATGCTTCTATAAAGGAGAAAAGGGAGCCTACTCATGATGAAACAGGAACACTACGAAGGAACCGTCGTTTCCGTACGGGGCAGCGTGGTGGATGCCCGCTTTCCTGCGGGACACCTGCCCGCCATCCGCAACGTCCTCCATGCCGGCGACGACGGCGGCATCCGCATCGAGGTCATGGTGCAGCTCAACGACGAGGTGGTACGCGGCATCGCCCTCCGGCCCACCCAGGGCCTGGCCCGGGGCTCGCGGGTCGTCGACACCGGGGCGCCCTTTCTGATTCCTGTGGGCAAGGAACTCCTCGGCCGGGTCTTCAACGTCTTCGGGGAACCCATCGACAACATGGAAGGGCTCTCCGGGGAGCAGCACCGCCCCATCCACGGCGTCCAGATCCCCCTTACCCAGCAGTCCACCGTGTCGGAAATCTTCGAGACGGGGATCAAGGCCGTGGATGTCCTCTGCCCCCTGGAGCGGGGCGGCAAGGCCGGTCTCTTCGGCGGCGCCGGCGTGGGCAAGACGGTCCTCCTCACGGAGATGATCCACAACATGGTGGGGCACCATCACGGGATCAGCATCTTCTGCGGCGTCGGCGAACGGTGCCGGGAGGGGGAGGAATTGTACCGGGAAATGAAGGAGGCGGGCGTCCTGGCCAACACCGTCATGGTCTTCGGGCAGATGAACGAACCTCCCGGGGCGCGTTTCCGCGTCGGACACACCGGTCTCACCATGGCCGAGTACTTTCGGGACGACGAACGCCAGGATGTCCTCCTCCTCATCGACAATATCTTCCGGTTCATCCAGGCGGGCCAGGAGGTTTCAGGCCTCATGGGTCTGCTCCCCTCCCGTCTGGGCTATCAGCCTACCCTGGCCTCGGACCTCGCCGAGTTGGAAGAGCGGATCTGCAACACCTCCACCGGGGCCATCACCTCCATCCAGGCGGTTTACGTCCCCGCCGACGACTTCACCGATCCCTCGGCCAGCCACACCTTCAGCCATCTCACCGCTTCCATCGTCCTTTCCCGGAAGCGGGCCAGTGAGGGTTTCTACCCGGCCATCGACCTCCTCCAGTCGGGCTCCAAGATGCTCATGCCCACCATCGCCGGGGAGCGGCATTACCGGATCGCCCAGGAGATCCGCCGCAATCTCACCATTTATGAGGAACTGAAGGACATCATCGCCATGCTGGGGATCAACGAGCTCTCCCGGGAGGATCAGCGGACGGTGTTTCGGGCCCGGCGGCTGGAGCGCTTTTTCACCCAGCCCTTCTATGTGACGGAACAGTTCATCGGCAAGGCGGGGAAGATGGTGGCTCTCCCGGACGCCCTGGACGGCTGCGAGCGGATCCTGAACGACGAATTCGCCGATTATCCCGAAAGCTCCCTGTACATGATCGGCACGGTGGACGAAGCTGTCCGGGAGTGATGAAGCCCCGGCCGGGGGTCTATGGATAATCCCTTCATCCGGGAAGGAACGGAACGGGGAAAAGCCGGATCCGGAAGGCCGGATAAGGATCGAATAAGGGTGTAAAGAGGGAAAAGAGATGCAACTGAAGGTCCTGCTACCCGCAGAGGTGCTGCTTACCGAAGAGGTGACGAGGGTGGTCGCCGAGGCGGAAAACGGCTTCTTCTGCCTCCTGCCCCAGCATGTGGATTTTGCCGCCCCCCTGGTCCCCGGGGTGTTCACCTATACCGCCGCCGACGGTACGGAACATCATCTGGCCGTGGACGTCGGCTCCCTGGTCAAGCGGGGTTCCGAGATCTTCGTTTCCACCCGGAACGCCGTCTCCGGCCGGGAACTCGGGGAACTCAAGGAGGTCGTCGTCGCCCGGTACCGGGAGATCGACGAGCGGGAGAAAAAGGCCCGCACGGCGGCGGCGCGGCTGGAGGTGGACCTCCTGCGGCGCTTCATGGAACTGCGGCACGAATAGCCCCGGATGCCGTGCCGGCGGCAGGGATAACGGTTTTTGGGGGGAATCTTTGTGAGGTCATTATGACGGACGAACAACTGACGCCCAGCGAGCGGCGCCTCAAGCAGGCGGAAGAATTCACCCGCCAGGTCGGTCTCAAGGAAAAGCGGCGCCTGAAGGGGAAGACCCAAAAAGACGAGGGCATCTGGTTCGGCCTGGGGATGTTCGGCATCGTCGGCTGGTCCGTCGCCATCCCCACCCTCATCGGGACCGCCCTGGGCTACTGGATCGACCAGACCTGGCCGAGCCGCTTCTCCTGGACCCTGATGCTGCTCATCCTGGGGGTGGCCCTGGGTTCGCTCAATGCCGGGTATTGGGTCAAGAAGGCCCGGGAGAACATCATCAAGGATTGACGGCCGCTTTTGAATCAAAGCGGAGTTTTATGTTCTTGAAAGGAAACGGACATGAACCATACCCTCTATGAGCTTTTGATCCCTCTGGTCGCCGGCGGCCTCATCGGCTTTCTCTATTTCTCCGGCCTCTGGCAGACGGTGCGGCGCCTCCCCGATGCCCCCCGTCCCTGGCGGTTGCTGGCGGTGAGTTACCTCCAACGGCTCGTCCTGGCCCTGGGAGGTTTTTATCTCCTCATGGACGGGGCCTGGGAACGTCTTGCCGCCGCCGTTACGGGCTTCATCATCGTCCGGGTTGCGATGACGAAGATCCTGGGTAAAATCCCCGCTCCGGCCATGAAAGGAGCCGCCGTATGGAAGTAGTCGCCATTCATCAGATCAGTCCCGATCAGGTGATCCTTTTTACCTGGGGCGTCATCACCATCAACGCCACCCTCGTCTATACCTGGATGATCATGGCCCTCCTGGTGGTGGGATCCATACTGATCACCCGGAACCTTTCCACGGACCGGAGCATGAGCCGGTGGCAGAATTTCATGGAGGTCATCATTGCCGGTATCCGCGCCGAGATCGGTGATATGGTCAAAGACGGGGTAAACACCTATTTCCCCTTCGTCGGCACGTTGTTTCTGTTCATTCTGGCGGCGAACCTCTTTACCTTCATCCCGGGTTACGTGGCCCCGACTTCATCGCTGACGACCACGGCGGCCCTGGCGATCACGGTCTTTTTCGCCGTCCCCATTTACGGCATCACCAAACAGGGGGTGGTGGAGTACCTCAAAGAGTACTTCCGCCCCACCTTTATCTTCTTCCCCTTTCATGTCATGGGGGAGATCTCCCGGACCCTGGCCCTGGCCGTCCGGCTCTTCGGCAATCTCATGAGCCACGAGAAGGTCATCGCCATTCTGCTGGCCGTGACCCCGCTTTTCTTTCCCGTGGTGATGCAGATCCTGGGGCTCCTCATCGGGCTGATCCAGGCCTATATCTTTGCCATCCTGACGATGGTCTACATAGCTTCGGCGACCCAGTCTCACGAGGAGACGGAACATAAAACCAACTCAAACCATTAAGAAAGGGAGGATAAAGACTATGGACAGCATCAGCATCGTTGCAATGGCATCGATCATTACGGCCGGGATCTGTATGGCCATCGGCTCCATCGGGCCGGGACTCGGGCAGGGCAGGGCCGTACAGGGGGCGTTGAATTCCATCGCCCAGCAACCGGACGAGCGAAACTCTCTGACGCGAACCCTCTTTGTCGGCCTCGCCATGATTGAATCCATCGCCATCTACTGCTTCGTCATCTCCATGATCCTGGTTTTCGCCAATCCGTTCTGGACCTATGTCATCAAGAAAGCAGGAGGATGATCCATGCATATCGACTGGTTCGTCTTTTTCTCCCAGATCGTCAACCTCCTGATCCTGATGTTCCTCCTGAAGAAGTTTCTCTTCGGACGGATTGTCGGGGCCATGGATGCCCGGGAGGCCAAGATCGCCGCCCGGTTCGCCGAGGCGGAACGTTCCCAGGAGGAAGCCGAAACAGCGGCGGCGGCCTGTGAACAGAAGCTCCAGGATCTGGAGGCGCGCTACGAGGAGATGCTCAACCAGGCCCGCCGGGATGCGGAGGCTTACCGGGAACGCCTCCTGGAGAAGGCCCGGGAAGAGGTGGATTTCCTGAAGAACAGATGGATCGAGGCCCTACGCTCGGAAAGGGAGAATTTTCTTCAGGAATTGAGGCAGTTGGCGGGTAACCAGATCTACGCCATCACCCGCCGGGTGCTGAAAGATCTGGCCGATCTTGACCTGGAGGAGCAGATCGTCAACGTCCTGCTGACGCGCTGGGCCGCCCTCGATGAGGGGGAGCGGCGCCGGTTCCTCTCCGAAAGCGCCGAGGGATTGCGGATCACCGTCTCCTGCGCCTATGAAATCCCGCTGTCCACCCGGCGGCGTTTCCAGGAAAGCATCGGACCCTATCTGCCGGAAGATGCGGAGGTCGTTTACGAGTGCTCCGAGGATGTCCTGTCGGGGTGGGAACTCCGGGCGGACGGGCACAAGATCGCCTGGAGCATCAAGGACTATATCGACTCTCTGGAAGAACGCTTCTACGGGGCCCTGCAGGAGGCGGCCCAGGAGCACAGGTAGGATGGGAACGGACATGAGGCGCCGGTGAAGGACGTTTCGGTGACGGTGGGTGAGACACGATGGGAAGACCGCCAACGGTCACGGTCAAGGAGAGCAGAACATGAATAATACCGCGACAGAAAAGGAAGAGTTGAAAGAATTTCTGAACGGCGCCTTCCGGACGATGGACGACGTCCTCGCCGGTCAGGAGGCCGAACTGAGGGACCGGGAGGTGGGGGTCGTCACCTATGTGGGTTACGGCATCGTCCGGGTGACGGGGCTGCCGAACATCCGGGCGGAGGAGCTGGTCCTGTTTCCCCACAACCTCCAGGGGCTGGTTTTCAACATCGACGCCGAGGAGATCGGCGTGATCCTCCTGGGTCCCAGCGAGGGCATCCAGACCGGCGCCGAGGTCCGGCGTACGGGCCGCGTGCTTGATGTCCCTGTAGGGGAATCCCTTGTCGGCCGGGTCGTGGATGCCCTGGGCCGTCCCCTGGACAACCGGGGGGAGATCCAGACGGTAAAGCGCCTCCCCGTGGAACGGGAGGCCCCGCCGGTCATGGCCCGGGATCCCGTTACCGTACCTCTCCAGACCGGTATCAAGGTGATCGACGCCCTCTTTCCCATCGGCCGGGGGCAGCGGGAACTCATCGTCGGCGACCGCCAGACGGGGAAGACGGCCATCGCCGTTGATACCATCATCAACCAGGCCGACAAGGACGTCCTTTGCATCTACTGTACTGTGGGGAAGAAGGCCTCCGATGTGGCGAAGGTCATCGCCGACCTCAAGCAGTACAACGCCCTGGATTATACCATCGTTGTAGTCGCCGTGGGCGACGAGCCCCCGGGTCTCCAGTTCATCGCCCCTTACGCCGCCACCTCCATGGGGGAGTACTTCATCTCCCAGGGCCGGGATGTCCTGATCATCTATGACGATCTGACCTACCATGCCCGGGCCTACCGGGAGCTGTCGCTCCTCCTCCGGCGGCCCCCCGGCCGGGAGGCCTTTCCCGGCGATATCTTCTACATCCATTCCCGTCTCCTGGAACGCTCCACCCATCTCCGGAAGGAACACGGCGGCGGCTCCCTCACTTCTCTGCCCATCGTGGAGACGGAGGCCCAGGATATCTCCGGGTACATCCCCACGAACCTCATCTCCATTACCGACGGGCAGTTGTATCTTTCCCCCCGTCTCTATCAAAAGGGGATTCTCCCCGCCGTGGACGTGGGGAAATCCGTCTCCCGGGTGGGCGGTAAGGCCCAACTGCCGGCCTATCGGGCCGTCGCCGGGGATGTGCGGATCTCCTACTCCCAGTTCGAAGAGCTGGAAACCTTTTCCCGCTTCGGCACCCGTCTCGACGAGGCGACCCGGCGGGTTCTCGAGAGGGGCTGGCGGGTCCGGGAGATCCTCAAACAACCACAGTACAAACCGATTCCCGTGGCGGAGCAGGTGGCGGCCATTCTCGCCGTCACCTCGGGGATGTTCGACAGTGTGGCTATAGCTGATGTCCGGCCGGCGGAGGATGCCCTCCGGGGACATGTGACCGAGAACCACGGCGCCTTCTGCGCCCGCATCGCCGCGGGTGACAAACTGGGCGACGCGGAGCGGGAACTCCTCGTCAATGCCGCGAAGCTTACCGCCGGCAGCTTTGTGAAGGAGAACGAACGTGCTGACCGCTGAAGCCCTGAAGAGGAAGATCCAGAGCGCCGACGACCTCCTGAGCGTCGTGAAGACCATGAAGGCCCTGGCGGCGGTGAGCATCCGCCAGTATCAGCGGGCGGTGGAATCCCTCGCCGACTATTACCGGACCGTGGAGATGGGTCTGCAGATCGTCCTCCGGGATCGCCGGGGGATCATTACCGGAGCGCGGGCCGGCACCCGGGCCGCCCTGCTCGGGGCGGTGGTCTTCGGCTCCGACCAGGGGCTCTGCGGCCAGCTCAACAACATCATCGCCCAGCATGCCCTGGAGGAGATGGACAAAACGGGGATCCCCCGGGAGAACCGGATCGTCATTGCCGTGGGTATGCGGGTTGCCGATATCCTGGAAGACTCCGGGCAGAAGGTTTTCGAAATCCTCGCCACTCCGGGATCGACGGCGGGCATCACCGCCATGGTTCAGGATATCACCCTGGTCATGGAGAGCTGGCGCTTCAAGAATTCCGTGGAAAATATGCGTCTTTACTATAACGAATACCTCTCCGGAGCCACATACCGGCCTCAGACCCTCAAGCTCCTCCCTGTGGACAGGGACTGGCTCCTGACCCTGAAGCGGCGGCGCTGGGAGTCCCGGACGATCCCCATGTTCACCATGGAATGGGAGCGGATCTTCCGGTCGCTGATCCGGGAGTATCTCTTCGTTTCCATCTACCGGTCCTTCGCCAATTCCCTGGCCAGTGAAAATGCGAGCCGCCTGGCGGCGATGCAGAATGCCGAGAAAAACATCGAGGAACGGCTGGAGGAACTGGATGTCCAGTTCCACCGCCAGCGCCAGATGACCATTACGGAGGAACTCCTCGATATCGTGGCCGGATTCGAGGCCATGAAAGAAGACGGAAACGTTGCGAAACCGGGGAAAAAGGCCCGTCGGAGGGCGGCGGAACATCTGTGACCGCGGGTCGCAGCCGGGGATGACTCCAGGGGAGGCATAACCCCGGATTGACCCTCCGGCAGGGGGGGAACGGGTACCGCATAGCTAGGGAAAATCGAATCATAGGCTGTTTTTTTGGATGAAAGGGGGTAACGGTTATGGGAATCGAGAAGAGGCTTTGTATCATCTGCGCGTGGCGGCAGCATTGTCAGAAGCGGTTCTCCGTCGCCACCGACGGGGCGGTAAATATTCATTGTCCTGATTTTACGAGAGATTTCACGATCAAGGATGTGGAGGAGGATCGGCAGATTGTCGAACAGCAGCTGGAAAGATGGCGCAAGGAGAGACCCGTCCGGGCCAAGCCCTGCATCACCGTTTCCCGGGAACCCGGCGCCGGGGGAAGCGAAATCGCCAGGATCCTGGCGGCGGATCTGAAGATGGATCTCATCGGCGGCCAGATCATCTCCCGGGTCGCGGAGAGCGCCAACATGAGCGAAAAGGTGGTCAAGACCCTCGATGAAAAGAATGTGACCAAGCTCGACAGTTGGATCAACTCTCTCTTCACGTCCCGCCATCTCTGGCCCGATGTGTATCTCCAGCACCTGACGAAGGTCATCGGCACCATCGGCGAACACGGCAACGCCATCATCGTCGGCCGGGGGGCCCAGTTCATCCTGCCGCCGGACCGGATCTTCCGCGTCCGTTTTATCGCCCCCTTCGACAAACGGGTCCTTCGGGTGATGAAGAACCGCAACTGCACCGGCGCCGAGGCGGAGGGCTATATCATCAAGACCGACAGTGACCGGGCGGCGTTCATCAAGAAGTACTTCAACGAGGATATTACCGATCCCGCCAATTACGACCTGGTGGTCAACACGGCGATCCTCTCCTGCGAAGAAGCGGCGGATATGGTGAAGAAGGCTTTCCAGTCCAAAAAATTCCTTAATAATGTTTCATGATGTTTCCGGGCCCGCAACAAGGGATTCTTTTATCACAGGCAAGGAGGTCCTTATGAAAAAAGACACAGCCAAGAAAAAGGGAACAACAGGGCAGGCGTCCACGGCATCGGGGTTGCTGCACAGTGTCGTTCAGAGCTTTTCCATTCCCGCCTTCGTAATCGGAACGGATCACAAGGTCCTTTTCTGGAACCGGGCGCTGGAGAGACTCAGCAGGATACCCGCCGGGGAGATCATCGGTACCAATCAGCAGTGGCGGGCCTTCTACGCCGAAGAGCGGCCCTGTATGGCCGACCTGATCGTCGATGGGGTAAGCGCGAGAATCCCCAAGTGGTATGAGGGCAAATACCGGAAATCGGCGCTTCTGGAAGAGGCATATGAGGCCACGGATTTCTTTCCCGCCCTGGGTGACGGCGGTTTGTGGCTGCGTTTTACCGCAGCGGCCATCCGGGATGAAGACGGGAAGCTGGTGGGGGCGCTGGAGACCCTCGAGGATATAACGGAGCAAAAAAACTACGAATTGAAACAGCGGGAAACGGAACGGGAACTGTTCAGCGTTATCGAAGGCTCGCCGACGCCCACCTTCGTCATCGGCATCGACCACAAGATCATCTACTGGAACCGGGCGCTGGAGAAGCTCAGCAAACTCCCCGCCGCCGACATGATCGGTACCAACGAGCACTGGCGGGCCTTCTACGCCAGCGAACGTCCCTGCATGGCCGATCTGCTCGTAAACGAGACCCCGGAGATAATCCCGGAATGGTATCCAGGGGTGGCCAAGTCGCAATTGCTGGAAGAGACCTACCAGGCGGAAGGATTTTTCCCCGATCTGGGCCCGAAAGGCCGGTGGTTGAGATTTGTGGCCGTGCCCATTCGCAGTTCTCAGCGGGTGCTCCTGGGGGCCATCGAGACGCTGGAGGACATCACGGAACGGAAGGCCATCGAGCAGGAAATCGTGGAAAACGAACGCCGTCTGTACAGTGTTATCCAGGGTTTCTCCATTCCCGCCTTCGTGATCGGCAAGGACCACAAAGTGATGTATTGGAATCGCGCCCTGGAGCGGCTCAGTAATATCAAGGCGGAGGAGGTCGTCGGCACGAACCGGCAATGGCAGGCCTTCTATGCCAAGGAACGGCCCTGCATGGCCGACCTCCTTGTGGACAGCGCCCTGGAAAAGATCCCCCATTGGTATTCGGGCAAATACCGGCCTTCGGAGCTTATCGAAGACGCTTACGAGGCGACGGACTTCTTCCCCGATCTGGGTGAGAACGGGCGCTGGCTGCGGTTTACCGCGGCGGTAATCCGGGACTCCAAAGGAGAGCTCGTCGGTGCCGTGGAGACCCTGGAAGATATCACGGAACAAAAGACGACCGGGGAAACGGCTGGCAAGGGGGCAAAGAAGAAGAAATAACCCGTGTCCGCTGAATGGCAACAATCCGTTTCAGCTCTTTAGGAGAGCTCCGGATATTCTCAAGCATAAAAGGAGGGTCAGACTATGACATCATATGCCACAAAATTGATCGAGATCACCGAGGCCAATGCCGAGGCTATTGCCCAGCAATGGTATAACAATGTAAAGTTGAACCCCCGCACCCCGACATATCATACGCTGCCGGAAGAGGAGGCGAAGCGGCAGGCTATGTACTTCTTCAAGAATTTCGGCAAGCTCTTTTTCACCGACAAACCCTTTGAAGAAGCCCAGGCCCTTTTTTCCCGCTTTGCCGAGGATCGCTACCGCCAGCGCATCCCCCTTGCCGAGGTCATCTATACCCTGACTTTGATGAGGCGGCACATGTGGCTCTTCTCCTCTTCCCAGGCGGTTTTCATCACGGCGGTGGAACACCATCAGGCTGCGGAAAGCCAGAGCCGCACCATCCTCATGTTCGACTATGCTATTTACGTCATTGCCAGGAATTACGAGGAACTGCTCAAGAAAGAACTGGAAGAGATGATGAAGGCCCAGAAGATCAAAGGATCCCTGTCGTTATGGAAATAGGTGCGCTGCACCCTCCCCCGGGCGGACTGCCTACCCCCCCTGCATCCGCCCGGGGTTCTTTGGGGCCGATTTTTTTCGTGAGCCCCGTTTCCTGCTAAAATTTGCGTTCCCGACCCTTTTCCCCTTGACAAAATGGTGGCATCGTAATATCAGAACATTCGGTGTAGAAGAGCGCTTCCGGTTCTTAATGATATCCGAATAGCCGGATAACGAGAAGCCAGCTGTTAAACACGTTCCTCCTATGGTTCATTCACTTGCCTGCCGCTTGCTCATGACGCCGGGATACTTCCCGCACGGGGGGTCATGAGCAGGTATCATAAAGAAGTATTATGATGCTCAGGAATTGGGAAAGGTTTTATGATCAGGTCTCTTAAGGGTTTCATGAAACATTTTAAAGCAAGGAGGGTGTAACGTATGTACTTTGCAGCGGAAGTGCTGGCAGCATCCAGCACGATGAGGCAGAAGTGGGAGGACGAGGTCCGCAAGGTCGTCGCCAAAAATCCCGATCAGAAACCGCGCTGGTCCACCGTGTCCGATCTGGAGATCAAGCGTCTCTACGGTCCGGAGGACATCAAGGATATGGATTTCGAGAGAGACATCGGCTATCCCGGTCAATATCCCTATCTCCGCGGCAACCAGCCCACGGGTTATCGGGGCAAATACTGGACTTTCCGGATGTTTTCCGGAATGGGCGACGCCAAGACGACCAATGCGCGCTGGCACCTGCTCCTGAAAGAAGGCCAGACCGGACTGAGTACGGCCTTCGATTTTCCGACCTTGATGGGCTACGACACCGACTCTCCCAAAGCCAGGGGGGAATGCGGGAAGTGC
>Ga0208940_1001429_pt1 | contig 25078 bp, 34 predicted proteins | sample AD_JPNNA6_MetaG_FD_184445 | JGI IMG/M metagenome (GOLD analysis project Ga0208940, IMG submission 184445) | Active sludge microbial communities of municipal wastewater-treating anaerobic digesters from Japan - AD_JPNNA6_MetaG (SPAdes) (version 2) | ecosystem: Engineered > Bioreactor > Anaerobic... | reverse complement strand
GCAATCCCCGGGAAGGATGGGAGGCGCACGGGAATGAACTTTAGGGCCGTTCCTTCATCCGACAACCAGCGATCATACAACGGGCACTACATGGAGGTCGGCCGTAATGCTGAAGAGTTGGTGCTGTACGCGGGGGCGATCTGATGCGATGGCAGAGGAAGCCGCCGACGGCGGAAGCACAGCTCACGAGAGCGATCCGGCAACTGCTTCGAAGTCTCGGCATCTTCCACTGGAAAGTATGGGGAGGGCCGATGTCAACCCCCGGTGTCCCCGACCTGATATGCTGCTTTAAGGGTCGGCTCGTAGGCATTGAAATCAAAGCGGAAAAAGGCATTGTGTCAGACTACCAAAAAGAGTTTATCGACAGGATCAATAAGGCAGGTGGGCTGGCCTTCGTGGCCCGCTCCGTGGACGACGTGATCGAGGGGCTCGGGCTGCAAGACAGGTTTTTATTGAGGTAGGGTTATGGCTGACGGGAGGATGCTGTCAAAGAGGGTGACGCGGTCGAATAAGATCGCCGCCCTGTCGTCGGATACGGCCAGGATGATCTATTCATGGTTGATTCCATATACCGATGTTGAGGGTCGGATGGAGGCAGATCCGCGTCTCCTGAAAGCGGACATTGCCCCTCTCCTGGACCACATCACACCGGGAGTTATCAACAGTGTGCTCCAGGAACTGCACAAAATCGGACTGATTATCCTCTATTCGGCAGACGAAGAAGCAAAACAGTTTCTCGAAATAACAAGGTTTGAGGAAAATCAAAAGAATTTACGCAAGGATAGAGAGGCACCGTCAAAAATCCCCGCACCACAACCGTCAAAGGTCCGGAGTAAGTCCGGAGTAGGTCCGGCAGAACTCCACCCTAATATAAGAGAAGAGAAGTTAAGAGAAGAGAATATAAGGCCCGCTGACGCGCCCTTCATTTTACCCTCCAAAGAAGAAATCCAGGAATCATCCGATCCAAAAATAGAAGAGTACATCCAGCAGGTATGTGCAAGGCTCTATGAGGAAAAGATATTCCCGGAAGTACACGCATTTAAAAACAAGGCGATCAAGAAAAAGAGCAACGGCAGAGGAGTGCTGCATGTCCTAACACGCTGCTACATAGCAAAGCCAAAAGATCCATGGGGATATTGCCAAAAGATTATTGCCGTTGAGGATGGTAACTATAATGCAAGAGATTACGAAAAAACTACACAGTAGTGTCATAGAGTCTTTTACGCCAATGATTGAAAAGATGGCTGCAGATGGATGCACGAAAATCGAGATCGTGTCGGCGTATCAGAACCAAATCCGCATAAAATCATTACAGTATTACGCGAGACAGAATGAACCAAAGAGCTTTAGGGAATGCTTTAACCTTGAGGCATTGGAAAAAGCGGACAGCAAGATCGAAATGATCTTTTATGAATCTCTTAGCAGTCATGGGATTCCTTTCAAATTCCAAGTAAAGATAGGACCTTATCGCGCCGACTATCTCATCAAAGGGGAAATCATCGTCGAGATTGACGGTCCACAACATAACAAAATCTACGATGAAAAGCGAGACAGGTATCTGAGGCGCATGGGCTACAAAATCATCCGTGTGCCGACATGGGTTTTGGTTTCATGCCCGGATGCCGTCATTGATGAGATACGTGAGGTTATATGAAGCCCCGTAACCTACTATCCGGTATGCTCATGCTTACCTTCGCGCTCTATGGTTTATGGCGGTTCATCATGGACTATCTCGGCGCGCCTATCAGGATGGCAGCAGACTATATCGACAACATGGGCGCCGGGTTCTGGCTGTGCCTCGCCGCGGCCGGTGTGCTGACGCTCATCGCGTCGCGGATTCGGAACGGGAGGACGAGGTGACGGGGGGGGCGGTCGGAGGAAGAGAACATGAGCAAGCTGGCATCCATAGAGCGCAAGGTTATGACGCTGGACACGCGGAGCGGCGCACCTGTCGCTGTCGAGAGGATCAGGGGTGGGAAGCTCCGGAAGATCCGGGAACGGATAGGGCTGAGGGATGAGTACACCTGCCGGATGTGCCATAGGGTGACTGGTCCCCATGATGGAGAGGTCGATCATAAGACGCCATTGCATATGGGAGGGTGTGAATCAGATGAAAATCGGTGGTGGCTATGTAAGGATTGCCACCGTGCGAAAACAGAACAGGAGGAACGCGAGCGGGGAGGGGCGGGTTAAATCTTTGGAAAGCTGAAGGCCGGGAAATCGCGTCCGGAGCTATGCGGACAATTAATTTCCGGTTTTGAACTTTAGGAGGCTAAAAATGGAACAGGTAAGGGGGCAAGTGGTGAAGGTTCAAACGACGGCGGATGAATGCGTTAGGGTAACGGTGGACATTGACAATTCGCTCATTCCTGAGGATGTCAACGTCTTGAAATGGAAAAACAATATGGTCTTGATTGAGGTCGAAGCGGGGGGGATTGGAGATGGCACGCGGGGGTTATAGGCCGGGCAGCGGCCCGCCGAAAGGGACGAAGTATGCACCGAGGGGAAGCCGGAAGCCGAAAGCTCCGAAGGGCATCCCGAATGACATAAAGGACGAAGCGGCAGCAGAGAACCTTGATCCTTTGACATACATGCTTCGGGTGATGAACGATCCGACTGTTGAGAAGGACAGGCGCGACCGGATGGCAATCGCGGCGGCTCCGTTCGTCCATGCACGCAAAGGTGAGGCAGGAACCGGCAAGAAGGACGAGAAGGCGGAGCGTGCGAAGGCTGCCGGTGAAGGCCGGTTCCGCCCGAGTGCGCCGCCGACTCTGAAGGTGGTGGGGAAATGAAAAAATTTAAAATCAGTTTAAGCCAGGGCCATTATGATGCACTTACGATTATTATGTCCGAAGAATGTCCGTATGCCGATGAAAGGGATTTAAGCCCCGTTTTCGAGCAATTAATTGAAGATCATTTAGAGCGAGAAAACGGAAGGTTGGGTAAAATTGTAGATGGGAAATGGGTGAAAACATGAACTTGAGTACCGCCTGTCCAGACTGGGAACGCCGCGTCATCGCCGGTGAATCCCTAATCACCTTCCCGCCGCTGTTTCCAGACTATGCGGACAGAGCATGGGAGGTATTTAGCGCGCTACGCATTGTTGATATGCCCGGATGGCTATTGCGCTACTGCCCTACACAACGGCGCGGGTAGGGGAGAAGCAGGGCAAGAAGGACGAGAAAAACGAGGCGGCGCGGCGGGCGGGCGCGGGTAAGTTTGCGGCTGGGAAGCCCCCGACGTTGAAGGTGGTGGGTGGAGAAAATAAACCTTGACAATATATTATTATTAGTATTATACTTGCAGTCAAGAAAGGGGTATAAATATGCCAATAAAAATCTTGAAGTGCAAGAGGTGCAACCATGAATGGGCAAGCAAAAATGCAGCAGCCGTTAGAGTGTGTCCAAAGTGTAAGTCTCCCTATTGGGACCGGGAACGGAAACTCATTAAGAAAGACACGGAAAACGGTTGAACGGTCAGGGATATTTAAGAAATGCACAAAATGTGGTGAATTTAAACCAGCAACAGCCGAGTTTTATCATGCCTACAAGCGGTCACCAGACGGAAGGCGTTCGGTGTGTAGGACTTGCCGGGCAAAGGACAATGCCGCCCGCAATGAGGAGATAACAGCCAAAAAGAGGGAGTTCTATGCCAAAAACAAAGATCGTTTACTGGCTGAACACCGTGAATATTATGCCAGGACCGTAGAAAAGCAACGCGCATGGGCAATAGAACGGCACTGGAAAAATCGCGATAGAAATCTAAGGCGGATGCAAGCAAACCGGGATGAAAACAGGGATATATTGAACGAAAAGAGAAGGCCGGGAGCGAGAGAAAGATTCCATAGATTGTATGGCAGCGACCTTTCTTACACTCTTACTCACCGGGTAGGTGCATTGATACGGAGAACACTGCGATTCAATAAAAAGAAAGACGGGAAAATGAAAGACATCCTTGGCTTTACGGTGGACGAATTGCGGCAGCATATCGAGAGCCAGTTTTCTGAAGGAATGACTTGGGATAAATTTTTAAAGGGTGAAATTCATTTGGATCATAAAATCCCTATAAATTATTTCAAGCCACAAAGCACAGATGATCCGGCCTTTAAGGAATGCTGGTCGCTTTCTAACCTACAACCATTATGGGCCAGGGATAATCTCTCAAAGGGGCATAAGATATTATGAGTCAACCGGTGTGGAGCACTGCTTGCCCATCATGGGAATCAAAAATAATTAACCGTGAATCGCTTATCCCTCCTCCCATATTTTCGCAAGAGGCCGATGAGGGGCTTTCCATATTCAAAATACTGCGCCTTGTGGACGTGCTCAATAAGCCAACATTGGGGGAGGCGGGCCGTCAATGGATATTTGACTTCGTGAGTGCCGTTTTCGGATCGTATGACAAGGAATCCGGGCGGCGGCTTATCTCCGAATACTTCCTTTTTGTGGCAAAGAAAAATAGCAAGAGCACCCTGGCAGCCGCCTTGATGCTTACCTGTTTGATTCGCAACTGGCGCGAGTCGGCTGAATTTCTGATCCTCTCTCCTACAATCGAAATCGCGTCGAACTCATTCCTACCCGCCCGTGACATGGTGCGGGCCGATCCTGAGCTTTCAGATTTGATGCTGGTGCAGGAGCACTACCGTCAAATCACGCACAGGACAACCGGCGCCGTCTTGAAAGTTGTTGCGGCGGATAATGAGACCGTCGGCGGCAAGAAGGCAACGGGGATATTGATCGATGAATTATGGCTCTTTGGCAAGCGCCCGAATGCGGAGAACATGCTCCGGGAGGCAACGGGCGGGCTGGCATCCCGTCCAGAGGGCTTTATTATCTACCTGTCCACGCAGTCAGATGAAGCCCCGGCGGGCGTATTCAAGCAAAAACTGGACTATGCCCGGGGCGTCCGTGACGGCAAGATCGATGACCCGCATTTTCTGCCTGTCATTTACGAATTTCCCGATTCCATCCTGAAAGAGAAGAAGCATCTGGACCCGAAGATGTTCTATGTTAGCAACCCCAATTTAAACGCATCAGTCGATGAACAATTCATCATCCGGGAGTTCAAGAAGGCGGAGAATGATGGCCCGGCGTCCATGCAAGGGTTCCTTGCGAAGCACCTCAATGTCGAAATGGGGATGAACCTAAAAACTTCACGATGGGCCGGGGCGGACTTTTGGGAGGCCGCGGCCGGTGAAGTGACCCTCGACCTGATTATTGAACGGTCTGAGGTGATTGTGATCGGCATTGACGGCGGGGGCCTTGACGACCTGCTGGGGCTGGCCGTGATCGGCAGGGACGTTGAAACGCGGGAGCTGTGGCGGCTATGGACACGCGCATGGGCCAACCCTATCGCGCTGGAGCGGCGCAAGTCTGAGGCGGCGCGGTATAGGGACTTTCAGAAAGACGGCGACTTGATCGTCGTGGACGACATCGGGCAGGATGTTCAACAGGTCGGGGATATTGTCATGAAGTGCGAAGATTCTGGGCTCCTCGACCGGATAGGGGTTGATCCGGTTGGCATCGGGGATATAGTCGATGAGGTTCAGGCGCGGGGGATCGAGCATGACCGCGTTGTCGGCATCCCGCAGGGCTGGCGGCTGTCCGGGGCAATCAAAACCCTTGAAAGGCGGGTTGCGGAAAAGACCATCATTCACGGCGGGCAGGGTTTGATGACCTGGTGCGTCGGGAATGCCCGCGTGGAACCTCGCGGGAATGCGATCATCATCACAAAACAGGCAAGCGGGACGGGAAAGATCGACCCGCTCATGGCCACCTTCAACGCCGTGGCGCTCATGGCCATGAATCCGGAGGCGCGGTCGGGGAAGTCATCTCTCAATGGGCTGACGAAAGAAGAGATCATCGAACGTATGCGGTTATGAAAGGGGGCATGATGGGCGAAGCAAGACGCAGAATGGAAATGGGGCTGGGTGCGCGAATGCCGCAACAGATTCAGGTACAGATCGACACGACAAAGGATAAGCCGGAGTCTTGCGAGTGCGGATGCGATCTTTTTAGGCCTGCGGTCCAGGTTTATAAGATTTCCGCCGTCAATCCGCAGAATCCAACGGGGCGGGAATTAGTAACGCAGCGGGCTGTTTTGGTCTGCCACAAGTGCGGGGAATTGATGAAATTATGATCGACAGAAAGCAGGCCCTATGCCTGAAATGCCAATACTGCTGTAATATCATCTCGTTTTATGTGCCGTTTCAGCCGGAGTCGATTGAGTTTTTCAGGGCGCGGGGCCTTAAAGTCCTGATGGACTTGCCGACAAAAAGAGCGATGGTCGTTGTTCCTCAAAAATGTCGGCATCTGACAAAGGACGGCTGCGCCATCTATTCAAAGCGGCCCTTGGTCTGTTCGCTCTTCGACGGCAGCAAGTCGCCTGATACGCAGGCGGTGTGTTTGTGGAATAGGGAGTAAGCGGCAGGGCACGGCGCGGCAAGACAAGATTTTTTCACCGGGGTGCGCATGGTTACACACAGGGAGGAGGAACATGGCGAACTTACCGGAAAAGGAAATGCTCCGCGTTGATGAGGTGGCAACGTATTTTAATGTATCCCGCTCTACGATCTACCTGTGGATCGATCATGGCGTCCTCGAGGCGATAAAGATACAGGGTACGATCAGGATACCCCGGCAGGCGGTAGACGATTGTAAGATGAGCTATAAAATGGCACCTCTTGCCTAAAAAACCGTCCAGATTTTCCATATAGTCCATTTCCTTCCATCCGTTTCTGTATTTTTTCAAGAAATTCACAAATCATATAGCCGCCAAGGATAGATTTTAATCATCCATTGCGAGCGGTTATGCGGTGAACATTTTTCAACGACTCAGAGTTGCCACCAGATACTTTTTCAACCTTTCCGTTACGGATGAAAAAGCCTGGAATCGCTCGCTCTGGAATCTGGCGGGCTCTCAATCCCTGTCTGGTGAAAACGTTACCGAAGATTCGGCTCTCACTTACGCCGCCGTATGGAACGCCGTCGAACTCATCTCCAGCACTATCGCCGCCCTTCCGCTGAATCTCATGCAGGGGAACGAGAAGCAGGCCCGCATTGCCGACGACTACCGGCTCCACAACGTCATGCACACCCAATGGAACCCCCTCCTGTCGGCGAAGAAGGGGCGGCAGATCCAAATCTCAAACATACTCACCTGGGGCAATTCCTATGATGAAATCATCCGTAACGGATACGGGGAAGTCATTCAGATGTGGCCGATCGCCCCGCGCCGCGTGAGTCCCTATATCGACGGCGGGGAAATCTTCTACGAGATCATGATGGACGGCAAGCCGAATATCACCCTGCCAAAGTCAAAAATCCTCCACCTCATCGGGCCCAGCGACGATGGCTTTGTCGGGATGTCTCGGATCGCCATGGCGAGGAAGTCCCTGGGCCTAGGAATGGCCATGGAGACGTTCGGCTCAAATTACTTCGGACGCGGCACCCATCCATCATCGGTTATCAGCTACAAAAACGAAATCAAGGACATCAAAACGGCGCGGGAGGCGATCAAGGAAGTCTATTCAGGGCTTGGAAAATCCCACGACCTGATGATGCTCCCCGACGCCGGTATGGAAATAAAGAACCTGTCGATGCCCATGGAGGATTCACAGTTTCTCGAAGGGCGGCAATTCAGCGTTCAGGAGGTGGCCCGCTGGTTCAATCTTCCGCCGCACAAGCTGAAAGACCTCACCCGTTCATCTTTCAATAATATCGAATCGGAGGACGCATCCTTTCTGCGGGACCGTATCCTTCCGGATCTCGTTGAACTTGAACAGTCCTATGACATCCAGCTTTTGACGGACGTGGAGCGGAACCGCTCAGGCCGGGGCAAGCTCTATTTCAAGCACAACGTCAAGGGGCTTTTGAGGGCGGACACGGCAGCGCGGACGGCATTTTACCAGGCCATGCTCGACAGGGGCGTTTTTTCCATCAATGACGTGCGCGACCTCGAAGATATGCCCCCGGTGAAGGGCGGCGACATCCGGCTCGTGCCGCTGAATATGACCACGCTGGAGAAAGCGGGGAAGCAACCCGAACCCGTTGAACCCGCTCCGGCGATTCCACAGGGGAAAGGCAACGGGAAAGACAAGGAACCACTGCAAATCGCTATGCAGTAGCGCGGAGGTGCATCATGGCTAAATGGTATGAAATTAAGAATAAGGCCGACAAAGCCGAAGTCTGGATTTACGAAGAGATCGGGGAGGACTTCTGGACGGGCGACGGCATCACGGCAAAGAAGTTTCAGAAAGAGCTTTCCGAAATCAAAGCATCCCAGATCGATCTTCATATCAATTCGCCGGGCGGCCTCGTGTTCGATGGGATCACAATCTATAACCTCCTGAAACAACATCCGGCGAACGTCACCACATACATTGACGGTCTCGCGGCCTCCATCGCCTCCGTGATCGCGCTGGCAGGCGATAAGGTCATTATGGCCGAGAACGCCCTGTTCATGATCCATAAGGCATCCGGCATGGTCATGGGGAACTCTGACGACATGCGCGACTTTGCCGACAAGCTGGATAAAGTCAACGGCTCTATCGCTACCACCTACATTTCCAAAACCAAAAAAGACGAAAAGGAAATCAACGACCTGATGGCCGCCGAAACATGGCTCACGGCGGATGAGGCCCTTGAACTCGGTTTCGTTGACGAATTGGCGGGCGAGATCGACATGGCCGCCTGCGCGAAGTTCATTCCTGTAATGGCTAAGGCGGGATTTAAGCATATCCCGAAAGACATATCTGAAAAGAAACAAACCCCGTCAGTCAAGGACGCGGAGAAGGGCCTGCGCGATGTAGGTTTTTCTCTCAAACAGGCGAAAACCATTCTTGCAAAGGGCTTCCCCGGTGATCTGCGTGATGTAGATCCGCCGGGACCGGCCCCGGCTCCTCGTGATGTTGAGCCAAAGAAAAAGGATCGTATCGCCGACTTGCTGACAAGAGCAGAGATGGCAGCGCCATCACACTAAAGACATTTTCCAAAGGAGGAAAAGGATGAAAACAATATCTCAATATAGGGAAGATATCAAAGCGTTGATGAAGAAGATCGGTGACATCGACGCGAAGGTACAGGGCGAGAACCGGGATTTTACCGACGCGGAAATCGCCCTGAAAAATGAAATCATGGACACGGTCGAGGAGATCAATAAGACCGTGGCGACTCTCGAACGGCAGGAAAGGGTTGCGCGGGCGCTTGAAGCCCCCGAACCGCCTGCCACCGTTCCCAGAAACTCCCGGCCCGCCGCTCCGGACAATTCCGAGCGGTTTGCCAGCTTCGGCCAGCAGCTTGCCGCCGTCGTTCAGGCCGATATGCCCGGAGGCAGGATCGACCCGCGCCTCTACAACGCAACGGGTCTCAACGAGACCACGCCCAGCGATGGAGGATTCCTGGTTCAGACCGATTTTCAGTCCGGGCTTTTGCAGGATGTTTTCAACACGGGCATTCTCGCGTCACGCTGCCGAAGGATTCAGATTTCCGGCAACTCCAACGGGATCAAGATCAACGGCGTGGATGAGACCAGCAGGGCGTCAACCCGTTCCGGCGGGATCATCGGCTACTGGAAGGACGAAGCCGCCCAGAAGACGGCCAGCAAGCCGAAGTTCCGGCAGATCGAGTTGACCCTCCATAAGCTGATCGGTCTCTGCTACGCGACCGACGAACTCCTGCAGGACGCAACCGCCCTCGAAGCGTTCATCCGTCAGGCATTCGCGGCAGAGTTCGGTTTCCTGCTGGATGACGCGATCATCCGCGGGACCGGCGGCGGACAACCCCTCGGCATTCTGAATGCCGGGTGCCTTGTGACCGTGGCGAAGGAAGCAGGCCAGGCCGCGGATACGGTGGTCTGGGAAAACATCGTCAACATGTACGCCCGGCTGTTTGCGCAGTCCCGCCCCAATGCGGTCTGGCTGATCAATCAGCAAGTCGAACCGCAGCTCATGAAAATGGCGATGTCCGTCGGCACCGGCGGCGTCCCGGTTTACATGCCTGCGGGCGGGGCTTCCCAGTCTCCCTATGCCACCCTGTTCGGTCGCCCCGTCATTGCGTGTGAACAGTGTTCGGCCCTGGGGGATGTCGGCGACATCATCTTCGGGGACTTCGGCGGCTACATCCTCGCGGAGAAGGGGGGCATCGAGTCGGCAATGTCGATTCACGTCAAATTCGATTACGACGAGTCGGTGTTCCGGTTCGTTATGAGAGTGGACGGCCAGCCCGTGAGGGCCTCGGCTCTGACCCCGTACAAAGGCGGGTCGGGTGCTACCCTGTCCCATTTCGTCACGCTTGCGGCTCGATAACCTATAACCCATAGGCCGGGGGCTCAGGCTCCCGGCACCTCAAAAGGAGGCATGAAATGAATTTCAGTCCTGAAACATTCCCGATCATCGAAGGTCATGAGCCTGCGGCTTCCAACGCAATCGCTGCGACTTGCGACCCTGTCAATGTAGCCAACGCGGACGGCGTTTGGATCATTGTCCACGAAGATTATGCCGTCGACGCGAACCAGCTCGTCATGACCCTCAGAGAAGGGGAAACTTCGGCGGTGGCTCTTGCCGGGACCTACGCCGTTACGGCAAGCTGGGGCGGGTGGAAGAACATCACGGCCCAGACCAGCGACGCGATCACGGCCCTGACGGCGGCCGCGACCTTCACCCTTGATGGTGAAACGGCGGGCAACAACTGCCTGTGGATGTTCTATTTCCCGGCGGCAAAGCTGACCAGCGGGCGAAGCTGGTTGCATCCGACGTTCGCGGCAGGCAACGCGGGCAATATCGCCAACGTCCTCTACATTCTCGACCGGTTCCGCTACAAGCAGTCCGCTCCTCCGACTCAGGTAGCCTAACCCCTAACTGGCCGGGGGTCTTATCGGCCCCCGGCCATCTCCAAAGGAGGGAAACATGAAATCGAGACATTACAGTCCTTCAACCCGCGATGTGGTCGGCGACCTCATTTGCGGGCTCCACGTCGAAACCACGGGCGGAATTCTGCAAAAGGCCCATTTCACCGACACGGCCCAGACCGAGCTGTTCAATATCTACGGCCGGATAGGGATCAAGCATCTCTTTATTGAACTGACGGCGGCTGCGGATGCCAACGCGACACAGGTTCTTTTCAATGTCACGTTCACAACTCCGGCGATTGCAGTCAATGCCATGTGCGCGAAGTGCGCGAGCATTGCCAACCTTGGAGCTTATGGCAGGATCATGTTTGTCGGCGGTGCAGTAGCGACGGCGGCGATCATCACTGACAGCGCGGGGCTCACCGATGTTGAGACGGCGGGCAAGATGCATATCGTCGGCGGGGTTTCGTCGGCGGATGTCCTGACGGTTGGCAGCATCGGGATGCTGACATCCGACGCGACGCAGGCGGCTACTATCGCAGCGACTGCGCATCTCTTCTATGTGCCGATGTGTTCGGGCGCATACGCAGAGGCGGCTCTATAAAGGGGGTGCATCATGGCGGCAGTTCTCGAAACGACAATTCAGAGATGGAACGGTGCGGATGGTGATCATCTTGACATCAACGACGCACCGGAAGGCTCAACCTTTCATGCAGTCGATGTTGGGAAGAAATACATCTTCCATAACGGCGGCTGGGTGGAGGATTTGAGGGACATTTACGCAATTCAGGCGGCGGCGATATAGCCGCAAGGAGGACATCACTATGTATGGAAAAATTGGAAGAATAACGTCTGCATCAAGCGGCAGCAACCCCTTGCGGACGAACAATCTTGGAGGCCTGATCGTTGATGGCGGTTATAAGGACGCCACTCTTGGCGGCAAGCAGTTTTTTGCAACCGCTCTGGACATGGAAGTTGCCCTTTACACGGCGACCTCTGCCATCGGGTTAATCATCTACAACCCGCCCGGCTCCGGCGTGAACTGTGTTTTCAACAAATGGAGCGTTGTCGTCTATGCGACCTCGGCTGCGATGACCGGCGTTGTGCTGGCGATCTCAGCACAGACGACGACCCCGACCACGACCACGGCATGCCCGCTCTGGGGGAGCACACTCCTAACCGGGAGCACCGGGCTGACCGGCGGCTCGGCCCTGGCCTACTCAGTGGCAACCATCGCCGTTGCTCCGGTGCTGGCATGGCCCCTGTTCCATAACACGGAGGCGATCAATACCGTCGGCGCGGAAGTGATTGGCGGGGATCTGCAGGGGGCAATAGCTTCGGCTCCGGGAACCGTCGTTGTCATGGGCGCTCTGGGCGCTGCGGGTGTCAATGTTGATCTGGCCCTCATGTGGGAGGAAGTCCCGGTCGGTTTGTAGCCTGACCACTTACACCGGGGCGGGCGGTCGACGCCCCGGTTTTAGCATGAGCCTATGAAAACTGGTATCGCAAAGCAGAAGGAAGAGGAACAGAGGCGCAAGCGGCAGAAGCGCAAGAGGAAACGGCGATGAGAACGGTCTTGAAAACGGCTCCAACCTTATACCCGATCACACTGGATGAGCTGAAATTACATCTCCGGCTCGACTCCGGCTCGTTCGACGGCAACCTGACCCTGACGCAATCCCTCGCCTACGGGTCAAAGGCCATTGCCAACAACTACACGACCCATGTAGGCACCGGCGTTGAAGTCATCGGCAAGCAAGCCGAAGTCATCATTCACCACGGAACGAACGGAGCAACCGGAACCGTTGACACGAAGATACAGGAAGCCGACGCGCTGGCTGGACCTTATACCGATTGGACGGGCGGGGCGTTTACTCAGGTCACGACGGCGAACCATAACGCCGACTACAAAAAGCAATATACCGGATCGAAGCAGTATATCCGGACGGCATCGAAGGTGCTTCTGGCCGCTTGCGAGTTCGGCACGTCGATTCTCGTAAATGCCGCTACAACCGCTGAGGATTCGCTCCTTACGGACATCCGGGCCGCAGCCATAGGACACGTTGAGGACATTACCCGGCGCGCCCTGTTGACGCAGACGTGGTATTACTATCTCGATTCTTTCCCGGCTGATAATTTTATCAAGCTCCCCTTCGGCAACCTTCAAACAGTTGACGCGGTGAAGTATTTCGACAGCGACGGCAACACGACAACCCTCGCTGCCCTGACTGACTACCTCGTTGAGACCAACGGGCCGGGGATCGGGCGGCTTGTGCTTCCTTATGGTGAAGGCTGGCCTTCGTTCACTCCGTATCCCTCGAACCCGATCTCGATCGAGTTCACCTGCGGCTGGACTGCTGCTGCCTCAATCCCCTATCAGATCAAGGCGGCCCTGCTGCTTGAATGTGCTGGCATGTATGAGAACAGGGAGGGCATGACGCAGACATCCTTCTTGTATAAAGACAACCCGGCGGTGCAGAGGCTGCTGGCGAGCCATCGGCTCTGGGATGAGTTTTTATGAGCATCGGGGACCTCTCAAAACGTGTCACATTGCAGCATCCCACAAAGGTTTCAGACGGGATGGGGGGATGGACTGTAACTTTCACCGATGCCGCTACAGTTTGGGGAAGTGTGTGGCCCGTGAGCGCGAATGATACCATTCAGGCCAATGCAACGGTCATGGTTGTGACTCACCGGATAAGGATAAGGTATCGGAGCGTACTCAAGACCTCGTGGCGCGTGTCATGGGCGGGGAGGTACTTCACGATTGTGAGCATCATTGACCCCTCGATGGATCATAAGTTTCTCGACCTGCTCTGTAGGGAGGCGGCGTAATGAAGGCAGTTACAACGGCCATTTATTCAAAGTTCGGCGGCTCCTCCCTTGATACAGCCATCGGCGGGCGGCTGTATAAGGGGGCTGCGCCTGACGGCGCCGAGTTCCCCTATGCGGTTTACGGTTTGGTGTCGGACATCCCCGACAACGTGTTTGCAAAGCACGGCGAGGAGGCGCGGTTCCAGTTCGATCTTTTCAGTTCGGCGTCAAGCTCCGGGGAGGTGGAGGATTTATATACTTATCTGAAAGCTCTTTACGATGATTGCGCCTTAACCATAACCAGTCAGACGCATATTTGCATGCGGCGCGAGTTGGCCTTCTTAGCCGTGGAGGATTACACGACCCCGGCGGGGACGCAGAAGGTTTGGCATTACGTTGTAGATTATGAAATACGCACTGAGTTCACTTAGAAAGGAAACGACATGGGACATTGCGGAGGACAGCCCGAAACACCAAAGGGGCCGATGAATAACAAGAACATACTTGCGGTAACAAGCCTGATTCGGCGGATGGGCGTTGAATCACTCAGGGACCCGGATGTAGTGGCTGATCTTGTGCGGGCATTCGGTATCGTCCAATGGGGCGCGCCGGTATTCGGGCAGGATGAGGTATTCAAGAACGCCACGCCATCAATGGCGGGGATATACCAGACCCCGTGCCAGCTTGGTCGTGCCCTTGCTTACCTAAGCGAGTTCAAGCTCGACAGCTATCTTGAAATCGGTATCTTCCAGGGCGGGTGTTTCCTTTTCGTGTCGGAGTATTTGCGGCGGTTCAATCCGGGTATCGTTTGCCTCGGTATTGACCCGACGAATTATCTGAACCCGGAAGTTCGGGAAATAGTCGAGTTGTCCGACTGGATGAAGTTTGCAGGGGTAACAAGCGACAAGCTCCGGGGCCGGAAGTTCGATCTGGTATTTATCGACGGGGCGCATGAAAACGGCTGGACGAAAGCCGACTGGGAGAACGTCGGTAAACATGCCAAGGTCTGCATGATCCACGACATACAGGAAACGACTTGCCCGGAGATTGTGGCGTTCTGGGAGGAACTGAAGCAGGATAAGAAAAAACAGTATGTTGAGTTTCTCGAACATACCGCCGACGCGCCCTTGCAGGGGATCGGGATCATCACGGGGAAAGAAAGGAAAGCATGAAAGACATCCACTTGATAATGCCGTTTTCGCGCCCGGAGAATATTGAACGGTTGATTAACGCTTACGAAGGGACGGGCGTTTATATGCACCCGATCCTGTTCGAGGACGAGGCGGAGAAGTGCAAGCCCTTGTGGTCGAAGCTCTGGATAAGGCCCTTCGTGATTCGGGAGTCCTCGAAGCTCTGCACGGTGCTCATGCCGGGAACGTATAAGCGCAACCGGTGGATAGCGGAAAACAAGGTAATTGATGACGATTATTATCTGACGGCGGATGACGACGACTCCTATGAAGCCAACGTGTTCGATGAAGTCCGTGGCATGGATAGTGACGTAGTGATTATCTCCATGAAGCGCGGAACGAAGGTGCCGGACGAAGCCGACATCGTCCGCAACTATCCAACATCGACCCTCATTGCCAAGCCGGAGAACATGGAGCAAGGCAAGGTATCGGCGCAACAGATGTTCGTCAAGGGGCGGCTGTTCAAGGAGCACCCGCATAATGAGGAATCCCATAGCTGGGACGGCGAGCTTGCGGAGCATTACAAGGCGGAGCATCAGGTGGCCTACCGCCCGGACCTGTTTGCCCTGTTCAATTTCTTCGAACCGGGGCGGTGGACGAATGACCTGAAGCTGGCTTTCGGAGTCATGACAAATCTTCCTTCCCGCCTCGGCATGGCGTTGCGGCAATCGGAGATAGCCGGTGACATGCACTTTATCCGCGATCCCGAATCCGCAACGAAGGGACTGAACCAACTGCTCGACAGGATAGCACAGGATGACGCGGATGTTGCAGTGCTGACTCATCACGATATGAGCTTCCGAAAGCCGTGGCTCTCGCAGGTTCGTCAGAAACTGGCCGAATTACCGTCAAATTGGACCGTGGCCGGGATCATCGGCAAGGACATGGATGGGAGGGTGTGCGGGCGCATGAGCGACAGCAGGATACCGATCATCTTCGACACGATTAATGTCCATGAGTTCCCGGTCAAGGCGTGCTGTTTCGACGAGTGTCTAATCTTCGTCAACATGAAAAGCGGCTTCCGGTTCGACGAGACTTTGGACGGCTTCGATCTCTATGGGACTTTGTGCGTATTGCAGACATGGGAGATGGGCGGATCGGCATGGATCATAGACTCCGGGGCGGTGAACGTCTGGCTGGAAACGGAACACGGGAAGATGAACGTGGATGTGGCTCTCGCCACTCATCATTGCACCCGGCCATTTTCGTGGTTCCCGGATGAACAGTTCCAGCGGAATTACAAGTGGCTTTTTGACAGATTCAAAAATGCGGAAAGGCTGGACACTACTGTTATTGCTGTTCCAGAGGAGAAACGATTTGAAACATCAGCCGCGTAGTCGGCTTTAACAAGGAGGAAAGGACAATGGCAAAAGTTTGCGGAAGAGGCGGAAAAGTGATGTATGGCAGCGTGGCTGTTGCCAACATCACGGAATGGAGCATCAGCGGGTTCTCCATGTCAACAGTGAAGAAGGACGCGGCATTCGGGGATACGATTGCGGAGTATTGCCTTGATGGGGTCGGGGAGCCCGGGACCCTGTCCTTTAGCGGCAACTACGATGCGGGGGACTCCACGGGCCAGCGGGCATTGGCAAGTGCGTGCGCGGCAGGATCGGCCCTGACTGACCTGTACCTGTACGCCAACACTTCGACGTTCTGGAGAGTCGGGACGGGCGGCGCGATTTACATCACCAAGTGTGATGCGATCAGCCTTCCCCGGAGCGGAATTGGGACGATCAGCTTCGAGGGCCAGGTTACAGGCGCGGCTATGGAGCAGGTCGGCACCGGTTCGTAAAAGCGGCGCGTTTAAATGCCCTACATTCAACGATCTCGGAGTGAAAGCATAAATACCCGAGGTAGAAAGGCAAAGTTTTATGACCATTTTCAACGAGCAGGGGGCGCCCGAAAGTCAGGAGGTGTGGTTTAAGTATCAGGCCCCGCGATGGGATTCAAGTAAGGGCGAAACCATTTTTGACCCGCCGGAAGAGGATGCGGCGGAGTTCTGCATTCGTTCTTTGATTCCGTTCTTTTCGGAGCGGCTCAAAACGAGAAAGAAAAAGGTTGAGTTTGTCCTCAATCCTTCAACGCGGGCGATGGAGCGGGTCAGCTATTTTCCTGATCTGACTCCCGAGGAAATCCAGAAAGAGCAAGAGGACGCTTGGGATTACCTAATTGTCGGGGTCAAGAATGCAAAGTGGGCGGACGGAACGCCTATTGAATGCACCCGCGCCGACAAGATCAAGCTGATGAAGATCAAGAAGTTTGACCTTTTCATCGCCCATTGCTTGAAGGTGTTGGCCGGCAGCGAAAAGGAAGAGGCGGAGGCATCTGAAAAAAACTGATTGAGGCGGCGCAATGGATGATTGAGTATGGAAAGAATTGCGCCGGGTGTCGTCAGATATATGCAGAAAGGAAGCCTCCCGGAGAGCCACCGTGCGAAACGTGCCGGATAGAGGCAAAGGTGAGCAATGAGGATGCGATAAGGATTTATATGATGGTCCAATCTCAGGTGTTGACTATGCACAACGGAAAGCATGACGTGGTTATCGGGCTAAACCAGCTCGCAGTTTGGGCGGCGATAGACGCATACGGGGTGCGGGACAGGACAGGCACGTTCGAGCGAGTGCTGCGTCTGTTTCACCACTTCCACGGGAGGATGTGATGGGGCGGGCAAAGGTAACGCTGAAAGACTGGGCTCCTGCTATGATTACAGCCAAGTATGAGAAGCAGGCTATGGACGGCCTTGAAAGAGCCTGTGAACAGATAGCAGACCGGGCGCGGAGTTTATGCCCGGTGGATACCGGGACGCTGCGCGATACCATCCGCGTCCGTCGTTTATCCGGCGATCCATTTCTGGATGTTCGGGTCTATGCAGGAAGCAGGATTGCGGGAGGCGGCTCAAAGAAGGGCGCGGAGCGTGGGGCGTTCTATGCTCACATGGTCGAATTTGGGACCGTGAAGATGAGCAAAAAGCCTTTTCTTCGCCCCGCGCTTGATGCAGTAAAAGGAAAAATCATCAGCATCATCACGAATGAAGGCGGCTCATAATGGCAAGCGGGACCAGACTCGGGAACATATATGTTGAAGTCAGCCTTGACGACAAGGTCTATAAGCAGAAGCTCGCCTCCATGCCATCGGATGCGCAGGCTACCACCAAGGGTCTCGAAGCCTCATGGAAGTCTCTCGGCGTAAAGACAAACCAGTATTTCGATGACCAGCGCAAGGCCGCCGAAAACGCCTATAAGCTCATTGAAAAGTCCGGCAAGTTTTCAGCGGATGAGCTCGCCCGCGCAGAGAAAGCCAAAAACGACAAAATAAATCAGTATAACGAACAGCAGTTCGGGAAGACTGAGGGTCTTTTAACCAAGCTCAAAAATAACTGGGTTGTCGCCGCCGCGTCCATCACAGCGGCTTACATGGCCGCGCAGAAAGCATGGAACATTGCTGAACAGGCGGCTAAATACGAGCAGTCCGCCGTTGCTTTCCACACCATGGCGACATCGATGGGCAAGGATGCGACCACGGAGTTCAACAAGATAAAGGAAGCATCCAAGGGGCTTATCGACGATGCGTCGCTGACCACATCCATCAACAAAGCCCTTTCTCTGGGCATTCCACTGGAGAGCATAGCTGACCTGATGGAGATTGCGCAGGCGAAGTCGCGAGACATGGGAACCACGACGCAGCAGGCGTTTTCCGACATCGCCACGGGCGTCGGGCGGGCCTCTCCTTTGATTCTGGATAACCTCGGCCTCGTGATGAAGGTCGGCAGCGCGAATGATGAGCTTGCCAAAAAGCTCGGAAAATCCACCGCGGAATTAACCGATCAGGAAAAGAAAACCGCAATCCTAAACGCCACCCTGGAAGCCGGGAAAGAGGCCGTCGCTCGATACAACCTTGAACAGCTCACAACGGCAGAGCGGATGCAGGCGCTACAAACCACGGTGACAAACCTCCAGCTTATGCTCGGACAGGGCATCATCCGGGCGGCTGCGGGGGCGGTTGGAGCATTCCAAAGCATCGAAGCCGCCTCGGTGACCGTGTCGGCCGGGATCTGGAAAATCATCGAAACCTACTACAAGTTCCGGGCGGCGTTTTCATGGGGAGACGTATCGAAGGAGTTCACCGAACAGGCGAATGCGGCACGGGCAAATGCCGAAGCGGATATGAAAGCCGCAAGCGGATACTGGAAGAGCGCAAAGAACAACTTCGACTCCATGACGGCCACAACGGCGGACATGGCCAAGGCGATGGGGGGCGTGGCTCCCATAGCAAAAAAGGTGGGCGATACGACAGTTTCCGCAGCCAATAACTCGAAGAAGGCCATCGAGAATGTGGCGAAGGCGCACTCCGCTGCCGTCGAGAAGGCCATCAAAGATGAAGAGTCGTATCGGAAGAAAGTCGATGATGTCAACGATGAGTTGGAATCCGGCACCCGCGAAACCTATAACCAGATTTACAACATCCAACAGGATGAGCATACGAAGGGTCTAAAGCTGATTTCCGAGCAGCGCGACAAGTATGAAGCACTCGGCGCGGATAAAGAGAAAATCGCTAAATGGACCAAGGCCCAGATCGAAAAGCTTGAAAAAGACCTGAACGACAAGACCATCAAATACTGGCAGGGGCAGGAGGATGAGTGGGTCGCGACCATGAAGGCCGAGACCGACGCCGCCGCTGCAGCCAACACGAAGCAGATCCAATACATCGAGAAGTTCGAGGATGCCATTAATGACGCGCAGGACGAGCTCGAATACACGGCGAAAACATCTATCCCGAATGTGGTGAAGGCAAACTCTACTCTCTGGGATGACATGAAAACCGGATGGAAGAACGCCGAAAACCAATGCGGGACGTTTGCCACCAATGCGGGGAATGTATTCAGCACTTTTGTTACCTCGGCGAGCAATGCGGTATCTGATACCCTTTATGACGCGATCAAAACCGGCACGGTGAGCATGGGGGATATATGGGACACCTTCTGCGACTCCATGCTGAAAGCATTCACCGATGCCGTTGGGAACATGGTTGTTAAAGCGGCCATGAACACGATCAAGATGGTGTTTGATGCCGCCTGGAACGCAGGCGCATCGGTGGTCATCGGCGCGATTGGGAAGCTGCTCAATTACTTTTTCGACGCAGGATTTGCTTACGGCGGCCCGGTGAAAGGCTACGCATCCGGCGGCGACTCCCCTGCGTTCGATACCGTTCCGGCCCTGTTAAGCCCCGGTGAATACGTCATGCCGCGCTCGGCGGTGAATTCGCAGACCATCCCGCACCTCGAATATATGAGGCAGAACAAGCGCCCAAGGGGCTTCGCAGGCGGCGGGTATGTGGATGAAGATTCGCCGTATGCCGATGTCTATAAATATGCAGGCATGGAATACAGGGACGGCTCGTGGAATGCCTTCAAAATAACGGGATGGGATGAAGCCCTCGAAGAGTGGATCAAGACCTACACACCGATCAGCGATCCGATTTCCTATGCCGGGGAGTATCTCAATAAAACCTTTGGCTATGGCCTGCAAGACGAAGCGGGCGGAACCGTCGGGCAAGATGACTATGAGTATCTTATAAAATGGTGGGGATCGACCATCGCGGGCATTGAAAGCATGTTTGGATATGGGGAGGGCTTCGATGACAGGATGTTCGATCAATTCCGCGTAAGCCCTCTCACGGGATCGAAAAACCCCAATGTGGTCTGGGTGGAGCCGGAGGACAACGGCTATCGCTGGTATATGCGGGATGGGTCGAACTACTGGACAGACCCCAGTGAATCGAACTGGGCGAAGCGATTCATGCCGACGATCATCAAGGGGATTTCCGCGGTCATGGCGGCATGGATGGGCGCCGTTGCCGGGGCATTTATCGGGGCTGGTGGGGCAGTCGGAACGGCAACCGTTGGCGGCGACGCGCTATCATCCGGTCTGGCGGCTGGGTACGGAAGTATGGCGTCGAGTATAGGCTCGGCTATCGGGGCCGGGACCATTGGCGGGTTCATGTCGTACGGTGAAAACGGGAGTGTCACGGCGGCCTTGATTGCGGCCCTTATCGCAGGCGCGGCGGGATATGCCGGCGCAAGCAGCGGGATTTTCGACTGGTCGCGTGGGAATATCATTTCAAGCGTGATCCGGCTCGGGGCGAAGGCAGTGCTAAAGCAGCTCGCCGGCGACACGTTTTCTATTTCGCCGCCGAATGTAAGCATGGAGAGCGTGGATGACGGAGGGCTCCTCGACACTATTATCGCGAACCTGAAAGACATTGCGCCGAAAACGAGCTACGCTGAACTGTCTTTCAGAAACGGCCTCGACTATGTGCCTTATGACAACTTCCCGGCGCGGCTCCATGAGGGCGAGCGGGTGCTGACGAAAGAGGAGAACAGGGCCTCAGGGAAAGCTCCGGTGTTTCACATCTATCTGGACGGCGAGGAAATCAAGGGCCGGATGCGGATCATCGCCGATAAGGTGTTCGTGGATCGGGCATCGAGCGGAATCGGCTCCATGCAAAGGGTGTATGCGTAATGCTGCTGGTTGAGATAACCATAAACGCCGTTGTCAATCGGGTTTCGGTTGAAGGCCACGCGCTGACCTATAACTGGAAGCCGCGCATCATCGGTTTCGACGCGCCGACGCTCTGTATCCCCACGGACCACGGCGGCTATGCTGAAATGCAATTCGGCTCCATCACGTTCAACCCGTACCTGTTTCAGACCGACTGGCCGCCCCCGGTGTCCTGTCCGATTGCGATCTACTACACCGACACGACCGAGGCGGCGCGGGAGCTGGTCTTTTCCGGGACGGCGCATCTGACCGCGTTTACCAGAGAAGCCATTTCCTACAAGCTCTACGGGCCGAGTTATGATGAGACCTGGGCGACAAAGGGCGTCGGGCCGCTGGTGGTCGGGCAGATATATGAGATAATGAACTACGTCTCCGATGATGACTTCACCAACGTCGGCGCGAGCGCGAACGAAACCGGGGAAATCTTCACGGCCACCGGGACCACGCCGACGAAGTGGACTAACTTTTCGATCTTATCCCCCCGCTGGAACGGCACCTTGAATGCCACTATTACGGCTATCCTGACGCGCATCCCCGAGATCACGGCCGTTGACACGACCTATGCGCGGGCACCCTCCCCGAATGTCCTCTGGACGCTTACCTCCGAACGGCTGGCGATCAACGTCGCGTCGGACATCGCGGCCTTTTACTCGCATCTGATTTATGTCGTCGGCTCCACGGCCTATCTCGTTGATATGAAGCTGGATAATGGCACGCGGACATTGACGGAGTATCAGTATTTCGCCGCACCGACCTATCAGTATAAGACCCCTTATGCCATGATCACCTGTTCGTCCGACAACGTGGTTTATAACAAGAAATCTGCATATCCCTATGGGCTTACTACCTCGGTCGAGCCGTTCCATGAGACGCAGGCCAACATCGAAACGGCCCTGACGGACATCCTCGCACTTGAAAACGCTCCCCGAATCAGTCTTGACGTTCCGATGATCGCGGGGAACTTCCCGGCTCTGGGCGAGAAGATCACCATCCCCGACACGGCGCACGTCGCGGACCTATCAAGCTACATCCGTGTGCGGAAGTTGCAATACGATTTCGTTAATGCGATCATCAATGTTGAGGGCGAGGGGGCGATAGCAGCGGCATGAAAATCATAATCGATACAGATTCAACCACAGCGCCTTATGACAACGTGACAAGCTGCGTCGCGTCGTCGGAGGACGCAAACTTTCCCGACGAAAATTTGCGGGACGATTTCACTACGAACGTCTGGCGGGCGGCGGCGGGGGTAAAGACGGCAACGATCACGCTCCAAGTATCAAAGGGAAGCGGCGTCATGCTGATGAACACCAACGCCACGAGCGTCGTTGTTAAGGCGGGCACCGGAGAGTCCTACGCCAACGAGTCCGGCTGGGTCTACGAGACCGGATATGCCAACGCCGATGACGAGGTGGCGACCATATCGGTCTACTCGCTGCCGGGAGAAGGCGGTCGCCTCTGGGCGGATTATTCGGTTTTTACGGTCCCTCACATCGTGACGATCACGTTGACAGCAGCGGCGGCGGTTTATGCCGGGATTGTGCGGGCGGGAAAAGTCGAGGAGTTTCGTGATCCGACATGGGACCTCGGCGAGGGGTCCATCGACTACTCCATTGAGCGCGAGCTGAACAACGGCGCGAATTACTTCCGCAAAAGAAACGTGATCCGCCAGTACGACAATATATCCATCATCGAGACCCGCGCGAATTGCTGGAAGCTGAAGCACGATATTTTTGACGCAGTCGGCCCGCAGCCGCTGGCGATCCGGATCATTCAAAACGCCCTGTTCACGGATTGGGAATTCGTCGTTTTTGCAAAGCGGGCGTCACTGCCGCATATCAATCATATCAACAACGTCTATTCACGCGTCAACTTTGGGTTGCAGGAGGTCATATAATGGCGGACAAGAGAATTTTCTGGAGCAAGACGGCGCTTACGGGCGGGGCGGCGGGGGCGCTCGACTCAATCGACGGCACGGCGTTGCAGGACGGAGAAGTCGCGCACGTGTTCATATCGGACATCCTGTATGTATACCGTCTGGATGTCGATTCGGCGGCGGCGGAATCCTCCCCGAACATCATCGCGCCGGATACGAATCCGGGGGATAAAAGGTGGATACTGCAAGGGCTGAATGGCGCATCGTTAAACATGCCCGGCCTAACGGCATCCCGGCCTGTTTTCACCGACGGATCGAAGAACCTCGTCAGCAACACCATGACCGGGACGGGAAAGGTGGTGATGGATACGTCACCGACGCTGGTCACTCCGGATATAGGCGCGGCAACGGCGACGAGCATCACGACGGCTGCGCTGTCCGTTACGGCCCTTAGCAATGGGAAAATCCCCTATCATGTGAGCGATGCAAGCGGGCTTGCCGACGGGCCGACTAAAACGGATGTTGATAGCGCGGTGAGCCTGAAACACGCCGCCCTGACCATCGACGGCACCTCCCCCCTGTCTCTGTCCGGGCAGGCAATCTCACTCAAGAACGATGCCGACGCCGCGATCACGGAAGTGGACACCGGGACGCTTGCCAATTCGGATACCGTTGTCCCGACGAGCAAGGCGGTCAAGGCGTACGCGGACGGAAAGGCGACACTTGCGGAGGTGAAGGCCGACGCTGATATTTCATCCGCAATCTCCCTGAAACACGCCGCAGTCACGATAGACGGCACGTCCCCTCTGTCTCTGTCCGGGCAGGCGATCAGCTTGCAGAACGATGCCGCAGCCGCGATCACGGAAGTGGATACGGGGACGCTGGCGGATAGTGATACTGCTGTGCCGACCAGCAAGGCGGTGAAGACGTATGTGGGCAGTCTTATTGGCACTCCGGCAAGCGACGCCATACTATCGGGAACGCCAAAAGTGTTTGTGCTGTATGACGGCGCAACGCCTTATTATATCAAGGGCTATCCGACAAAATCATAGGAGGGCAACATGAGAGGCTATCCGAAACACATCGGCACGAAGAAGGACTTTGAAAACCTGCTGGCCATGCCGGAGCACAGGGATCGGGCGTTAAAAGACCTTGCGACAATCCGGGACATTGCAGACGACAAGGCGCAGGAAACGGTAAGCATGACAAAAGACGAAGAAACGGGCCTGGAGACCGCCGTCGAAAAGGAGATCGACAATCCCATGCCCGTTTACAAAATCATGGGCTTCAAGACGCGGCAGGAGGTCGCCGATTTGATTTCCGCAGCCGAGAAGGAGGTGTGAACGTGGCAAACCGAGAAGTGACCAAAGATGTCAGTGACAACATCATCGCTGGGGCGGTTCTTGGGTCGTTCTGGGGATGCAAAGAGCAGCGGATCATCGAGGCCCACGCCTCGGACAAGACGAAAGTCACGGTCAACAAGGGCGGGTATTATATCCCGATCCTGATCGGCGATAATTTCTTTCTGATCGACACGGCGACCCACGTTTCCAGCGTGGACGACATCGACACCGGGGCGGTGGCCGCCGGGAAGGACTATTATGTCTATGCCTGCGACAACTCCGGCACGCTGGTGTTCAAGACCTCGCTGGCAACGACGTTTCCGGACGGTTTTGACGCCAATACCAGCCGCAAGCTCGGTGGGTTTCATACGCTGTGCGTGGCGGTCGGGACGATCGCCGGGCATACACTAACTGGATATGCCGCGAAAGACATTCTACCGCAGTCGATTTGGG
>Ga0208940_1001427_pt1 | contig 25108 bp, 22 predicted proteins | sample AD_JPNNA6_MetaG_FD_184445 | JGI IMG/M metagenome (GOLD analysis project Ga0208940, IMG submission 184445) | Active sludge microbial communities of municipal wastewater-treating anaerobic digesters from Japan - AD_JPNNA6_MetaG (SPAdes) (version 2) | ecosystem: Engineered > Bioreactor > Anaerobic... | reverse complement strand
GTGTGGGAACCGGCGGGACCGGTACAGGCGGTACAGGTGCAGGAGGAGTCGGTTTGGGCGGTTCAGGCGCGGGAACCGGCGGCGCGGGCACGGGGGGCGCCGGAACCGGAGGTGCGGGAACCGGCGTGGCCGGTACCGGCGGCGCGGGAGTTGGTTCGGGCGCGGCAGGAACCTCCAGACGGGCCAGAACATCAGGACCCAAGAGCAGATTCTTCGGGCCGTGCGCCTGACGCTGCGCCGTTACCTTGGTGGCATCGGAAAGGAAATTTCCGCCGATGGTTTCCTGCAGCGTCGGTTTGCTGCGCGCCCCGGCGCTCTGGGCCCAGCGGACCAGGCCGTCATTCTTTGTTTCGTTGTTGTCCACGCCGACTTCGATGCGCACAAAACGGTTGGAAATGAAAAACTGCATATTCTGCGGATCATAGGGAATCCATCCCAGATCGGGGTACCAGACTTCCACCCAGGAGTGCCTGCCCTGCCCCATCTTAAAGGTCAGTGTGCCTTTTTCCCAGGACACGTTAAACGGCTGGTTCATCGTGACGCCGTTGACAATCCGCACCGGCACCCCCGCATTGCGCAGGAGGGCCGCGGTCAGATGGGAATAGTTCTGGCAGTTGCCCCTGCCGGTGCGGAGCGCGTAGAGCGCATCGTACTGCGGCGGGGGGTTTACGTAACGGACATGGTCCACCACGTAGCTCACCACTTTCTGTACGGCTTCAAACTGCGTTTTCGACCCGCGGGTGAGTTTCTGCGAAAGTTCCCCAATGGCCGGATCATTGGTCTGCACCTGCTCCGAGGCCTGCAGATAGTCCTTCAAATTGCCGGGGACGGACGCGAGCGGAAAAGGCGCGACAGAGTCAATCGCTTTCAGACCGGTGCTCGTTTGCGCGTCAAACGACACCACCGCGTCAATGCTTTTCGGAACATCGGTCCAAGTCGCCTGAATGGTTTTATTGCCGCGGGCGTCCTTGAGCGTTTTTTTCTCCTGGGCGTCGGGGGTAAACGTTATTTTGAAATTGCTGATTTTCTGGCTGTAGGTTGGAGAATCAAAGCTGGACGGCTCGACAAAACTCATGACCAATTTTCTCATCGAATCGCCGGCCACGATCTGGTGCTGCAATTCATAGTGGATCGTCGAGTCCATCTCCCCCATGACCGTAAAGTTCTCGGCCGAAGCCGGTAAAGCGGCAAGCAACAGCGATACGATCAGTGCGGCTTTCAGGCTTTTGAGCATAGCAGGTCTCCCCCGTCGGATATTTAAACGGCTCCATCATAAATGAGGTGCGCCGGGAATGTCAATAAAAACAAAATGTTCTTTTCTTTATTGAAATCAGACACTTAATTATCCCCGGCAAAAATATAATTGACAACAGACGGTTTATGAATAAGTTAGTCCCAAGTTGGATGCCGCAAAAGGCATTCCCGTAAGGAGGATACTTAATGCTGACAGTTACAGACAAGGCCTCGGAGGTCATCAAGGATTTTCTCAAGGACAAAAGCGCTGATGCGGCCATCCGCATCACCATGTCCATCGGTTGATCCGGGCCCTCTCTGGGCATGGCTCTGGACGAGCCGAAAAACGACGATGAAGTGATTGACGAAAAGGGAACAAAATTTGTCATTGAAAAAGACCTCTTCAGTCAGGCAAAACCGATTAACATTGATTTCATCACAACCCCGCAGGGAGCAGGCTTCAAATTGACATCGAGCCTCGCCGCGGCGGGGGGCGGCTGCGGTTCTTGCAGTTGCTGAACCACATTCCGGGGGAGAATTTTCTCCCCCGTTTTTTTGTATCATGACGACCCATCCTGCCACCCAACCGTTGATTGACGAAGCCGACCGCCTGCTCCGGCAGGAAAAATACGGCGAAGCCGTGGCCCTGCTGGAAGCATTTCACAGCCGCCACCCGGATCAGGAGCCCGTCCTGCTTCGCCTGGCCTGGGCCTCCTGGGACAGCGGCAACAAAAAACAATCCCTTGAATATTGGGAAATGCTGCTGGAGCGGGAACTGAAGCGCAGGGTTTTTACCGGTTTTGCCTATGATGAACTTGTGCGGATTTACAAGCAGGAAGCTCTTTTTGAAAAACTGGTCGCCGTCTGCGAAAAAGCCGTCGCCGTGCAGCCGGACGATGTCTGCCTTCTGACCGAACTGGGCAACGCCCAGCTTCAGGCAGGCCGGCCTTTGGAAGCCTGCCGTATTTTTGAAAAACTCACCCGGATCGAAGAAGACCATCCCGATTATTGGCGCCGGCTGGGCGAAGCGCTTTTTGCCGCCGGGCGCGCGCCGGACGGCGAAGCGGCCTTCCTGCGGGCCGGGAGCCTGGATCCGGAGCAGATGGACCGCTATTATTTCAGGATCGCGGATTTATATATGCGGGACAAACGCCATGACGAAGCGATGCGGTTTTTGAAGCGGTGCATTTCCTTCAATCCTTCACAGCCGCTGTATTCCTGCAGCCTGGGAGACGAACTGATCTCGCTGGGGCGCATCGATGAAGCCGAGGCCGTCTATGAAACCGCCGCGGCGCAGAGTCCTTCCGGCGCCTATTACAACCGTCTGGGAAACGCCCTGATGAAAGAAAAAATCTTCGACCGCGCGGCCTGCGCCTTTCAAAAAGCCGTTTCGCGCGAGGCCCTGCGGCCCTTTTACATCAACCTGGCCCGGGCTTATCACGAAATGGGACAACTCGACCAGGCCGCGGAAGCACTCCGGCAGGCCGACGCCGTAAGCGGAACCGTCTAAGCTTGATGAAGTCGAAAAAATGGTAAGTTTAGACGGCTTCGTAAAAAGCTCCGCAGGCAAGGCGCACAAATCCAGAGGAATGAGGCGTGCTTCAACGGACGCCGCAATAAGCCTGCCGGGGGCGAAGGCCGGGAAAGGATGCAGCGCAACGCAGCATCCGGGCTTTTTACGAGGCCGTCAAGCTTTGCCCGCTTTGCGCAGGTTTTCCTTGTACACATGGTAAAAGCTTTCGTACTCGTCTAAAGCTTTCTTAAATACCTGGCCGATATCGGCAATCTCATTTTTATTGACAATCAGGTTGACGCTTCTGTTGTAGGCCATCATGTTGTCCATGGTCTTGAGCGACGCGCTGAGCAGCGTCACGAAGGTCTGCCGGCGAACGGTCATGGACAGGCCTTCCAGAAATTGCAGGACGCTGTTGGCCTGGCCTTCGGCCGTGTCAAAACTTTCATCCACAAAGATGGCGCTGAAAATATGAAACCGCATGAATTGAAGGGCTTCCCTGGCGGACTTCGCTTCCGCGACCGCATATCCCATGCCTTTCAGTTCGCTGATGATTTTATCCCGGACGGCGCCGTCCGACTCACAAACCATGGCGGTGTTCCCTTCCGGCGCGATGTAACCGAAAGGACGTCCTTCGGACATATCCCCCGCTTTTGCCGCTCTTTCTTCAGCCATTATCATCTCCTTCGCTTGAAATTCATGGCATCGTCATTTATTTCTTCTGCCAGGGAGGAACGCTGGCCTGGGGTTTGCCGTACGATTTGTCCACCTCCAGCTTCCCGATATCCGTGGTTTTCTCCCCACGGGCGTTCTTGATGGAGTCAATGCCCCGGTTGACGTTCGACTTGTTGGAGGCATAGGCTTTGGCCGTTTCTTCGGAAATCAGCCCCTTTGAATAGAGATCAACGATGCAGGTGTCGAACGTGATCATCCCGAACGCCTTGCTCTGCTCCATCACATCGTAAAAGGTCTTGCCTTCGGATTCGCCGTTCTGAATAATATCCTTCACCCGCAGATTCATTCCCAGCGCTTCGAAAGCCGCCACACGCCCTCCTCCCTCCTTGGGCAGGAGACGCTGACAGACAATCCAGCGGACCGTATCGGCCAGGCGGATGCGGATCTGATTTTCTTCTTCGGAAGGGAACATGCCCAAAATGCGGTTAATCGTGGAGCCGGCATCCACCGTATGCAGCGTGCTCAGCACCAGATGGCCGGTTTCCGCGGCGGACAGCGCGATTTCCACGGATTCGCGGTCGCGCATTTCACCGACCAGCACGACCTTGGGCGCCTGACGGAGCGCGGCGCGCAGTCCGCTGGAAAACGTGTCGAAATCCTTGCCCAGCTCCCGCTGGTTGATGGTCGCTTTCTTCTGCTGATGCGTGAATTCGACCGGATCTTCCAGCGTGATGATGTGGATGGATTTCTGCTCGTTGATTTCATTGATCACGGCGGCCAGCGACGTGGATTTGCCGCTGCCCGTGGAACCGGTCACCAGAACGATGCCGTTTTTTTCACCCGCAATGCTGTAAAAGGCTTCCGGCAGCTTCAAATCCGCACAGGACGGAATCTTCGTTTCCAGTTTCCGAAGAACGATCGAATAATGGCCGCGCTGGGAAAAAATATTCACGCGGAACCGGGCGATTCCCGGCAGTTCGTAGGACAAATCGCAGGAGCCCGTGGCCACCAGATCATCGGTCAGGCGATGATCCTGGTTGATCAGGTTCAGCGCGAAGGTTTCCGTCTGAAACGGCGTCAACCGGGCAAAAGGCGGATCCAGATCGACGCCGGTCAACTGTCCCGACGATTCCACCTGAAAAGGCTTGTTTACCGTCAGGTTCAGGTCGGAAATATTGGGATGGGACGCCAGCATGTGCTCCAGAATATGATCGATTTCCTGTTTTCTCATAAACCCACCTCGCTTCGGTTATGCTTCGGTAAAGTCCGAAGGCGGACTTTTCAGAAGCGGACGGAATTTCGCCTTGTCGTTGGCCTTGTTGTAAGCCTCGTCGGGGCTGATCCACCCCTTGCTGACGTAATCCATAATCGCGTCGTCCAAAAGCTGCATGCCGTACTTTTTGCCGGTCTGCATCATGGAGGGGATCTGGAAGGTCTTTGCCTCGCGGATCAGGTTGCGCACCGCCGACGTGGCAATCAGAATTTCCAGCGCGGCGCAGCGGCCCTTGATGTCCACCCTCTTGAACAGCACCTGAGCGATGACCGCCCGCAGGCCGTCGGCCAGGGTCGAGCGGATCTGCGCCTGTTCGCTGGAGGGGAAGACTTCAATGATGCGGTCCACGGTTTTGGGCGCGCTGGTCGTGTGCAGGGTGCCGAACACCAGATGGCCGGTGGACGCCGCTTCCACGGCCAGGGAAATCGTTTCCAGATCGCGCAATTCGCCGACCAGAATGATGTCCGGGTCTTCACGAAGCGCCCCGCGCAGCGCCGAGCTGAATGTTTTGGTATGCACGCCGACTTCACGATGGTTGACGACGCAGCTCTGGCTCTGGTGGACGAATTCAATCGGGTCTTCCACGGTGATAATATGATCCTTGCGGGTGCGGTTCGCTTCATCGATGATGGCCGCCAGCGTCGTCGATTTGCCGGATCCGGTCGGTCCGGTCACCAGAACCAGTCCGCGCGGCAACTGCGCCAGCTTGGAAAGCACCGGGGGCAGCGCCAGCTGCTCGCAGGTCAGAATCTTGCTGGGAATTTCACGGAAGACGGCGGCAACGCCGTATTTCTGCTGGAAGAAGTTCGCCCGGTATCGGGCCAGCCCCGGAATTTCATAGGCAAAATCGACATCCCCTGTTTCTTCAAACACCTTGATCTTATGCTCCGGTGTAATTTCATACAGCAGCGCCTTCAAGCCGTCGTTGGTCAGAACATCGTACTTAATCCGTTCGAGATCTCCGCGCATTCTGATCACGGGCTGCTGCCCGGAAACCAGATGGAGATCGGATGCGCCCTGTTCATGCATGAGCTGAAAAAAAGCATCGATTTTTGCCATAAATATCTCCCGTCAATCGTTTTATTTTGAGAGCTTTGAAAAATGTCATTTCGAGGAGCGTGAGCGACGAGAAATCTTAAGGATGGCCGTTTGTTCAAGATTTCTCCCTTCGGTCGAAATGACAAAAATGGCCTTTATTCAAAGCTCTCATTTTGTCCTATGGTTTGATGGTCAAAACTGTTCTGTCAAACGGCTTATTTCCCGTCTGTACGACGCTTCCGATACTCTCCGGCACGGCTGCGAGTATAGGGAAAAGGCCTTGGTTTTGTCAAGAAAAGTTTGGAAAACGAAACGGCCTGCAGCGACGGGGTCCGGGCGCCACAGCGCCGACCAGCAGCAACGCAAAGTAAGGGAAGGGTCGGCGCATCAGCCGACCCCTCCTCAACGCAACTAATTCTTGACACTTGCGCAAACTTATGGATATGCTCCGCACGCTTTTTTGCCAGGCCGGGGATGTAGCTCAGCTGGGAGAGCGCGGCGTTCGCAACGCCGAGGCCAGGGGTTCGATCCCCCTCATCTCCACCAAGACCTCATCCAACGTAATCCAAAGAAATGCAAAAACCCGCATGTACAGCGGGTTTTTTGTGTGCAGATCTCCCTGGAGAGGGGAGCAATGATTTGTAACCGTTTCCTGGTTTTTTCTTTGCCTTTTCTTTTCCCTTCTGGTACGCTTTCGTATGTGAACAAAAAACAGCGGAAGACCCTTGCCGATATTTATGAAAAGCCGACACGCTGCGACGTTTCCTGGCGCGCGGTCGAATCACTATTCAAGGCAATCGGTGCCGATATTTTTGAAGGCAGGGGATCGCGTGTTTCTGTGGTTTTCGATCAGCGGGTGCTGGACATCCACAAGCCGCATCCGAGCGGGGAAATGAAAAAATACGCAGTCGAAAAAATAAGGGATTTCCTGGCCGTCATAGGGGTGAAGCCATGAGCAAAAATTATTTAAAATACAAGAAATATGTCGGGAGCGTGCAGTTTGACGCCGATGATCGGATATTTCACGGGCACGTCCTGGGCATCAATGATGCAATCAGTTTTGAAGGTTCGTCGGTGGAAGAGCTTGAACAGGACTTCAAGGCGGCCATTGAAAACTATTTCGAAACCTGCCGGAAAATCGGAAAAGAGCCGGAGAAGCCTTTCAAAGGCGCCTTCAACCTGCGCCTTGATCCGTCCCTTCATGAACTGCTCGTTGCCGGCGCTTTAAGCGAAGGGAAGACACTTAATGCTTTTGTAAAAGACGTCCTGAAGAAGGCCGTTTCTGTGACACATGCATGATATAGGCGTTATTTTGGGGTCACTTTTGGGGGTATGTCAAAAAATAGTTACCGTGAACATTATTTATTTACGATGACTTACGTGTTGAGCTCGATCCCCCTCATCCCACCAGGTCATTATCCAACATCATCCAAAGAGATGCAAAAACCCGCATGCACAGCGGGTTTTTTGTTGCTTATTGTTCTGATATGCCAAACGCTGCTTTTTGAAAAAGACGGATTTAATAGGATATTTCGCTTTTCTTGTTGCTGCAGATGAATTAGGATGGAAGGCACAAATCGGAAAAAGCCAAATCATACGCAATTAATCGTTAAGCATATTGTAATGAAGGAGCAATAATACCACGTAACCCATCGCACCACCCGATCGCAGCGCTAGGCGTTGCTGCGGGCGAGCTTTTCGTTGAGCCCCAAAGGAGACACCTGTTTGTTCCCGAAACCGCACTATTCCTGCTTTGCGGATCACGTGATGACTTGCCTGACAATCCGCTCAAGTCGGACCGGGGACTGTCGCGCCGGTGATGCGGCTCGTTCGGCAAGCGATAGTAGAAATATGAATGATTTTATGCTAATTGATAATCATGATTACAAAAGTCGTTCGTAAAAGCAGTCTTCATGATTTCCAGTCAGACAGGATCAATCTCGCGTACTGGTTAAGCCGGCCTGTGGAAGAACGTCTTGCAACCGTCGATTATCTGAGAAAGCAATATTATGGAAGCACAGAAAGACTTCAAAGAGTTGCTCGAGTTATTCAACGGGCATAAAATTGAATATATGATTGTCGGGGCTTATGCCCTTGCATACCATGGAGCGCCTCGTTTTACCGGCGACATTGATATTTTGATTAAACCTTCGACCGAGAACGCACAGAGAATCTTATGTGCTTTGGCTGAGTTTGGTTTTGGCGCCCTGAATCTGACCATTGAAGATTTTCAAAATCCTGATTCTGTTGTACAGCTTGGCGTTCCTCCGGTCCGCATTGACATCATGACTTCAATAACCGGAGTCCCATGGGAAAAGGCTGATAAGGGGAAGGTAAAAGGTTTATACGGAGATATTCCTGTTCACTTCCTGGGCAGAAAAGAATATATAGCCAATAAACGGGCAATGGGTCGAAAGAAAGATCTGGCGGATCTTGAATCTCTTGGCGAAGAATAATCTTTAACAGGAGTCGAAGAAAAGCAATTCTATCCTGCCCGCGTCAACCGCGAATTTTTTTCCGCGGATTTCCCTTACCCAGCCTTGAATGCTGCGGGCAGATTTCGGACGAACCCGGCTCGAAAAGCCTGCACACCGCAGGTCTTGTTTCATGGATGGCGCAGAAGTACCGCTCGCCGTCGAAAGCAAAAAAACGGCAGCCGGCAAGCGGGGTTCCCGACTCCCTCGACATCAGACGGTCCCCCTCCCAGAACGCCTGCCCCCTTTCCAGGACCTCCAGGATATCGTCCCTTCCTTCGGCTTTCCATCGCCGGATGTCTTCCTCCGTCGCGTAGGCCGTGAAATCGGCCAGGCAACAGCGGCCGCAGCGCAGGCATTCCATGGGTTTTGTGTTTTTCATCCTCCCCGCTTTCCCGGCCCGGAAAATATCACCGGCCCGGACATTTGTAAATTCATTCTTGGAATTCCAAAAGAAATATGTTTAATGAGCACCCCTGAAAGGAAAAAGAAATGCTCAAATCTTCCGAGGCGTTGGACATAAAACCTGACAAAATTCCTGTTGTTTTGCTCTACAACGTCGATCCGGACTGGACGGATGCCGAAAAAGAAGAAGTGGTCGGTCAGTCCACGAAGCTCGGCCTGGCGCTCATCGAGTCCGGCTATCCGACGGTTTTTGCTTCAATTGCCGACGACGATCTCGAAGGCTGTCTGGGCCGCTTTGATCCCGCCTCGCACATCGTTTTTAACTGGTGTGAAAGTCTGCCGGGAATTTCCCACAGCGAGTGGCTGGTAGCCAAGCGGCTCGAGGCGATGGGCTTCACCTTCACCGGCGCGGGCTCAGAAACCCTGGCGCTTGCGCAGGACAAGGCCGCCGTCAAAGCTCTGCTCGACGCGGCCGGCATCCCCACGCCCGCCTGGCGCATCTTTCAGGCCGGCGAAGCCGTCCGGTGGGAAAGGTTCCCCGCAATCGTCAAGCCGGTCAACGAACATTGCTCCGCAGGCATCAGCCGTGATTCCGTCGTCCTCAACGCGGTGGAACTGGCGGGGCGCATTCCATTTATTCTGGAGACCTACCGGCAGCCGGCTCTGGTGGAAGATTTCATCGACGGGCGCGAATTTCACGTGTCGGTCTGGGGCAACGAAATCCTCACGGTGCTGCCTGTTGCGGAAATGGATTTTGCATTTTTCAAAGACATCCGCGACCGCCTCTGCGGCCATGATGCCAAATTCATTCCGGGCTCCGATGCGTACGAAAAAATCGAAACAAGGCTGCCCGCGCCTCTCGACCCCGAAGAAAAGACGGCGCTAGAAAACGTATGCTGCGATGCCTACCGGGCGCTGGGCTGCCGGGATTACGCCCGCATGGATGTCCGGCTGCGGGACGGTGTTTTTTACATCCTGGACATCAACCCCAATGCGGACATCAGCCACGACGCCAGCATGGCCTGCGCCGCGGAGGCGGCCGGCATCAGCTATGGACAGATGGGCGGCGCCATTGTCCGGATGGCCGCCCGCCGCCATCCGGTTTTTCGACAATTGACTATAACATCTTGATTTCCAATAGAAATGGCTGGCGCTGTTGAAAAAAATCCCACCTGGAAGGGCAAAGATGATATAAGGGCTCACTAAAAAAGAGTCCCGCAGGGAGTTGACGTGACGAAAAGCCGGAAAATCAAAAGTCTTATACAGAAACAGCTCTTGATCTTGGACGGAGCGACGGGCACCGAGCTGCAGAAAAGAGGATTGCCCGCCGGGGTCTGTCCCGAAATCTGGTGTCTGGAAAATCCAACGGTGATTCAGGATATTCACGCCTCCTATGCCAAAGCCGGCGCCCAAGTGGTTTACACCTGCACGTTCGGCGCGAACCGTTTCAAGCTGAAGCAATTCGGCGTGAAGAAAGACGTTTGTTCGGTCAACCGGGAACTGGCGCGCCTGGCGCGGCTGGCCTGCGGCAAAAAAGCGCTGGTGGCCGGCGATATCGGACCCACCGGCCTGTTCATCGAGCCTTTCGGTCCGCTGGCCTTTGAAGAGGCGGTCGATGCGTTTAAAGAACAGGCGCGCGGCCTGATCGACGGCGGCTGCGATCTGATCGTGATCGAAACGATGATCGATATTCAGGAGGCGCGCGCGGCCCTGCTGGCGGTAAAGGAGCTTGCGGACATTTTCACCATCGCTTCCATGACATTTGAAAACGACGGGCACACACTGGGCGGAACGCCGCCGGAAGCGGCGCTCATTACCCTGCAGAGCCTGGGCGCCGATGCCGTAGGCTGCAATTGCTCCACGGGTCCCGAACAAATGGCCCGATCCATCGCCGCCATGAAGCCCTTTGCGACGGTGCCGCTGGTGGCCAAACCCAACGCCGGTCTGCCGCGGCTCGAGGGATTAAAAACCGTTTTCGACATGGATGCCAAAACTTTTGCCGCTTCCGCCAAAAAGCTGATCGCAGCGGGCGCCAACCTGCTGGGAGGCTGCTGCGGCACGACGCCCGCCCACATCGCGGCGCTGGCCGGGGCTGTCGGAAAAAGGAAGCCGGCAAAGCCCCGTCGGACATCGCTCGCGGCGCTTTCCTCCGCCAGAAGCCATCTCCCGCTGGACGAGGATCAGCCCCTGCTGGTCGTCGGTGAAAGGATCAATCCCACCGGCAAGAAAGCCCTGCAGCAGGAGTTGATGGAAGGCAAACTGTCCATCATCCGCCAGATGGCGCAGGAGCAGGAAATCCAGGGAGCATCTCTTTTGGACGTCAACATCGGAGTGCCGGGCATTGACGAAGTTGCAACGATTAAAAAAGTGATCGGGCTCCTCGCCGCGACCACCCGCCTGCCGCTGGTCATCGATTCGTCGAGGGTGGAAACCATCGAGGCGGCGCTTCGCCTCTATCCGGGCCGGATGCTGATCAATTCCATTTCCGGCGAAAAGGAAAAACTCGCCAGGCTTCTGCCGCTGGCCGCGAAATACGGCGCAATGTTCATTTTGCTGCCCCTCACCGACGGCAACATCCCGAAGACGGCCCCAAAGCGCCAGGCGGTCATCCGCTCGATTTATGCAGAAGCGCAGAAGGCCGGGATGACCAAAGAGGATATTATTGTGGACGGGCTGACCATGGCGGTTGCCTCCGACAAAGACGCGGCCCGGGAAACGCTGGCCACGGTGGCCTGGTGCAAAAAGACTTTTAAAAGCAGAACGGTTCTCGGCCTGTCCAATGTTTCCTTCGGAATGCCGGGGCGCCCCTGGCTCAACGCCGCGTTTTTGGCCATGGCGCAGTACTGCGGGCTTTCGATGGCCATTGCCAATCCGGCCGGCGTGGAATTCATGAACGTGAAAAAAGCGGGAGACGCTCTTGTCGCCCGGGAAAAGGCGCCCCTCTTATTCATCCGCCATTTTTCCGAACAGGCACCTGCGGCGCCGCAAACCGCTTCGGCGCAAATGTCCCCGGAGGAAAAAGTCACCGCGGCTGTTCTCGACGGCGATCGGGACCGCATCGTCTCTTTTGTCGAAGCGCTCCTCCAGGCCGGACTTCCCGCCTCCCGGATCGTCGATGAGGTGCTGATTCCGGCCATTGTGCGGGTGGGGAACCTGTACGAAAAGAAGATTTATTTCCTGCCGCAGTTGATGGCCGCGGCGGAAACGATGAAAAAAGCCCTGGCCCTGCTGGACCCGTATCTGAAGCAAAAAGCGGCCGCGGAAAAAGGCAAAGTTCTGCTGGCAACCGTCCGGGGCGATATTCACGACATCGGCAAGAATATCGTCGCGCTGCTTTTGAGAAATTACGGATATTGCGTTATTGATCTGGGCAAAGACGTTCAGGATCAGGCAATCATCGAGGCGGCCCAAAAGGAAAGGCCGGACGTGATCGGACTTTCCGCGCTGATGACCACGACGATGGTCCACATGAAGGAGATCATTTCGCTTGCCCGCGCTAAGGGAATCCGGACGGACTTTCTCGTCGGCGGGGCCGTGGTGACGCAGGCGTATGCCGAATCCATCGGCGCATCCTTCGCCAGAGACGGCGTAGCCGCCGTCAAAGCGGTGGAGCAACTGATCAACAAATAATGGTTATGACGACGGAAACATTCAACAGGTTTTTGAGCATTGGCGCATCGGTCGGACTCCACGCCCTGGCGGCGGCCGTCCTGATTTTCGGCCTGTCCGGCCCGGCAACGATCCCGGAGATGACGGGCAGACTTGATGTAGTCTGGGCATCCATCGCTTCCGGTAAGGACGCTTCTTCGTCGCCTGCCCCACGGGTCGGGCAAAAGAAGCCTTCCGCCGCGGAGGGCCGGTCTTCCGCCACAGGGGAAATGCAGACCGCGCAGAATTTCCAGCCGGAGTTCTCCACAGCCGTTTCGGCCGATGAAAAAGCCGCAGCCGATGCCGCAACAACGTTCTTCGGAACCCCAAAGGCGGTCTATGCGGAAGCGCCCGGCCACGGGTTTGCATCCGATGCCGCAAGAGCGCAGGCGGGCCCCGTTGCGCAGCCGGTCGTTTCCAACGCCTACCCCCGATACCGCGAGAACCCGCCGCCCGGTTATCCGGAAACGGCCCGGCAAAGGGGTTACGAGGGCGTGGTGCTGGTCGCGGTTGAAATCCTGACGGACGGACGCGTGGGCAAAGCCGTCGTCCGGCAGTCATCCGGCTATGCCATTCTGGACCACACCGCGGTTGCCGCGGTCAAAGACTGGAAATTCGTGCCGGCTAAAAAGTCCGGCGTTCCTTATAAAACATGGGCGGAACTGCCCATCAAATTTGTCATCCACGAGAATACCCGCTCGTAATATCATCCGGACCGGAGGAAAATATGATGTCCATGGATCAAAGCACCGCTAAAAAGCGCCTTGGAAAAATCATCCTGGAGCGCTCTTTCAAATACAGCGACAACCCGCCTTTTACGCTGGCGTCGGGCCGTCAGAGTAATTTTTATTTCAACTGCAAACCGACCACGCTGGACCCGGAGGGCATGAATCTGATCGGCGAGATTGTTTTTGACATGCTGAAGGACGCGCCGGTCACCGCGGCGGGAGGACTGACGCTGGGCGCCGACCCGATCGCCAACGCCCTGGCCGTGATTTCCTTCCAGAGGGGCAAACCGATCAAATCGTTCATCGTGCGCAAAGATGTCAAGGCCCACGGCACGAAAAGCGCCATCGAGGGGAACGTCGCGGCCGGCGAAAGGGTTGCGATCATCGACGATGTCATCACCACGGGCGGCTCGACGATCACCGCCATCGAACAGGCCCGCCGCGCTGGTCTGGTGGTGGACCGGGTGATCACGCTGATTGACCGCGAGGAAGGCGGGCGGGAAAACATCCTTCAGCGCGCAGACTGCGTTGAGTCCGTGTTTACGCGGACTCAAATCATGGCGCTGCGCGAGGAAATCCTGTCGGGACAGCAGCGGACATGAAAAGAAGCCTTTTGTTCCCCTTTTTCCCGCTGTTGGCCGCGCTGCTGTTCTTCTGTGCCGCCGTTGAAGCGGCCGTCATTCCCGTCACCAAATTCCGTTCCGCGGATCTGCCGGGCGGAGCGCCCCCCGGATGGGCGCTGGAGAAAAAAACCGGCGCGCCGTCCCTGAAAATCTCCAAGGAAGGCGACAACTATTATCTGCATCTGCGGTCGCAGGGCAACTCGTCCTTCGGCGTGCGCACATCGGCGCGCGTCAACGTGAAAGACTTTCCGATTCTTTCCTGGCGTTGGAAAGTCGAAAAAATGCCCGTCGGCGGCGACGTCCGCAAAAAAACAGCCGACGATCAGGCGCTCCAGGTCTATATTGCTTTCAAAGAAACCGGATTTCCGGCCGCGCTGAACACGCCGGTCGTAGGCTATATCTGGGACAATGAAGCACCCAAAGGATGGAGCGGACGCAGCACACAGATCGGCGGCGACAAAATGCGCTACATTGTTTTGAGGAACAAAACGGACAAAATCGGCCAGTGGTACACGGAGCGCCGCAATCTGTATGAAGACTACAAAAAACTTTTCGGCGACATCAACGGGGGCGAACCGCTCGGCGTCACCACCGGCCTGCAAATCCACATCAACACCCAGCGAACCAGAACGCCCGCCGAAGGCCTGATCGGCGAGATCTACTTCAGCAGCGAGACGAAGGACGTCGTGGTGACGGAAGCCGCCAAGGAGAAAATGGTTGCCGCAACCCCCGTGCTCTCCAGCCCCAGAGGGAAAGCGCTGCCCGTGGCCGGCTTCGACGACGATTTCAACCGCCCGGGCTGCGTCAACATCAGCGTTGCCTTCGACACCAATTCCACGCAGGTGGACGCCATCCCGAAAAGCAGCGTGCAAACGATTATGGAATATCTGGTGAAGCATCCCGAAAACACGCTCGTCATCACCGGTCATACGGACAGCGTCGGTTCCGACGCCTTCAACCTGGAGCTGTCGAGGCGGCGGGCCCAAAGCGTCAAACAATATCTGGTCGAACAATACGCCATCGACGAACATCGCCTGATCATCCTGGGCGCGGGCGAATCGCGCCCGATCGCCGACAACGACACGCCGGAAGGCCAGGCGCAAAACCGCCGCGTGACGATTCAGGATTGTCCGCGGTAAAAATTTTTTCAAGGAGCGTCCCGTGACACCCATCCATGTATTGCAGCCGAGTCTGCACAGCGGCGATGTCGTCCAGGGGTTTATCGTGTTGCGCGTCGAAGTCATCGAATCGATGCGCTTGACCGCCTATGAAATGGAGCACCGCAAAACCGGCGCCAAAGTGCTGCATCTGCACGCCATGGACCGGGAGAACCTTTACGCCATCGGCTTCAGGACGCCGCCCGCGGATTCCACGGGCCTGCCCCACATCCTGGAGCATTGTGTGCTGGCCGGCTCGGAGAAATATCCGCTGAAGGACGCCTTCAAAGAACTGATTCGTTCCAGCATGCAAACCTTCATCAACGCCTTCACGTACCCGGACAAAACCCTTTACCCGGTAGCCAGTCAGATCAAGGCGGATTTTTATAATCTGGCGCGCGTTTACACGGACCTGGTGCTGCATCCCCGCCTGCTTCGCGAAACCTTCCTGCAGGAAGGCCATCATCTGGAATTTGCAAAGCCCGGCGATCCCGAAAGCGATCTGATCATCTCCGGCATTGTTTACAATGAAATGAAGGGCGCCTATTCATCGCCCGATTCGCTGATGTATAAGGACATTCAGCAAAATCTTTATCCGGACACCGTGTATGCCCTGGACTCCGGGGGCGACCCGGACATCATTCCGACGCTGACCTATGAACAGTTTCGGGATTTCCACCGCAAATACTATTCGCCGACCAACGCGCGCTTTTTCCTCTATGGGGACATCCCCACCGCGGACCATTTGGAATTTCTGGCCGAAATGCTGGCCGGCTTCGAGCGGGTGGAGGTGGATTCGTCCATCACAAGCCAGCCTTTCTTTTCCGGTCCCCGGCGGGTTGCCGGCGTCTATCCCATCGATCCGGATGAGCCTTCGGAGAAGAAAACCAACGTCAATCTGGCCTGGATGCTCGCGGAAAACAAAGACTTTGAAACGGCGCTTACGCTGTCCATTCTTTCCGGCCTGCTCGTGGGCAGCGCCGCGTCGCCCCTGCGCCGGGCGCTTGTCGATTCGGGGCTGGGAGAAGATCTGTCGCCCGTGTCCGGCATCGAATCCGATCTCAAGCAGATGATGTTCTGCGCCGGTCTGCGCAACATCAAAAACGCCGACATCCCGAATGTTGAAAAGCTGATCCTCGACACCCTGCAAAAGATTGTCGCCGAAGGATTCGACCCGGAACTCATCGAGGGCATCCTGCATCAGGTCGAATTTCACGGCAAGGAAATTTCCCGCGGCTCCTACCCTTACGGGATTACGCTGATGGGCGGCGTTTTTCAGACCTGGCTCTACGACGGCGATCCCCTGGTCGGCCTCGATTTCTCGCGCGTGATTGAAAAGATCCGCCTCCTCCTGAAAGACGATCCGCAGATCTTCCAGAAAGTGGCCCAACAATGGCTGGTGGACAATCCGCATCGCCTGCTGGCGGTGATGGAGCCGGATCCCGATTTCAACCGGAAGAGCGAAGCTGAATTAACGAAGAAGATGGCCGCGCTCAAAGCCGGTTTGTCGAAAGATCAGCTGCGGGCAATCGACGAGCAGGCGGCGCGTCTGAAGGCCTTTCAATCCGAGGAGGATTCATCGAAGGCCCAGGCAAGCCTGCCCAAACTGAAAATGGAAGACCTTCCCCGGCAGGTGGAAACGGTTCCGACCCGGCACAAAACTCTGGCCGCGACCCCCGCGCTGGCGCATGACCTGTTTACCAACGGCATAGCCTATGTCGATCTGGCGTTTGACACCGCTTCGGTTCCCGAAAGCCTGCAGATCTACCTTCCGCTTTTTGGCAAAATCGTAAGCGGCATGGGCGCGGCGGGTCTGACCTACGACGAGATGGCCAAACGCATCGCCCTGCAGATGGGCGGATTCGGCTATGACCTGTCTTCCGGTCTTTCCGTGGACGCGGCCCGGGTCTGGCAGAAAATGGTCTTTTCCTTCAAAGCGCTCTACCGCAATGTTCCGCAGGCTGTCCGGACCGTCCGCGACATTCTCTGCTTTGGGGATTTGAACGATGAATCGAGAATGCGTGATTTAATCGCCGAGCGGAAAAACAACCTGATCGCCTCCGTCGTTCCTTCCGGACACGTTTTCGCCAAACGGGCGGCGGCGGCAGGGCTGACGCTGCCCGCCTATCGCGATGAGCAATGGCACGGCCGGACGCAGCTGCGATTTGTCCAGCGGCAGGCGGAGGGCTTCGACGCCTCCAAAAAGCCCCTGCGCGAAAAGCTGGAGCAGCTCAGGGAAATCCTCTTCACGAGGCAAAACCTGACGGTCAACATGACCGCCGATGCAGACGGCCTCACGCTGGTGGAAACACCCATCGGCGAACTTCTGGAAAGCCTGCCGGCCGGCCGTCGGAGCGAAGAACCCGAAAGGCCCACGCTTGCGCCCGTCCGCACGGGCATCGCGGTTCCCACCCAGGTTTCCTATGTGGCCTCGGCGATGAAAGCACCCGCCTACACCGATCCGTCCTCCGCGCTGATCATGCTGGCATCGCGGGAACTATCCAACACGTATCTGTACAAACATATCCGCGTGCAGGGCGGCGCCTACGGGGGAATGTCGTCTTTCGACCCGTCGCAGGGCATATTCGCATTTCTGTCCTATCGCGATCCGCACATCGTGGAGACGATGAATGTTTTTGAGGCCGCGCAAAAATATTATTCCAAAAACGAAATGACAAAAGACGATTTGGAAAAGGCCGTGATCAGCGCGCTTGGCGCGCTGGACAAGCCCCTCGATCCTTCGGGGCGCGGTTATGTCGCCCTGTTCCGGCATTTCAGCGGCGCGACCGACGACCTGCGCCAGGCCTTCCGGGACCGGCTTACTGCCGCAACGCCCAGTCAGGTGCGGGACGCCCTGTCCGACTATTTTGAAAAAGCCTCGCCATCCGGCTCGGTCGCGGTTTATTCCTCGCAGGAAAAACTGGAAGAAGCCAACCGGCGTCTGGAAAAGAAGCTGAAACTGGAAAAATTGTCGGAAGCATAGGGGAAAAGGCTGAAGGCTGAAGGCTGAAGGCTGAAGACTGACGTTGGTTTTCAGCCTTTGAGACCGCTTTGAAAAATGTCATTTCGAGGAGCGCGAGCGACGAGAAATCTAAAGATCCCTCATTGCATTCGGGACATGGATTTCTCCCTTCGGTCGAAGGAACAAAAATGGCGGTTATTCAAAGTTCTCCCTTTATTTGGAGCTGTTTAATGACAGATAACAACAAGGTCGGCACGTTGATCAACTGTTTGTTCTGCGGACACTTCTACCTGACGGGCCGGGCGGAGACTCCCTACGGCTGCCGGGCACACGGTTTCACGACGTTCCGCATGCCCTCCGTGGACGTCTTCGGGGCTTCAGGCGAGGACTGCGCGTTGCTGGTCCGCAGGGAACCGGGCGAACACACGCACGACAAATGCCTCCCCGGGAGAAAGGAAAGGAAAGAGAATATGAATATCTCACAATGGCTGGATCAGAAAGAATCCCAGGGCTTCGATGTGTCCCGCGCAGTCCTGCCCGAAGAGCTGGAGCGCGAAGAAGAGCCGGATGAAACGCTTTACTTCAAGGAAATCCGTCCTTGCAGCGTTTTGTGCACGGGTGATCATCCCTTTGCCACGGTCGAGCGATTCGGCCGCTGGTACCGCAGCCGGGGACGGGAAAAGGAAAAAGGACCGCACACCGGCAAACCGCCGTGGTGGTTTTTCACCCGGGACAGAGACCTTGCCTTGCAGACGGCAAAATCCCGCATCGAAAAATAAAGAGCACCGGACGTCTGATCCGGCGCTCTGCCGTCTTAGCCGACCAATCCGCCTCTTATGAAAATAATTCCGAAATGCTTCCCGAGACAACCTTTGTGCCCGCCGGCAACGGTTCGGCCCCACAGACAGGCAGAAAGATTTTGAAGGTGAGTTTGCCCGCCTCTTTGTTTTCCGCCGCGGCGCATCCGCCGTAAACGGAAAGAATGGCTTCTGCCGTGGACAGGGTTCGGAAAACGGCGCTTTCGCCCCGGTCCGCCGGAGGGCTTCCTCTGCCTTCGATTTCAACACACGCATAGGCGGGCCCTGCGACGCGTGAAAAAAAGTCCTGATCCGGAAGGGTTTCCGTTCCAACCGTTCCCGCACGAAAAGATAAGGCAGCCGGCGCCCCTCCGAAGAATTCCCCTGCCCCTTTGATCAGGTTGACCAAAACCTGCTGCAGCAGGTCGGGGCTGATACGGACTGACGGACCGCAACGGGGCAGATCGGTTTCCATCCGCGTGTTGGGCGGAACCATCGCCCGGAAAACAGGCAGAAACCGCAAACAGGCCCCGGATATGTCCAGCGGCGCTTGCCCGGATGCGCCGTAGCCCAGACAAAAACCCATACTGCCTGTCAGCCACCGGCAGATCTCCGCCGCCTGACAGGCGGACTTCATGGCTTCGGTAAGCAGCCGGAAAGGCTTTCCATCCTTCGGCAGTTTATCCATCGCCATCTCCATATTGAGCAGAATCCCGACAAAATGATGATTGAAAAGATGAGCCATCCCCGATGCCATGGCATGGGAAGGATCGGTTTTCTGAAACGGTTGGTCGGCCTTAACGACGTCTGTACCCTTTGCGTGCTTTTGTTTGAATTCAACTGCCTGATGAAGCGCCTCCATAAGTTTCCGGGTTCCTCTTCGCTTTTACGATCTTTTCATAAGATGGATTGCAGATGGGCGCGAAGATTGACTTTCGTGTTCCGCAGATCCAATTTCTTGCGAATATTGTTGCGATGCGTCGCAATCGTGTTTGCCGACGTGTTGAGGATATCGGCAATTTCTTTGGTCCCTCTCCCGCTTCGGATCAGATCGGCAATTTGGATTTCCTGCGGGGTGAGATTCGAATGGGTGAGAAGCAGGCTGGTCACAAACGAAGACAAAACATCCTTCAGGCTGTTCTCCAGGCCCTTCAGGTGTTTTCGCTGCCCGGCGTTCAGGTTCGACGCCCGCAGCTTCTTCAGATGAGGGATGACCAGATCCTGAAGGTTGGCCTTCAGCTTATCCTCCACAACATTTTGCGCTTCATTCCCGGAATGGATGAATACGCTCACGAACGGATTGGTTTTCTCCGGATTTTCAGCCAAAAGCCTGCGCTTGTTTTCGTCTTTCTTCTGTCCCGGCATATCAAAAGCCGTCCCCACGAGGCAGGTTGTATTGCGATAGACGACCCGTCGGGAATTGAAAAATAACGCCCGGCGCGTCCCGTTGTCACCCTGCGCATTAATTTGCATGAAAGACTTGTGTATTTATCAGAATGTTTTGTATAGAGGTAAAGGATTAGCGAGATAATCTAATAAAAAAAGAGAGAGAGGGTCGCCGTCTCGGAAGTTAGCCCTTCCATGAATAAAGACGACCCTCTGCTCCCACAAGTTGTCTTTTGATAATACATCTTGATGTTTCTGTAAATGAAATATTTTCACAAGGGAAGACATTTTCATGGCCACGTCCTGCGCGATGTCCGGTTTGTATGGGGAATCGTTTGTGGAGTCACGGATTTGTGGAGCGATATTTTGAAGGCTTTTCGTCGGCGCTGTGGATGAAGCGATTTCGGTGCTTTGATTGTTCGTCCGTCCACACCTGTCGTCCCGCCGGTTTTTTAAAGGGTTTTTGTTTTTCGGCGAAGACCGTTTGGCATTGTCTTTTATCCAGGATCGAAAAAGGCCGCTGGCTTTCCCGTGTTGTTCGCCAGAACCAGCAATACTGGCACCGTTGTCTGCGGATGTGGTCGTCCCGGCGGGCGAATGTGATGAAGCCTGCCTTGTTCCACCTGAAGGATTTTCTTTTTGATAAAACCTCAGAACAATTTGAGCCGCTGTTGATGTGAGATCAACTCCACCTTCTTTTTGCGGCGACGGGATTGGGGCGCCTCTGTTAAGGAGGGCCAAAATCCTAAAAGGAGGTAATGATTATGGACGAAGAAGCAAAAAGCCGGGTGGCCCAGTTTCGATTTGGGGTCATCCATGATCTGATTGGCGACCGGAAGCTGGCGCGGGGAGAACGCAGACGTCTGTTGCAGGAGAAGTCTGCCTGCGTCTGGGAGATTCCGTATTCCGAACGAACCTTTATCAGTGCCTCGACCATTTTGGCCTGGGCGAAGCGATACGAAAAGGGTGGCCGGAGACTGGAGAGCCTCTATCCGGAAGTTCGGCGGGACCGGGGTCGCAGCCGGGCGCTTGACGAAGAGACCGTAACGTCGCTTGTGGAACTCAAAAAACAGTTGCGGGGCGCCTCCGTGCCGGTGATTTTGCGGGAGGCTAAATTGCGCAAGATTCTTCATGCGGGTATCCAGGTGCATCCGGTCACGATCTACCGTTTGTTTCGAGAGCGGGGATTGATGAACCGCCAGGACGTTGCAGAAGACCGTCGACGATTTGAAGCCGAGCTGCCCAATGATATCTGGCAGTCCGACTGCATGCACGGCCCCCGGGTGCGCGTGGAAGGCAAATCCCGCAAGAGCTATCTGTTTGCCTTTATCGACGACATGAGCCGGATGATTCCCCATGCGGCGTTTTATCAAAACGAGCGGGTGGACACCTATGTCGGCGCTTTGCGGATCGCTCTGGCCAAACGAGGCCTTCCCCGGAAGCTGTACGTGGATAACGGGCCGGCTTTCCGGTCCCATCTTCTGGGACATGCCACGGCGGCGCTGGCCATCGCCCTGATTCACTCCAAACCGTATCAGCCCCAGGGACGCGGTAAAATCGAACGGTTTTTCCGGACCGTGCGCATGCAGTTTCTGCCGACCTGTTCCGAAGAGATGACCCTGGAACAGTTAAACGGCAAACTGACAAAGTGGCTTGATGAGGAATATCATGCCACCATCCACTCCAGCACGCACCAGACCCCTGTTGCCCGGTATCTCAAACATGCCCATTTGATCCGGGAGGCGCCCGCGGATCTCCATGATTACTTCCGCATCCACGTCGTCCGGAAAGTGGATCGGGACCGAACGGTTTCCCTGGGCGGCAGGCTTTATGAAGCGCCCGTTTGCCTGATCGGGAAGACCATTACCCTTTTGCATCATGAAGACGATCCTTTGCGGGTGGAGGCCCTGTATCAGGGTTCCTCCCATGGCATGCTGGTCCCTCTGGATATGAACATCAACTGCCGGATTCGCCGGCAGAGCAATCGTGTGTGCCTGATGCCTGCCGGATCATCGCCGGCATCTGGAATCCCAACCGCTTCATCTCCACCGGCGCCGTCCGTTCCATCTTCTCGATCATTGGCGCCGGATGCGGCAAAATATACGGGAGGGAAGCTCTTCGGGGAGGTCTCCCATGAGCTATAAAGCCTTCTTCGGGTTCCAGAAGGAACCTTTTTGCCAGAATATCCCCCTTAAGGATCTGTATCCCCTGCCGGGGCTTCAGGCCGTCACGGAACGCTTTCTCTACGCCCTGTCGCTGGGCGCCGTCTCTCTGGTCACCGGCGATGTGGGCAGCGGCAAATCCACCGCGCTTCGCCATGCCGCCGGAGGGCTTCATCCCTCGCAATACAAGGTTGTCTCTGTCGTGGCCACCACCGGCCCCATGGCCGACATCCTCAAACAAATCTGCGCCGGTTTCGATGTGGACGGCCAGACCAACTCTCTGGCCCGACTGACGCAGACGATCAAAACAGCCATTCTGGAAATCGCCAATCGGAAACAGACGCCGGTTGTGATCATTGACGAGGCCTCCCTGCTTCGATTGGAGGTCTTTGCCCAGCTGCATACCTTAAGCCAGTTCGATATGGATTCCAGGCCGCTATTGCCCATGGTTCTGGCCGGGCAGAACAATCTGATGGATAATCTGATGTTTCACACCTCCCGGCCGCTGGCCTCCCGAATACTTGGCAAAAGCCATCTTGACGGGCTCAAGTACAAAGACATGGCCGGTTATATCAAGCATCACCTGAAAATCGCCGGCGTCAAGGAACAGCTGTTTCCCGACGAGGCGCTTCTGGCCATTCATCAGGGCTCCGGCGGTTTGCTGCGCCGGGCCAATCTCCTGGCCAAGGGGGCGCTCATCGGCGCCGCCAGGGAAAAATGTCAGGTCGTCTCGCCGGAACATGTCCGGATTGCCGCCTCGGAGATCATGTAAATACCCTCAGGGGAACTCCATCTCAAGTCAGGTCGCCGGTTCCGGATAGATCAGGGGAACCGGCGGTCTGACCGTGATCCCGTTGAGCGGAAAAAAGACCCGAATGAAAAATCAAAGATGAAGATCAAAGATAAAGATCAAATGGAAATGACCGTTTATAACCCTCAAAAAGGCCGCTTGGAAACGATTGATGTCGAGATCAACAAAAACAACACGACATGGTTCAACAACGACCAAACGCCCCGTCATATCCGCAGAATCACGGATTACCACAACGGAATGATTATTGCCGAGTTTGATTATACCTATCCCATCTGGCTTTATAACGTGACAAGGGCGGATATAGCCTTTAACGCCCAAAAAGCAAAAAAGCTCAGACGTCAGTTCGATTAAATCGGCCGGAACAAATGGCGGCGCCTGCTAAATATACGCTGAACGGTCGGTGTTTCCCATCGTGTAATCTCTCTGCAAGATGTCAAACGATTGTGAAAAAATCAGATGAGATTATTGTGCAGGGTGACACCCGTCTTTAAAAACGATATCCACTTGAGAAGCATGCTCGCCGAGGCGAAAAATCTTTCCTATTTCTTCAGTGATCACGATGCGCTGGGACTCGTCAAGAAAGTCCAGAACCGACATTCCCTGAAGCTCTTCATGGGAAAGGCCGGACGCCGTCCGGAAGTTGTCGTTCCAGAGGACCAGTCTTAATTGCTGATCCATCACGTAAAACCATCCGGGAAGGCTCTCGATAATTTTTTTGTTGAAGCCGCCTTCTCTGAACCATGGATTACGGGCCTGGTTGAAATCCAAAACCGGAAAAGGCAATGAGTCTTTTCCGTCAGAAATGAAGGCCTCCTCTGCCGGGTTTCCGTCTTCGCAGGACGGTATGTTTTTCATCGCGGTTGAAATCTCTCCTGAAAAAAGCTCCTTTTTCTTACAACCGTCGCGGCAATAAACTTCGGCCGCCAGGATTCCGCGTGCCGGAAAGTTCGACGTTTTCCCGGCAAGAAATTATTGGGGCAAATAAAACCGCCTATGGAAACACTTGTCAACGAGAGAGATTAATGAAATTTTATAGAGATATTATGTATGGAATATACATGGTAATAAATTTTGTTTTTGAGAAAAAGGAAACAAGAAATCGGAGGCGTCGCCCCGATAGGAATGCTTCAAGGTGTTTCTTATCTTATTGTTATCATAAATAAAATTCTTAATGGTTGCGTTTTTTGCCCCTGGAAATCACGGTTTTGCGCTACCGGTCATGCGGCTTGGAATCAGCATGATCTGCGCGTTGGGCATTTGCTTTTTCAGCTCTGTCTCCAGCCGGTCCTTCAATCGGTAAACCGTTTCCACTTTCGCGTCGCCTGCAAACTCCAAAAAGATCTCGATGAAGGTATGGCTTCCCGAACGGCGCGTGCGGACGCCATGGATCTGGTCGTAGGCGTCAAAGTTGGCGATCAGTTCGCGCAGAATAATCAGCATGTTGTATTCATCGAGGCTGCGATCCAGCAAATCGCTGATCGACCCGGAGAAAACATCGTAAATCGATTTGATGATGCTGATCATCAGAATCGTCGTCGCGCAGACATCCAGGTAGCGCGTCCAGGGGGCGCCGGAAAAAGCGAGCGAAATGCCCACCGCCAGAATGATCAGCAGGTCTTCCAGCGCACCCATCCTCGCCATGCGCCACATGGAGCTGAAAATGGGCGAGTGCTCCCTTTTGCTCAGCATGTAGTTGCGTATCCAGAGCCAGGTTGACGCGATAAAGGAGGCGAACGTCAGCAGCATGGCCACCAAACCGCCGTGCTGTTCGGCAGGATGGAGAATCTTGGATACGGTTTCATAGCCGACAAACAGAGCGGCCAGCAGCATGGTGGTTCCGACCACAATGCTGGAGATGGTTTCCATGCGACCCAGGCCGTAGGTGTTGAGCAGATCTGTCCCGCGCGACATTCGCCGGACGGTATAAAGCGAAAGGCCGGAAGCCAGAGCGCCCGTAAAGGCGATCACGAAATTGGCAATAAAGACGATGGAATTGGACGTCAGGATGCCGATCATGGAAACGCCGACGGTGTAAATCTCCATCACCATCATCAGCATCAGCAGGCGGATTTTTGTCGAATTGGAAACCGCAGCCGAGAGTTCGCTCATGCCTTTAGACTTTCTCCTTTACCTTTATGAAATTCCCTTCAAAACGTCTCGATCGAATCCTGCGCCCTGCCAGGGTTTCAACCGGTTATCACAGCCGATTTTTCCCGGTGG
>Ga0208940_1001425_pt1 | contig 25108 bp, 12 predicted proteins | sample AD_JPNNA6_MetaG_FD_184445 | JGI IMG/M metagenome (GOLD analysis project Ga0208940, IMG submission 184445) | Active sludge microbial communities of municipal wastewater-treating anaerobic digesters from Japan - AD_JPNNA6_MetaG (SPAdes) (version 2) | ecosystem: Engineered > Bioreactor > Anaerobic... | reverse complement strand
CGGATCCCCATCCCTCTTTCCAGCATGCTCGCGGCTATCTCTCGCCTGATTTCCAATTCCCGTGCGCTTCCTTTTGGTCTCATTCCCTTATTTTATCGCGTTTTTATCCCCGAGCGAATATCAATAAAGAGCTGTATGGCACGGCCTACGAGTGGAACCAGATTGCCACCAACCCGGTCAGCGCCATGGATAATGTGCTGGCCGCGTACGATGGGCTGGTCTGGAGTATTACGGGCTACGGTTCAACGGGCGTTTCGACTTATGACCCGGCTACCCAGACCTGGGCGACCATCGCCAGTTCAGCGCCGCCCTTTTCCAACTACGCCCGCTCCGGCTGCCAGATCGGCAGCAAGGTGTACATCTATGGCGATGCCGCAGGCGGCTATACGGGCCTGTGGAGCTATGACATGGCGGCCAACACCTGGCTGCAAGAAACACCCACCGGCACCGCCCCCACCGAGACCGGCATCTGGGCACCCAGTTGGGTAGCCGATGCCGCGAACGGACTGTGCTATATGACCGGCGGCGCCACCGCCCCGGGCGGCGGCGATCTAGCCAAAGTGTATGTCTATGATGCAGTGAACAATCAGTGGCTGGCACCCCTGCCCGATTTCACTTCCATCCGCGATTTCCATGCGGCCTTCCTCTTCACCCGCCCGGCCGATGGGCACCCCCTGCTCTGCGTGGCTGGCGGGGCGAACGTCAGCGGTGCCTTCCTAGATTCGACCCAGTGCTACGACTTTACCGCCGCAGCCTGGGAAGCTGAAAATGCCACCCTGGGCGCCACACCCTTTGTCTGGTGGGGCATGGGCTACACCCAGCGCTCAGTTGATTCTGGCGAGCTCTGGATGGTGGCCGGGGCCGATGGCGCGGGTGCTCTGACCAACCAGACCTGGTACTATGATGTGGCCGATGCGGTCTGGTATGACTACGGTCCACTGGAAAGCGGCCCTGTTTATCGCACCGCTGCGGTGACACTGGACAATATGGTGTACCACGTGGGCGGCTCGGTAGGCAGCTTTAGCCCTTCAGGGTTATCCGATGTTCACATGCTTGAGTGCCCGGAATGTACTGACCCGGTGCTGGAATTTACCCCGGATCAATTTGCCCAGGTGATGAAGACCGATTCACTGTTCACCCAATGGGCTTCGGTTTGCAACCCTGGTGCCGTGCCGCTGGATTATGCCTTTGATGACACCGGCACGACCTGGCTGACTCAAGAACCGCTGAGCGGCACGGTGGCCCCCGGCGAATGTACCTTCCCGACCATCACCTTTGATACGACCGGGGTTGGGACTGGAAACTACGCCGCCACCCTCAGCGTGAGCAGTAATGATCCCTTCGCGCCACTGTTGAACCTGCCCGTCAATCTGACCGTACTGGATTCGGCAGATCTGGTCATCAACCCGGACCTCATCGAAGCCAGCGCGCTGATGGGCGATACCGATACCGAAGTGCTCAACATTGCCAATGCCGGCAACCTGCCCATGCACTGGCGGCTGTTGGAATACAACCAGCCGTTCAAGGGCACTGAAGCTGAAGGGCAGGGTGAGTGGCTCTACCGCGCCACCGAAGGTGTGCTGATGGACAGCAACACCGGCCCGCAGCTGGCTTACCCCTCAGCCTACCGCTGGACGCCCGCCAATCCACCCAAGGGCGGGGGGATGAGTGTCCTGGTCTATGGCGATGATCCTTATCACCCCGCGCCCAGCACTCTGGTAGATCAGGCGCTGCGCTATCTGGGCGTGCCCTACACCGCCTTCTATGACGGCAACTTCAGCGGCTTTATGGATGCGCTGGAAAACGGCGGCCCCTGGGATATGGTGCTGGTAGCAAACGATAATTATACCGGTAATGAAACTATCTTAACTGCGCTGGATAATTATGTCACCGGCGGCGGTAACCTGATCATCAACTGCTGGTGGATGTCATCTTATCCCGCCCACCCGCTGTGGACCACCCTGGGGGTCACCTGGGTGGCTGATGATTATAGCCCGGCCGATCCAGTCTACTGGTGGCTGCCCGATCACCCCAACTTCAATTACTTTGATCCAGTGCCCGAGCTGACCTCACTGGGCGGCGAATATGGCATCTTTGGGCAGCATGTGGAACCGCTGGCGGGCTTTACCGCCCTGGCGGGCTATGTTGTTCCTTCAGCGGCCAATGAGGCAGCTCTGGTTGTGCGCGACAGTGATGGCGGCACCATCTTTAAGGGCTTCCTGGACGGGCAGAACAGCGCCGACCTGGATGCCGATGCCATGCTGGACGGCGCCGAACTGTGGGCCAACATGATTCGCGGCATTCCGGATTGGACCTACCCGGATATCCCGTGGTTAACCACCTCGCTGGAAGGCGGCGCCGTGAACTCCGGTGAATCTGTGAATGTGGACCTGCTCTTTAACAGTACCGGACTGATGCCCGGTACGCATACGGCTGCGCTGGTGCTGTTCAACACCGCCATTGGCGATACGCCTGAGATCATCCCGCTCTACTTCACCGTGGTTGCGGAGCCCGAGTTCACCAAGATTGCTCCCGCCGAGGTGCTGCCCGGTGAGCAGTTCACCTACACCCTCACCATTGATCCGCTTGGGTTTAATGCGATGCTGATGGAAGATCCGCTGCCTGCCGAGGTGGCTTATGTACCCGGCAGCCTGACGGTGACCCCCGATGTGGGCGCCTATGGTTATGACAGCGGCACCCATACCATCACCTGGTCTTACGCGATGCCCAAGAGCACTCTGAACAACTGGCAGCCCGCGGTAGTACACGGCCCCACGAACGGAGTGCCGCCGCAGACGCACAGCACCGCCAGCACTCCGCTGGCAGCGCCGCAGCCTGCTGTTGACTCCAAGGCCGTGCTGTGGGATCAGCCGCTGAGCACAGTCAGCCAGGCAGCCTATGTCAACCAGGAGTTCACCGATTACCCAACCTCCTCTTCCTTCCTGGCCGATGACTTTGTAGCTGATTCAGCCTGGGCGGTCGAAACCATCTTCGTTCCCGGCGACGGTTGGAATGGCTTCACCACCCTGGCCAACGCCACGGCGCTCAACTTCCTGATCTACGCGGATGCCGGCGGCGTGCCCGCCGGCGACCCATCTGGCGCGGGGGCACCACCAATGTGGGCTTTGAGCCTGCCGCCCACCGATCCGCAGGTGACCATCAGCAACGGTTCGGGCGGCATGCCCTCCGATGTAACCCTCAACCTGTCGTTGCCGGCCATCCTGCCGCCCGGAAATTACTGGCTGATCTTCTATCCGACCATGTCATTTAGCAGTGGCGGACAGTACGGTCGCCAGCCTGCCGACACCGTCAACGGCGCTGGTGGGCAGTTCATCAACCCTGGCGGCGGCTTTGGCTATGGTACTGACTGGCAGAGTTGGACAGTTGTCGGAGCTACCCTGGCTGATATCGCCTTCCGGCTGGAGGGCATCGTCCTCACTCCGCTGACCATCAGCTTTGATGTGACTGCCGAGGCCGAGGATGTGCTCATCACCAACACGGCCTATCTGGACGTCGCCGGGTTCGACTATGAAGCCAGCGCCGACACGCTGATTCTGCCAAGCCCCATCAAATACATCTTCCTGCCGGTCATCCTCAAGTAAGCCAGACCGTTTGCAGGCTTCAGACCGCCGGGCGGGAGTACTCCCGCCCGGCGTTTGCTTTGCGCTTACAGGGCGAGGATGAGGAATCTGGAACGTAATCCTGCCCCGCGAAAAACGTTTCTGGGGTATCATATAGACATGCGTCCATCGGATATTCCCTATTTCGCCGACTGGATCGCCATCACGCTGCGCTGGCTGGTGTTGACTGGCCTGGCGATTTTCAATCCCCTGGGGCTGACGGGCCTGCCCTTGATGGTTCTGCTGGGGGCCGGGGTTCTGTGGAACCTGGGGATGAGCGGGTTGGCGTTGGTCAACCGGCGCATGCCCGCCCACCGCCTGCTCAACATCATCGCCGACATTATCAGCTCGCTGGTGCTGTTTGTGCTGGGCACTCAGGCCGGGCAGCCACCCTTCTGGGTGGGACTGCTGCCGCTGATCTTTGCCAGCATTTACTATGAACTGCGCGGCGGTCTGCTGACCGCCCTGATCATCATCCTGGGGCAGGCAGGAGTGCTGGCACTGCTGGCTATGCCCGCCGATACCGACGCCTGGATTGCCGCTGGCATCAACCTGGGGCTCAATCTGCTGGCAGGCCTGGTGCTGGGGCTGCTGGGACATCGCGTCACGCTTTCGGTTCGCAAGGCCTATTTGAAGCAGGTGGGGCAGCGCAAGGCCGCCGAGCAGCAAGTGCGCGTTTCAGAGCGCGAGCGTATTCAGGCCCTCTACCGTATGACTGAGACCCTTTCGGCCACGCTGAACTACCGCGTGGTGCTGGATACCGTGCTGGAGCTGAGTGTGACCCTGCTGGGTGAACCGCCCAGCAGCAAACTGGTTGCGGCGGTGCTGTTGTTTGGTGATGAAGGACTGGTGGTCAGCGCAGGGCGCGGCCTGCCCCGCCCCGATGAGCAGCGCGTCTTTGCCGCCAAAGCAGGTGTGCTGCCCGAAATTTTACGCACTGGCGAAGCCCAACTGCTTACCGACCCCACCGAAGACCCCGAGTTGGGCCAACTGCTGGGGCTGCAGGGCTGCAAGTCGGCGCTGTGCCTGCCGCTGGTGCGCTCGATGAGCGCCTATGGTGTGCTGGTCTACGCGCACCCCGGTGCGGAATACTTTACAAACGAACGCTGTGAGACGCTGGCCATGGTCAGCAATCAGGCCGTTATTGCCATTCAAAACGCACGGTTGTACAGCCAGTTGGAGCAGGAAAAAGAACGCATCATGGAGACGCAGGAAGAGACGCGCAAACAACTGGCGCGCAGCCTGCACGATGGCCCCACCCAGTCGGTTTCGGCAATTGCCATGCGCATCAACATTACCCGCAAGCTGCTGGAGCAGAACCCCGCCGAGGCCGCCAACGAACTGGTGCGGATTGAAGATCTGGCCCGCCGCACCACGCAGGAGATCCGCCACATGCTCTTCACCCTGCGCCCGCTGGCGCTGGAAAGCGAAGGCCTGACCGCCGCACTGAAGCTGATGGCAGACAAGATGCACGACACCTACCAGCAAAACGTGACCATTGACGTGGACGAGAGCGTGGCCAACCAGTTTGACCTGGGCCGCCAGACGGTGATCTTCTACCTGGCCGAAGAGGCCGTGAACAACGCCCGCAAGCACGCCCAGGCCGCCGAGATCCGGGTGCGGCTGCACCCGCTGGCCCAGGCCCCCGATATGGCCCTGCTGGAAGTGGCCGATAACGGTGTGGGCTTTGATGTGCAGTCGGTGATGGGCAGTTATGAGCGCCGCGGCAGTCTGGGGATGGTGAACCTGCAGGAGCGCGCTGAACTGGTGAACGGCCGCCTGAATATCCAATCGGCGGCCGGCAAGGGCACGCGCGTGCAGATTGTCATCCCGCTGAGTGAAGAAGCCGCCGACCGCCTGCGGCGGGGCAAGTTATAAATCGCATCGCCTGACGGGATGCGGCGCAGCTCCTACTTAAAGTTCATTGCGTTAAGCTCTTTCAATGGAACATCGGGCGGACACATCGGTCCGCCCCTACCTGATTCTTACAGGATACCCATGATCCTTTCATGGAGCCCCTGGAATTGTCACACGGGCACTTCAATTTAATCTGCCCTGTGCCGTTACGATAATCGGCAATTTGCTATACAATTAGACTGATATCTGTGCACACATCCCCTCTCTTTTAAAGGAAATCCCAATGGAAGAAAAACTGCACAAGCGCGCCATCTCAGCCTGGACGATGTACGACTGGGCTAATTCGGCATTTGCCACCACCATCATGGCGGCTGTGCTGCCGGTGTATTATTCATCGGTGGCGGCGGCTAACCTGCCCGGCTACGAGGCCACCGCCAAGTGGGGCTTCACCACGGCCATCGCCGCGTTGATCGCCGCATTAATCAGCCCGGTGCTGGGCGCCATGGCCGACTTCCGCGGCTCTAAAAAGCGCTTCCTGACCATCTTCATGATCATCGGCGTGACGGCCACCGCCCTGCTCTACTTTGTGGGCACCGGCGACTGGCTGCTGGCTTCGCTGCTGTTTGTCTTTGGCAACGTGGGCTTTGCGGGCAGTCTGGTCTATTACGATGCCCTGCTGCCGCACGTGGCCCGGCCTGATGAAATTGATCAGGTCTCGTCACGGGGCTATGCCATGGGTTATATCGGCGGCGGCGTGCTGCTGGCCGTCAACCTGGTGATGATTATGCTCGTGCCGAGCCTCTTCCCCGAGGCACAGCAGAGCAATATCACCGGTCTGATGACCCGCCTGAGCTTTGTGACAGTGGCCATCTGGTGGTTCATCTTCACCCTGCCGCTGCTGCGGCGGGTGTCTGAACCGGCGCGCCGCATCCTGCCCGGCGAAGCGCACCTCAATCCGCTGCAGGCCAGTATTGGACGCCTGGTCAAAACTTTCAAAGAAATCAGCCGCTACCGCGATCTGGCGACCTTCCTGCTGGCTTTCTGGATCTACACCAACGGCATCGGCACGATCATCACCATGGCAACCATCTACGGGGCCGAAATTGGCATCAGCCAGACCACACTGATCGGCACCCTGCTGATGGTGCAGTTCCTGGCGGCGCCGTTTGCCATTCTGTTTGGCCGCCTGGCTAAAAGGATTGGCCCCAAGCCTTCCATTTACATTGCCCTGGGCATCTACTCGCTGATTGCCATTGCGGGCTACTTCTTACAGCACGAATGGCAGTTCTGGGCCCTGGGGGCAGCGGTTGCCACGGTACAGGGCGGCAGCCAGGCGCTCAGCCGCTCGCTGATGGGCAAGCTGATCCCGCCGAGCAAGTCGGCGGAGTTCTACGGCTTTTTTGCGGTGTTTGAAAAATTTGCCAGCATCCTGGGGCCGCTGCTGTTCGGCGTGGTCTCCACGTTGATGCACAACAGCCGCTTCAGCATCGTCTCGCTGATTGTCTTCTTCTCACTGGGCATGCTGCTGCTGACCCGCGTGAACGTACCCCGCGGCATTGCCTCGGCCGCGGCCGAAGAAGCCGAAATGACGGCGGCATCCAGCTAACCGTTTCGAACCCATGCCCCTGCCCGATTTTGCCCCCGCCTACCGCAAAGCCTGCCGCCGGATGGATTGGATCACGCTGGCGGGCAATGCCTTTGGGGCGCTGCTGGCCTACGTTTTCCTGTCACTGCTGTTCCCGGTGGATCGCACCGGCCCGACAGGCCGGTCAGACCTGCTCTCGCTGATTCTGTTTGCCATCAGCCTGGTGGCTCTGCTGGCTGGCGGCAGCTTTATTGCCGGCGGCTCTTCCCGGCTGGTGGATGTCTGGGTCAAGAAACGAATGGCCGGCCTGCCGGCAGATGAGGTGCCCGAAAAAACGCTGCGAGCTGTGCTGAACCTACCCGTGATTTCGGCGCTAACCTCGTTGTTCATGTGGCTGGTGGGCGGCGTGGTTTTTGGCGCGTTTGCTGCCGGATTGTTAGGTGGCGAGTGGGATTGGGGCAGTTTCTGGCTGATCTTTCAGGCCCTGGTGATCTTTACCGGCGTGATGGTCAGCGGGCTGGTCTTCTTCGGCGCCGACTACATCTGGCAACCGGTGGTGATGTATTTTTTCAAAGAAATCAGCATCCAGCGCGTGCGGGCCTTCCGGCTGCCGGTGCTGCCGCGGCTGCTGCTGGTTTTTCTGCTGGTCACGCTGTGGCCCATGACGCTGCTGATGATGGTTTCAATGGACCGCGCCCAGGCCCTGCTGGCAACGTGGAATACCCGCGCCGTGATGCAAAACATGCTCACGTCCGAGCTGTTTATCCTGGGCTTCAGCCTGTTAATCAGCGTGGGCATGGCCATCTTTGTCACCCGCGGGATTACCGATCCGCTGCACCGGCTGGAGAAGGCCATGGACCAGGTGGCAGATAACGACCTAAACGCCCATGCGCCGGTACACGCTAACGACGAGCTGGGGGCGGTGACCGATGGCTTCAATCAGATGGTTGCCGGGCTGCGCCAGGGTGAGCGGGTGCGTACACTGCTAAATCTATATGTAACTCCCGAGGTAGCCCGCCAGGCGGTGGAGCACGGCGCTCAACTGGGCGGGCAGATGGTGGAATGTTCGGTGCTGTTTGCCGATATTCGCAACTTCACGGGCCTGTCAGAGCGGTTGGAACCTGGCGCACTGATCGAAACGCTGAACCGCTACATGACGGTGATGGTGGCAGCAATTGTGGCCCAGGGCGGCATGGTGAACAAATTTGGCGGCGATTCGCTGCTGGCCGTTTTTGGCACCCCGCTGAACCCCGCCGCCGATCATGCGGCGCGCGCGGCGCAGGCGGCCCGCGCCATGCTGAGCGCGCTGGCAGATTTTAACCAATCTCAGGCCCAGGCCGACCGGCCCACCCTGGCCATTGGCGTCGGCGTAGCCAGCGGGCCGGTGGTGGCGGGCAATGTGGGTGGCGCCGAGCGGCTGGAATATACCGTCATCGGCGATACAGTCAACCTGGCGGCCCGCCTGCAGGATAAGACCAAAGAAACCGGCTTTCCCATTTTGCTGCACGGTGAAACCTTCCGGCAGGCCAGCGTCAGTATTGCTTTACTGGCGGAGCGCCTGCCGGAGATGACCGTGCGGGGTAAACAGGAAGCCGTTGAAGTTTACGGGTTGAAAGCCTAGCGCAGGATTGCCGGCAGGAAGACATGCTCCGGCAGATACAGCACTTCCAGCAGGAAGGTGTCTGAGGTGGTCAACCCGCCGGGGTCTGCGGCGGTGACTATAATGGTATAGGTGGTGCCCAGGTCGGGCGCCAGACCCCAGAAGCGCCGGTTGGAAGCATTAAAGTTCAGCCAGGCGGGCAGCGGTTCGCCGCCATCCAGTTCGGCGGTGTAGGTCAGGGCGTCACCATCCATGTCTATGAAGGCGTCCGCCGGGAAGCTGTAAGTAAAGCCCAGCCCCGAGATAGCCTGTTGATCTGTCAGCGGGATTGCCAGCTCTGGCGGATCATTGACCGGGTTGATGGTGAGATGCACGGTGGCGGTGGGCGCCGAGTAGCCATCCTGTGCGGCGTAGGTGAAGCTGTCGGTGCCATTGGCGTCGGCGTTGGGGGTGTAGATGAACGAGCCATCCGCAGCCAGGTACACCACACCCTTCGTCGGGCCGGTCACCAGTGCGGCCTCCAGCGGATCCGACTCGGGGTCGGTATCGTTTGCCAGCACACCGGCAGCGGCATCCACACTCAACACGTCATCCTCGTCCAGGCTGTAGGTGTCATCTACCGGGGTGGGCGGTGCGTTGACGGTGGTGGTCAGCACGGCCACATCATTGGCCGGGCTGGGCATGGGGTCGGCGGTGGCGGTGGCGGTAACATTCAGCACGGTGTTTTGACCCGAGGCGGCCCCCGCCGGAATGGTGACAGTGACATTGATATTTGCGCTGGCGCCCGGCTGCAGGGTGGGCACCGTGGCCGGGTTGAAATTGAAGGTCCAGGTTTCACCGCCGGTGCGGGCCACAGTCACGCTGTAACCGGTGGGCAGTTCGCCGCTGTTGGTCAGCGTGAGTGTGTAATTGACTGTTGATCCAGCCACATTGGCACCGGCAACCGTTGGCGGGGTCAGTTCTGCGCCATAACCCTGCACATGCATTTGCACCGGCAGGGCTGTCACGCCGTAGGGGCTGTCATCCCAACTGGTGATCCAGCCGGTGTAGTCGCCGGGCGGGGTCAGGGTCAGGTTGGTGGCGTCAAATGTCAGGTTTACGAGCTGGCTGGCGCCAGGGGTCAAAGAGCCGGTGGTCAGGTCGGTGGTCAGCCAGGGCAGGGCGTTATCGCTGCCGGCAGCAATTGCCAGGGCATCGACCTGTGTGCCGGAGGGGAACGGGCCCACCAGGGTGGAGGCCCCGGTGACGGGATTGACCGTGCGCAGTTCATAGCGGCTGGGCGTGCGCGCCGCGAGGTACAGCCGCCCGCTGGTTTCGTCAAATTCCAGCGATTGATCAAAGCTCAGGTTGACATTCAGGCTGCCCAGTACCCGGCCTACGCCCGTCAGCGGGTTAATTTGCAGCAGCACGTCCTGGTAAATATCCACGCCGTAGAGCCGCCCAAAGCTGTCCACCGCCAGACCGCGCACATCCACGCTGTTGGTGATCATGCCAACCAACGCGGCTGCGCCGGTTCCCGGGTCGATGGTATAAAGCTGCGAGGTGCTGACATTACTGGCCGTGGCGTAGAGCGTCCCATCGGTCGCGGCAGCCAGCCCGGTCCATTCATAGCCAGCCTCTGGTGCTGCGCTGCCAATAATCGTTTTGGCTGCATTGGTGGTTGCCAGGGTGATGAGCTGCGGCGTACTTTGAATGTCCAGCGCATAGACTTTTGAAAAATCATTCAGCAGGAAATCGCCGCCTTTGATGGTGCTGGGGCTGACCAATCCCCGGTTGGTGACCGTGCCGGGAGCGTTCAGCGCAAACATGATCAGGATATCTGAAATGGTATTGACGCCATAAGCCTGCGATATGGGGCTGGACTGCGGTCCGGCGGCCTCGCGCAGGGTATAGCTGACGGCCTGGCTGCCGGTGTTTTCCAGGGTGAGGCTGTCTGCCAGGGTGCTGTTGATGGGCAGGGTCACCTGCAGCCCGCCGGTGGGGGTAAAGGTCAACTGTCCGGCAGACAGGGTGTAATCCTGGCGGTTGACCTGATTGCGGGCTACCGCAACGGTGGCGCCGCTGCCGGCATAGTGTGGATAAGCGATAGTGTAGGCAATGTTTTGTGGGTTGCTGGTGGTTGGCTGGAAGAGCTGGTAAAGCCCGGTATGGGTCAGGTCGGGGCTCAGGTCCAGCGAGGCGGTTGTAACGCCGCCGCCAGAGATGGACGCGCCAGCAATCCGCCCGCCGGTATTGGCGTCGGTCACATACCCGGCAACCAGTCCGCCAGGCGACAGGGTGCAGTCCACCCGGTCAATGGTCAGGTCATCAATGTGGATGTCATTGCCGTTATCGCCGAAAGCCAGCAGGGCAATACGCACGTTGGCATTGCCCACATAGGCTGTCAGGTCCACCGTATGCTGCTTCCAGCCGTCAGAACCGTCGTAGCGCGGGAAAAGCGGGCCGGCGTTAATCCAACTGACGCCGCCGTCCAGGCTGACCTGCACCTGAAGGCGGTCATCGCGCTCTTCATCATAGATTGTGTCGTGGAACATCCAGAAGCGCAGCACTGCGGCAGGCATGCTGGTCAGGTTAATATCGGCTGTGCGGTAGAGCCGGGAGGCGTGGCTGCCGGTGGCCGTCCAGGAATTGAAGTACACCAGGCCGCTGCCGCCGTGCGGCGGATAGTTCAACGGGTGGACGGTTGTGGCGCTGGTGGCCCATTCGCTGCTGGTGCCAGAATAATCTTCCTGCGCCCAACCAGTTGGCAGATCAGGCGGTGTATTGTTAAAGCCTTCAGTATAAAGATTAGAACTGGTTGGGACATAACCGGGGGTCACACATTCGCCGCTGACGGTGAGGGCAAAATTCTGGGTTGCGTTTCCGGCGGGCGTCAGATCTGCCAAGGCGGGGTTGTAACCGGGCAGATTTGCCGCGGCCTCCAGGTGGTAAGCTGCCCCGGCATAGGCCGCCAGCGTGTATGCCCCGGTGAAGGGGTCGGTATAGACGGTGGTTTCAAACCCCGGGCCTGTGGCGTGGATGGCGGCATACAGCGGATAGCTGTGCCCACCCCCATCGGTCACCACACCGCTGATGGTGATGGCGGTGCGGGGAGTCAGGGTAAAATCCTGCCGATGGAGTTCGTTTTGACTGACGGACAGGTCGGCGGTGGTTGGCTGGTACTGGGGCTCGAGCCGGGCGGTCAGCGGCACGGTTTGCGGGCTGCCAGTGGTCGGCTGGAAGAACCAGTACAGACCGGCGTTGGCGGAGTCGCCGGGCTGGCTGGCGCTGACGCCGCCCGCCTCGGCAGAGAAGACCGAAACGCCATCCAGCGGTGCACCGCTGGCGGTCACCAGCCCGGCAACGGCGCCGCCGGGCACCAGGGAACACTCAGCCGAGTGCACCTGCACATTATCGAGATGCAGGTCTTTGCCATAGCCCGAAATGGCCTGGAGCGCCAGGCGCACATCACCAAACCCGTCACCGGTGTAAGCGCTGAGATCTACGCTGTGAGTTTGCCAGCCAGTGACTGCAGCATAACGTAGGATTGCCGGTCCCACATTCAACCAGGTGCTGCCGCCATCCACCGAAACCTGTGGCTGCACCCGATCATTCAAGCCTGAACTGCCGCTGTCGTGGAACATTTCAAAAACCAGGGTGGCGCCAGTCACGGTGGTCAAATCAAGCCCGGCTGTGCGGTAGAGCCGGAAGGTGTTGCCGGGCGGAGCATCAGAGGTATTGGCATACACGATATTGGGCTCGCTGACCGGCGGCCAGCCGGCCGGGTCAGCGGTGGCGGTGGCTGTGCGCCAGTATCGGGTGGTGCTGTTAACCTCGGTAGCCCAGCCCTCCGGCAGGCCGGGGGCATTCACAGCATCAAAGGTCTCGGCAAACAACAGGTTGTAATAGCCCGGGGCGGTACATTCTGCCCCGGCGGGAAGATCGAAATTCAGCGGGATGTCTGCCAGGGGAATCAGGGTCTCAGCGCCGGTTTCATAGCCGGTGATGAGGGCGGTGACCGTCAGCGTCACCTGGAGGCCTTTCTGGGTTGTCAGGCTGTATGCGCCGGAGAATGGATCTGAAAAAACCGTCTGGGGCGCGGCGCCGCCGGTCACATCTATCCGAGCATACAGTGGGTAGCCGTGCCCGGAGCCATCGGCAATTACACCGCTGATTACAACCGTATCGGTCAGGTCATCGGGTAGGGCGCTCTGGGCCTGCGCCGGGGCTGCCAGCGCGCTAAACAGGGACAAGATTAAAATGAATGATAACCAGCGAGCTGTCCTTAATAACATGGGAATTTCCTCCTAAACTTATGGATAAAAGGGTCAGGGCGTTTCTTGCAGCGCCGCCCGGACAGTGGCTTCAAGATTTAGCGCACTGCCGCGGGCCAGGGCGGCCTCCAAATCGGCAGCCGGCAGGGCAGACCGCAGCCGCGCCAGCAGCGGCTCAGCTACCGAGGTCACATCAGAGCTGGTGGCCGGGTGAGTGGTCGTCAGCCCCAGCAGTTCGGCCGAGGGGATGAGTTCGCCGGCGGCCAGGCGCAATCCGGCCAGACCGGCCAGGGCTTCCAGGACGCGCGGCAGCGCGCCAATCTCCCACCCGAGCTGTAGAGCTTCAAGGTAGGCGCGGCGCGCCAGGGCGTGTTCGCCCCGCTGCGCATCAGCATGGGCCAGGTTGCACAGCGAATTGGCAATGTTGCGGCGGTCGCCCAGGGCGCGGTAAATTTCCAGGCTCTGCACACCGTACTGCACCGCCTGATCATACTCCTGCTGAAGCATGGCGGTCCAGCCCAGGTTGGCCAGGCAGGCGGCATAGCCCCAGCGGTCACCAATCTCGGCGCGAATTTCCAGACCTTCTTCAAAATAGCGGCGGGCAGCCTCGTATTTTCCCAGGTATGAATGCAGGGTGCCCAGATTGCTCAGGCAGGTGGAGACTCCCCAGCGCTCGCCAATCTGGCGGTTGATTGCCAGGGCGCGGTTGTAGGATTGAATTGCCCGGTCGTGATCGCCCTGAATGGAGGCCGTGCTGCCGAGATTGACCAGGCAGTTGGCCTCGCCGGTGGGATTGCCCAACTGCTGAAACGTGTTCAACGCGGCTTCAAATAATTCCACCGCCCGCGGATAGGTGCCCTGATAATAGTAGACTCCACCCAGGCGCTGCAAAGCCAGGGCAATGGTTTCGGCATCGCCCGACTGGCGCGCCAGTGTCAGCGCCTCTTCGCCCAGCAGGCGGGCATCATCAAAGCTGCCCTGGCGGGTGGCAACCAGGTTCAGCCCGTTGAGGGCACCTGCCTGGGCGCGCACATCGCCGGTCTGGCGGGCGGTCTCAAGCGCCTCTGTCAATCGCTGGCGGGCTTCGGGGTAGCTCCCCTGCCGCTCCAGGCAGCCCCCCAGGCTGATCAGCAGGTCGAGCCGCGGCTGGATGGCTTCGGCGGGCAGCAGCGTCAGGGCCTGCTCAAAGGCGGCCTGCGCCACGCTGAAGCCGCTGCTGCGGTATGCGCTTTGCCCGGCGCGCTGCCACCATCTGGCAGCCAGTTCATTTTCGCCGCCCTGCTGATAGTGGCGGGCAATGGCGGCGGTATATTCGCTCAGGCGCTCGCCGCTGTGAGCTTCCAGCCAGCGAGCCGTCTGAACGTGATAGACCCGGCGCCGCTTGAGCAGCACGGTTTCATAGGTCACATCCCGCAGAATGGCATGTTTGAAGGTGTATTCTCCGGCGCCAGCAAAAGCTGTGCGCTCCCGGCGGAAGACCAGCTCGCGGCGCTGCAAATCGGGCAGCAGTGCCGGTGCTTGCAGCGGCGGCTCGCCTTCGGCCCGCAGCTCGGCAATGGCGGCATCCCAGAAGATGCGCCCCACCACGGCAGCGCGCTGGAGGGCAGCTTTTTCAGGCGTGGGCAGGCTGTCCAGGCGGGCTTCCAGCACTTCTACCAGCGTCGTGGGCACGCTGACGCGCTTCAGACGCCCCGGCGCCACCTGCCATTCGGCCTCGCCGCGCACAATCACGCCATCTTCGATGAACATCTTGATCAGTTCTTCAAGATAGAAGGGGTTGCCTTCGGCGGCATTCACAATCAACTGCTGCAAATCGACGGGCAGGTCGGGGACTTTTTGCAAAATATCCCGCACCAGGGTCGTGGCGGCTTCGGGCGTCAGCGGGGAAAGATCAATGCGCTGCGAAAAATCTCCGGCGCCCCAGGCGGGGCGGGCCTCAAACAGCGCAGGGCGGGTCAGAGCCACCACCAGAATGGGGCTGGCGGGCAGTTCCTGCACCACCCGCAGGATAAATTCCAGCGAGAGCGGGTCGGCCCAGTGCAGGTCTTCCAGCAGTATCACCAGCGGCTGGTCGGCGGCAATGGATTGAATATAATGCAGCAGATCGGCCTGGGCCAGCCGGGCAAAAGCCGGGCTGTTTAACAGGCGCTGCACAGCCGGCGCGGCCGAAAAATCAAAGCCCACCAACTGCCCCACCAGGTCGGCGCGGTCCGCATCCAGGTGGGGGGCCAGGCCAGCCGCCAGCCGGGCGCGCACCTGTGCGGGCGGGTCGCTGTCCAAAATTTCAAACTGGCGGCGGAACAGGTCACGCCAGATGCCGTAAGGGGTTTGAGACATTTCGGGCGTTGCCAGCCCCTGAAAGACCGGCACCGCCACGGGCATCAGCGCCAGCCACTTTTCAAATTCCCACAGCAGGCGAGATTTGCCCACTCCGGCATCGCCTGCCAGGATGACCAACCGTGCGCTGCCCGTCTGAGCCGTCCAAAAGGCCTGCTGCAGGGTGGCCAGTTCGGCGTCGCGCCCGACCATGCGGGTTTCAATGCCTTCTACCCCGCGCGCTCCGGGGCGGAAGGGCCGCGGGCGGGCTGCCAGCACCAGGTAGGTTTGCAATGGCTCGGCCTTGCCCTTGACCGTCAGCGGCTGCTGCGGCTGAACATCAAAAATGCCGCGCACCAGCCGGTAGGTTTCGTGGGTGATCAAAATACCGCCCACCGGCGCGGCGTTCTGCAGGCGGCTGGCGGTGTTCACCGTATCACCCAGGGCAGAGTATTCGCCGGTGGTGCCCACCACCCCCAGCAGCACCGGCCCGGTGTTGAGACCAATACGCATCTTCAACGTGGGGCCTTCCCCGGCATTGGCAGCCAGCTCGGCCTGCATGGCCAGGGCGGCGCGCACGGCGCGCTCGGCATCGTCTTCACGGGTGGCGGTGGCCCCCCAGACAGCCATCACGGCATCGCCCACATGCTTGTCAATCACGCCGCCGTGCGCCAGGATGACCCCATCCAGCCGCTGCCAGAGGGCGTTGATGGTATCTGAAAGCTCCTCGGCATCCAGTTTTTCGGATAAGGCCGTAAAGCCCGATAGGTCGGCAAAGAGGATGGTGGCCTGTTTGCGCTGTTCTTCAACCGCGTGCAGGGTGCTGGTTTGGGCTAGCTTTTGGCGCAGTGACGCCAATGCAGCATCCACCACGGCATCTCCCAGCACAGAGCGCTGCCCCTCCAGCGCAGCAATGGCACGTTCAATTTCTTCTCGATTGCTCATAGCTGCCTCATGTGTCCAGAATAACCCAAAATCGGGGGAATGTCAAACTTGTGCTACAATTTATTGGCATTCCATTTTTTGAAAGGCATTCTTGCCATGAAAGTTGCCGTATTAGCCAACCTGAAAGCGGACGCACCCCATCGCCCGGACGATGCGCCCGGCCGGTGGGATGATTTGGACGAGCCCAAGACCATCCAGGCCATTATGGATGCCCTGCAGCAGCAGGGGCATCGGGCAGAATATTTTCCGGCAGATGCCCGCCTGCCCGAGATGCTGGGACGCTACCGCCCGGATATTTGCTTCAACTACGCTGTGGGGCACTACGGCGAGAGCCGCCTGGCGCAAACCCCTGCCCTGCTGGACCTGCTGGGCATTCCCTACACCGCTTCAGATGTTCAGGGCATGCTTTACTCACATAACAAGCAGATGGCGAAGAAAGTCTTTCAGGCCCACGGACTGCCCACCGCCAATTTTATCGTGGTGGATGACCCCGATCATTTCGACAGCACCGGGCTGCGCTTCCCGCTCTTTGTCAAACCTGCCAGCGAAGGTTCTTCGGTGGGGGTGGATGACCATGCTATTGTGCAGAATGAAGCCGACCTGACCCGCCAGATCCAGTGGGCCTGGAGCATGATTCACGCGCCGATTCTGGTGGAAGAATATGTCTCCGGGCGGGAGTTTACGATTGGCGTGCTGGGTGATGAAGCGCTGCCGATTGTGGAAATCGTCTCGCCGATTGGCTTTTATTCGCACGCGCAAAAAGAAGACGCCGACAGCCAGACCTACCGGCTCTGCCCGGCGCCATTGACTGATGAATTTACCACCGAGCTGCAGAGCATTGCATGCCGCGCCAAACAGGTGCTGCACCTGCGTGACCTGTGCCGCATGGACCTGCGGCTGGATGCTGAAGGCAAACCCCGCATCCTGGAGGTCAATGCCATCCCGTTGCTTTACCCCGATGTGACCCAGGCTTCTTTTGTTTGTGCGGCCGAGGTTGCCGGCTACAACTACCCCGCACTCATCAACCGGGTGCTGCAGCTCGCCGCTGCCCGCTACGGGCTGGCATGATTATCCCTGGTTCTGAGATTTGTGTGGTCATTCCCCACGCGGGGCGGCTCCTGCCACCCGAAATTCAACGCGCCGATCTGGTAGAAAATGTCGAAGCATTACTCTTCGATTGCACGGATTGGTACACCGACCTGGTTTATGATTTTCGCGACTGGTTAGATAACCCTACAATTCGATTTGACTACAGTCCGTTGTTCATCAACCTGAATCGACACCCTGATCGGTTGGATGACGCAACCCCGGTTATGTTCCAGGGGCAACCCATCTATCGACCAGGCCGAGAGCCTTCAACAGCATTGCGCAGCGCCTGGCTTGATCGGTTTGGAGCCTCTTTTTTTCAAGCCATCGCTGCAGGCCCGCGCCGGTTTATTTTGGATGCCCACTCCACCCGTATTGGTCTGCATGACGATGACGGTGTTGAGATTACTGCAGATATCATCATCAATGATATTACCCACGATTTATCAGGGCATGAAATCCGGCCGACGGCCCCACCTGGTTGTGCCGAAATTTATGCAAACGAACTGACCCATCGTCTGCCAGAACTACAAATTGACATTAATGCAGCTTATCTGGGTACTTATGGATACATTGGAGATACTTTTGGCTGGAATGGATCCGACGCCACTCATCCACGCGCACCGCTATTGTTACAAGAAACCAACGAGCTGTTATATATGAACGGTGCGGGGCTGCTGCTGCCACAGGCCAACGACCTGCGGCGTATATTTGCTGAAGCGCTGCTGGCTGCTGTAAGTAAGATGCCGCTGCCTTGAAGAAAACAGGAGAAGCCACAATGCCAGACTTTTTTGTGGGCCGCAAAGAAGAATTGAAACAACTGCAGTACGAATTTGAGATGGTTTGCCAGCAGCGTCAGCCACGCTTTGTACTGGTCAGTGGTGACGTGGGAACAGGCAAAAGCTATCTGGTTCAGCACTTTCTTAACGTGTTGTCGGGGCCCAGGCAAAACGAACCAGTCTTCATTGGGCAGGGCATCTGCTCAATGGAAACTCAAGAGAACGGATTGTCGCCGTTCATGCAGGTGCTGACAAGTCTGAAAACACCTGCTGAAGCTGTTTTAGGCAACCTGGTCGAATTTACGCGCAAGGTTGCCCCAGCCTGGGCAGATTTTTTGAGCGGCGGATTGTATGCTGCAGCAACGCTTACGGCAACCGAGGCTATGAAGGCGCTGGCTCAACCTGTGTTTTCACAAGAAAATATTTTTGGGCAATATGCCAGCATGTATCTGCGGGTTGCCGAAAAACGCCCCCTGGTGATTTTTTTAGATGATCTACAATGGGCTGACGCCACATCATTGCAACTGCTCTTTTATCTGGCACGTAATCTGGCTGGTGGGCGCATTTTGTTTGTGTTGGCCTTCCGCCCGGCTTCCGGCAATGATGAAGGGCGAATCTTTCGCGAGGTGCTGGCTAATCTGATCCGCCAGGGTGCTCAAACCCTGGAGTTAGATCAAGGTCTGGATGTCTGGGAATATGTCCGGCGGCGCTATCCGCTTAACGACTTTCAACCCGCTGTAGTGCATAAAATTGCAGCGATTACTGAGGGGCATGCACTATTTGTGAGTCAGTTATTTTCACTGGGCGAACAACGCGGCATGATTCGCCCTTTACCTGGACCAGAAGGATTAACGCGCTGGCATTTTGAGGGTGATACAGCCGTGCTGCTGACCCTGCCTCAAACCCTCAGCAAAGTATTAGAAGAACGGCTTCATCTGATGGATGCCGACTTGCGCGATATTTTAAATATAGCGTCTGTTGAAGGGGTGCAATTTACGGCTCAGGTGGTCATGCAGATTCTGCAAATTGAAAAATTCCGCCTGTATGATCGACTGCGCGCACTACGGGCTGAACATCATCTTGTTGTAGATAATGAAGATCCGGTCGAAACACTTATTGATCAATACACTTTTGTGCATCGCTATGTACGCGAATTCGTTTATGCTGAATTGGAACCTGGGGAGCGCCGCGAACGCCATTATCAGGTCGCTGAAAATCTAATTTCTTTATATGGTGAAGCAAAACTGGGAAAGATTGCCAGCCAGCTTGCTGAACATTATGATGCGGCTCGTGAGTACCGCAAAGCGGCGGAATATGCCTTGATGGCTGCCCGTGCCGAGCAGGCTCACTATGCCTGGGCAGAGGCTGAACAATGGTGCCGCTTTGGATTAGAAAGGGTAGATAAGAATCTTGCACCATCATCTACCGCTCGGCTGCATTTTGACCTTCTCATTTTGCTTGGCAGCGGGTTTTACCAGTCAGGGAACTTCCCGGCAGCCTTACAACACTATCAAGAAGCATTGGGGCTTGCTGAACATATAGGGGTAGAAACCGCAGCTAAAATTGATATCTATCAAAAACTAGCTGACGCCTCACTGAGCGAAGCGCGTTACCCTGAAGCGTTAGCCTGGATTGAAAAGGGGCTTAAAACACTTTCTGGTATGGAAACCGCAGCGGGGCTGCTCCGGCTGAAACTGGATGTCATTCGCGCACGGGTTTATTCTCACATTGGGCAAGATCAGCAAACTGTAGTGTTTATTCGCCAGTTACTGTCAGACCAGTCTGATCTGACAAGCGCAAACCCTGCTGAACGTGCTGAAATTGAAGATCAAAAGGTGCTAGCTTATAATGTGCTGGGGTGCTCCTGTTCAAACCTGGGGCAGTATGACTCGGCGGTTGCTGCTTTTCAGGCTGGAATTGCATTGGCACAGCGCATCAGCCATCACCCACTGCTGGCTATGCTGTTGTTAAACCTGACCTTTACCTATATGCTGATGCAAGCCGATGCGTTGGCATTTCAGGCTAACGAACAGGGGCGCTCGGCTGCCATGGAAACCCGTGATAACGAAAGCATTGCACTGGCGCAATGCAATGATGGTTTTCTTCTTGGCCGGCGCGGCGATTATGCCGGGGCTATTCGAGCATTGAGAAGTGGGATTGCTGGTTTTGCTGCGGCCGGTTCTGAATGGGATTTGCCCTATGCTTATGCCGACCTGGCATCGGCATGCCTTGACCACGGTGATGCAGATGAAGCGCTGCTTGCTGCTGAAAAAGGTTTAGCCCTGGCCCGCGCCATCGAAGTGCCTTACGGCACCGGCTATGCACTGACTGCCCGGGCGCGTGTTTTGAAAGCCCTTGACCGCCTTGATGACGCTTGCCACAATTTAGAAGAAGCCATTGCAATACACCGCCAGGCTGGGCATGCTCACTTGATGGCTCGTGCACTGGCTGTTCTGGCGAATATTCTCCAGACGCAGGGGCAAACCCAACAGGCGCAGACTGTTTTGAAAGAAGCGCTGGATGTTCTTCATTCTCTCAATCTCGATGCTGAAGCGGCCAGTTTACAAACAACTCGGTAATTTTTCGAGGTCAAATAATGTCCGATTTGGAAACCAATCAAATTTTTGAAAATGCCACGCACGACCGGTCAGCCCAGCAGCGTGCGGCGGTCTACAGTACCCGCTGGCAGGCGGCCCTGGAGATGCAGGGCTTTACGCCGCTGGGCTTGCTCAAAACCCGTTCCAGCCGCAACCTGACGCGCGACCAGATTGAGGCAATTCTGGAAGGCGATGACGCCAAAATGCTGATCGATGTGGTAGAAAACGGTGATCTGACGCCCGTTTTTCTCAGCCCGGATGAGCAAACCCTGGCCGCCATTGAAAGCTTTTTTGGCGGACCACTGGTCAGCCTGCACACTCTGTTGCAAAACGGCGTGATTATTGAAACAACCATGCGGCCTGTGCGCCGCCCGGCTCAAGTGCGTTCGGGGGCAGGGCTGCAGGGCTTTCTGGTGCGCGCCGCCATGAGTGGGCGCAGCCGCTGGCCGCGCGAAAACCGTCCGCAGGCCGGGTTCTTCATCGAACTGATGGAAGAGCACAACCTGACTGCGCTGCTGGCGCGGCACCGCCAGCGCCAGGTAGAAATCCGCCAGCAGTATGCCAACGCTGCTGTCTATCCGCTTTCTGATCTGGCCGGGGCCGTGATTTTACCGCTGCGCTCTGAGCAAATTGGCGCACACCGCACCCGCCAGCAGGCGCGGATCAACCGCGGGATGATGCTGGGCATGATTCTGATTATTCTATTGACGGTGGTCTTTATGCGCCCCATTGCGCAGTTTTTTGCCAGCCTTGGCAATCTGGGCCTGGCGGCCCCCCTGTTCATCGCCCTGGCTGTGAGCTTTCTGGCGCTGGGGCTGATGGCTTTTGTCAGTGCGCTGTTAGCCAAGCTGACGCCCGGCCCGGCGCTGCAGAGCGCCGCCGAGCTGCACCAGCAGGCGGCAGCGGCCTTGCAGCCGGTGCAGGTTGAACTGCCTGATATTGAGAAAGACGAAACCGCCGCGGGTTAGAGTTGCGAGGGCAGCCCGGTTTCCGCTTCCAGCAGTTCCAGGAAGACGCGCACCACATCCGGATCAAAACGGGTGCCGGCGTGCGCCTGCAGGTAGGTGATGATTTCGGGTTGGGGCCAGGCCGGGCGGTAGGGACGGGCAGAGTTGAGCGCGTCCCACACATCCACCACGGCGAAGATGCGGGCCGGCAGCGGAATGTCGGTGCCGCTCAGGCTGTGCGGGTAGCCCTCGCCATCCCAGCGTTCGTGGTGGCAAAGGGGAATATCGGTCACGGGCTGCAAGAAGGCCAGCGGCTGCAGCATCTGATAGGCATACAGCGGGTGCTTGCGCATTAAATCCCACTCATCGGCGTCCAGCGGCCCCGGCTTGAGCAGCACCCGGTCGGGGATGGCCAGCTTGCCGATATCGTGCAGCAGTGCGCCGCGGCGCAGGTTGGCCAGGGCGGTTTCATCCAGCCCCATGCGGCGCCCCACCTGCACGGTGAGGTCGGTGACGCGGCGTGTGTGGCCTTCGGTATCCTGATCGCGCAGTTCCAGCACCCGCCCCCAGGCTTCAATGATGCCGTCGTAGGCTTCCAGCAGGTCGCCAAACAGGCGGGCATTATCCAAGGCAATGGCCGCGGTATTGCCCAGCAAGCTGAGGATCAGGGTATCGCTTTGGCTGAAGCGCCCCGGGGTAAAGCTCTGCACCTGGAACAACCCCAGCACCTGCCCGTGCGCCACCATGGGCACATAGGCTGAGGCGGCGGTCTGGCGCTGCGGGTCGGTCTGGTGATAGACGCGCATTTGCGGGATGCGCTCGCTGAAATCGTTCACCACCAGGGGCTGGCGGGTGTGGATGACCTGACTCTGGGTGCCCTGACCAGGAGGCGCCAGCGGGATGGGCGAAAACTGTGCCAGGTCCAGGCGCTGCTGCTCGTTGGCCGCATAGACGCAGGTAATGATCTGGTCGGCGGGGTGGTAGCGGGAAATGTACACATAGCTGATGTCGGGCAGTATCCGGCGGGTTACCTGCTCCAGCCGTTCATAGACTTCTTCGGGGGTCAGAATTTCGGAGAGCGAGCGGGCCAGGTCGCTGGCTTCGGCCAGTTGATTGTAGCTGGCCAGCAGCAGGTCTTCGGCCTGTTTGCGTCCGGTGATATCCGTCAGCATGACCAGAATACATTCCTGTCCGTGCAGGATGATGTCTTCCACCGAGATCAGCCCGGTGATGATTTCGCCGGTGCGGGTGCGGAAGCGCGCCTCTAAATTAGTAAGGTTTTTCTGGACCCGAAAAGCAGTCATTACCCGGCTGCGGTCTGCGGGATCAACCCACAGGTTCAATTCGGTTGCGCTGCGCCCAATCACTTCGGTTCGGCTGTAGCCGAATAATTGCAAAAAGCCGTCATTGACATCCAAATAGCGCCCATCGGCGCGGGTAGCCACGCTGATGGCGGTGGGGCTGGCGCGCACCAACCGGGAGAGCAGGTCTTCAACCTGGCGCTGTTCCCGGCGGGCGCCAAATTTTCGCGGCGGGTATCGGCGGGCGGTCATGATAGGTTAAATCATAGCGTTTAATCGCTAAAAAATCAAATTAACCGCCGGGGGAAGATTTCAATCCAATACAAACCAGACATGGCAGGTCTGATTGAACAGCCCGATCTGAAAGCCCTGGACGATGGTCTGGGTGACGGTGAAGCCCTGGGCGGCGAACAGTGCCTGCCACTCCCCCACCGGTTTGAAGCCGAAAGGCATATCCATCTCGCCAATGCCCTGGTTGAGGATGTTGCCGAAATAGTCAATCAACATAATCACCTGGCGCTGGGTCTCGAGCGGCAGCGCCATAAACGCGGCCAGCCGCGCATCATCAGGCACAGGCTGGCCCGGCGGAATGCCGTAGCTGTCTTCCTCCACAATCACGCGGCGGCTCACCCGGCGCAGTTCGCCCACCAGCGGCAGCAAGGCTGCGGGCTGAACATGGTGCAGCACGGCGAAGACCAGGGCGGTATCAAAGGCGTTATCGGGGTAGGGCAGGCGCGTCTCGGCGCCCTGCGGCGTGAAGGGCAGACCGCGCGCGGCGGGGTCGCGGTAATCCAGCACATCGTTAAGCTGCACCTGCCAGCCATTCTGCGCCAGAATCAGCGCCGTCAGGCCGTTGCCGCAGCCAAAATCGAGCACCGCCCGGCCGCGCAGATGCGGGCCAAGCCGGGCATAGCGGTACGGCGGCTTGATGCGCTGCTTGTAATCCAGATAAACCGTCTTGAACCAGGGCTGTGAGCCGCCCGGAGCAAACCAGTCATTGTCCAGGGTATGCAGCGCGGCGGCAAAATGGGCGGGGTCGGCAGCAGTGGTGCGCAGCCGCGTAAAGGCCGCGTCCATCAGGGCGCGCATGGGCCGCGCGTGATCCGGTGCGGCGGCGCAGTAGGCCTCTGTCAGCGCGGCGCTGGCAAAGTCCAGCACGGCGGGGTTCAGGCACAGGCGGCGGAAGGTTTCGGCGGGGGGCGGCAGGGTCATGGGCGGCGCAGCTGCTGATCGAGCGTGCCCAGGTCTAAGCGCGAGGTCATCTCCAGGCTCAGGGGGGTCACCGAGACCAGCCGGTCAAAGTAGAGGGTGTGCACATCGCTGTCGGGGGTCACCTCGCCGGGCTGCACATTGACGCGCGCCCGAATGTGCCCCGGCTGGCTCCAGTCGCCCTCGCGTTCGGGGTAGGGGTCGTAATAGCGGTGGCGTGACTGGCGGGTGATGCGCCAGGGGGTCTGGGGGGTGGCGCCGAGCGGCACCTCCACCTTCAGCACGTCCACATCGGGAGGCAGGGGCGCGGCCAACATGCGCTCTGCAATCAGTGCGGTAAAGTGCGCCGCGGCCGAAAAATCCACCGAGCGGGAGTAGCTTAAAAAGTCTTCCACCACGGCAAGCTGCATCGAAACCGCCAGACCAGGAATGCCCATGGCGGCGGCTTCCAGCGCTGCGCCCACCGTGCCCGAAATGGTCACGCCGGTGCCGACGTTTTCGCCATAATTGATGCCCGAAACCACCAGATCGGGGGGCTGGGGCATTACCTCCAGCAGGGCATGCTGCACGGCCTGGGCCGGCGAGCCGCCCACGGCATAGACCTCCCAGGTCTGGGCGCCAATTTGCAGGTGCTGGCGCTCAATCCGGCCATCCGAGTCATTGGGCAGCGAGCGCCCCGCACTGGAATACTGGCGGCGCGGCGCCACTACGGTAACGAAGCCCAGGGCGCCCAGCGCCTCGGCGGCAGCCCAGAGCCCGGGCGAGAGAATACCATCATCATTGGTGAGTAAGATTTGTTTGCGTTTCATGGGTCACTTTCTGGCGATAATTTTACCTTAGAAACGGTGTCGGGCGGGATATAATCATTCCAGAGCCGTTTTATTGCAACTAACGTAACCGTTGTGCAATCAGTGGTCGAATCGTGAAAAACGGCCACAAAGTGCAAGATTTTTGAACCTTACCAACTGAACACGGACCCTGTAAGCTCAAAGCCATCCGAGTGGAACGAGGAA
>Ga0208940_1001418_pt1 | contig 25148 bp, 19 predicted proteins | sample AD_JPNNA6_MetaG_FD_184445 | JGI IMG/M metagenome (GOLD analysis project Ga0208940, IMG submission 184445) | Active sludge microbial communities of municipal wastewater-treating anaerobic digesters from Japan - AD_JPNNA6_MetaG (SPAdes) (version 2) | ecosystem: Engineered > Bioreactor > Anaerobic... | reverse complement strand
CCTTATGAAATTGGTTAGCTATGGCTATACCGAGGGTTTTTACTACAAACCCCGTATCGATAAGGAACTACTTCGCAAGTACAGCAAGGGAATTATTGCCTCAAGCGCTTGTTTGGGAGGCGAAATTCCTCAGGCCATTCTGAATGGTAATATCGATGAGGCCGAAAGGCTCATTTATGAGTATAAGGAGATTTTTGGCGACGATTTTTACCTTGAGCTAATGCTGCATAAGTCGGGTGAGCCCCGTATTGATTATGAGGTTTACGAGAACCAGCTAAAGGTAAACGAGGTGCTTATTGAGCTATCGAAAAAGACGGGAGTTAAGTGTATTGCAACCAACGATGTGCATTTTGTGTTGGCCGACGATGCATCAGCTCACGATATCCTTATTTGCCTCAACACCGGTAAAAAGCTAAGCGAAACAAACCGAATGCGCTACACCTTTCAGGAGTACCTGAAAAGCGAGGAGGAGATGCTGGAACTTTTTCCCAACTGTCCCGAGGCCATAAGCAATACCATGGAAATTTACCACAAGGTTGAGGTTTACGATATATCCAGTAAACCTATTATGCCTTATTTTCCCTTACCCGGTGGGTTTACTGACGATAACGATTACCTCCGCCACCTCACCTACGAAGGGGCAAAGCAACGTTGGGGCGAGAACCTAAGCGATACCATTGTTGAGCGTCTGGAGTTTGAGCTGGGTGTAATTGCCCGAATGGGATACCCCAGCTACTTCCTTATAGTTTGGGACTTTATTAAGGCTGCTCGCGATATGGGGGTATCGGTTGGGCCCGGTAGGGGTTCTGCTGCCGGTTCAGCAGTGGCCTACTGCTTACGCATTACCGATATCGACCCCATTAAGTACGACCTGCTGTTTGAGCGTTTCCTAAACCCGGAGCGTGTTTCAATGCCCGATATCGATATCGACTTTGACGAAGACGGGCGCGAGGATGTGCTTCAGTATGTTGTCAACAAGTATGGAGCCAAGCGCGTGGCGCATATTGTAACCTTTGGTACAATGGCTGCCAAATCGTCCATCAAGGACGTGGCCCGAACCCTTGAAGTGGAACTGCCAGTTGCCGACAGGTTGGCCAAAATGGTTCCTGAGCGCCCAAATATCACCCTAAAAAAAGCATTTGAGGAGGTGCCTGAGCTTGAAAAGGAGACCAAATCCGACAACCCGTTAATTCGTCAAACCCTTAAACACGCTCAGGTTTTAGAGGGTACAGTGCGCCAAACCGGAGTGCACGCCTGCGGTATTATCATTGGCCGCGATGACCTTGAGGAATACATTCCGCTCTGCACAAACTCCGATGCAAAGCTGTTTGTTACCCAGTACGAAGGCACCCATGTGGAGGACATAGGTTTGCTAAAAATGGACTTCCTGGGGTTGAAAACCCTGTCCATAATTAAGGATACCCTTCAGCTTATTGAGCAATCAACAGGCAAAAAGGTTGATATCGACACCATACCGCTTGACGATTCCAAAACCTTTGAGCTTTTCTCGCGAGGCGAAACTACTGCCATCTTCCAGTTCGAGTCGCCTGGGATGAAAAAGTACATGCGCGCCCTGCAGCCCAACCGCTTTGAGGATCTTATAGCCATGAACGCCCTTTACCGCCCGGGCCCCATGGATTACATTCCAAGCTTTGTTAACCGAAAGCACGGCCGTGAACCTATTGTTTACGACATCCCCGAGATGGAGGAGGTGCTTAAGGATACCTATGGCATCACCGTTTACCAGGAGCAGGTGATGTTGCTTTCCCAAAAACTTGCAGGTTTTACAAAGGGTCAGGCCGACGCCTTGCGTAAGGCAATGGGTAAGAAGCTCAAAAAGGTAATGGATGAGCTTAAGGAGAAATTTATTGAGGGTTGCCTTAGTAAAGGATACGATAAAAAGATTGTTGAAAAAATTTGGTCCGACTGGGAATCGTTTGCTGAGTATGCGTTTAACAAGTCGCACTCAACCTGCTACGCATACGTTGCCTACCAAACCGCTTACCTAAAGGCACACTTCCCGAGCCAGTTCATGGCTGCCGTGCTTAGCCGTAACCTTTCCGATATCAAAAAGATTACCACTTTTATGGACGAGTGCCGCCGCATGGGTATTCAGGTACTTGGTCCCGATGTGAATGAGAGTCAGATTAAGTTTGCCGTTATGCCAAACGGCGATATCCGCTTTGGTTTAGGCGCTATTAAAGGGATGGGTGAGAATGCAGCGCAAAACATCATTGAAATAAGAGCTAAAGGAGGGAAGTACAAGAATATCTTCGATTTTTTTGAACGGGTAAACCTACAAACTGTAAATAAGAAGAATCTTGAGGTTCTTGCAGTTGCCGGCGCCTTTGATAATCTTATTGATTTTGACCGCAGTGTACTATTGGCAGTTGATGCTAAGGGTGTATCGTACCTTGAGCAGCTTATGCGCTACGGGATTAAGGTACAATCGGAAAAGAATAGTACTCAGCAATCGCTTTTTGGGTCGGTTCCCGGCTTTGAGGTTCCTAAACCTGCACCGCCCAAGGCAGACCCATGGCCAACCATTGAAAAGCTGAACAAGGAAAAGGAGGTGATAGGTATTTACCTTTCAGCCCATCCGCTCGATGAGTTCCGTTTTGAAATTGAAAGCCTTTGCAATGTGTCCATTGCCGACCTTAAGTCCAACATGGAACAGTATCGCGACAGGGATGTAACCATTGCCGGCATGACCATAGCCTCGCGAATCGATACAGCTAAAAATGGGAAACAGTATGGGCGCATAACCCTTGAAGATTACACCGATTCCATTGATATCATGCTCTTTGGTAAGGACTTTGAGAGCTACCGGAACTTTTGCTTTAACGGCTACTACATCATGGTCAGGGGTAAGGTTCAGCCTAAAGCCTATAAGCCCGAGGAACTTGAGCTACACATCAAGTCAATAAACATGCTATACGATGTGCGTGAAAAGATGATAAAGAGCATTACGCTTAACCTTCCCCTCGATGAGATTAACGATATTTTTATTGACGATATTTTGAAGTATGTGCAACGCGATAAGGCTAATATCACCCTAAAATTTAAGGTTTACGATCCGGAGTACCAGGTTTCTGTGGATTTATTCTCCAGGGCTTACCGCGTGAACATAACTCAGGATTTTATTGATTACCTTAACGATAGCGAGATTAACTACAAAGTTGCCATGGAGTAAACCTTTTATCATTTTTTTGGTTTAAATTTGTGATTGTTTAAATATCTACAAATCTATCTTAAAACATATAAACTATGGCATTAGCAGTAACTGACGCAAATTTTGATGAGCTTGTGCTCAACTCCGGAAAACCCGCAATGGTTGATTTTTGGGCTGAGTGGTGTGGCCCCTGCCGTATGATTGCTCCCTATGTTGAACAAATGGCCGAGGAGTACAAGGATAAAGCAGTGGTAGCAAAGGTTGATGTAGACAGCAACCCTGGCATTGCTGCACGCTATGGCATCCGAAATATCCCAACGGTGCTTTTCTTTAAGAACGGACAAATGGCCGATAAGCAGGTTGGCGCTGTACCCAAGAGCGCTCTTGTTGCTAAGCTCGAGGCTTTGCTGTAAGTATTTCAATCATCATACAAGCCGGGTGTGCTTTACCCGGCTTTAGTTTTTTTTAATTTGATAGCTATGCGAATTTGTGTTTACTGCGCTTCTAGTTCAAAGGTCGATAATAAGTACTTTGAGGCAACTAAGGTTTTAGCTAAGGATTTTGTTAGTAAAGATGTAACAATAATTTATGGAGGTGGATCCTATGGGCTTATGGGCTGCCTTGCCGATACTGCCCTAGAGCATGGCGGAAGGGTAATAGGTATCTTGCCCCGATTCATGGAAAAGGTGGAGTGGGGGCACAAGAACCTAACACAACTTGTGCTGGTAAAGGATATGCACGAGCGTAAAAAATTACTCATTCAGGACGTTGATGCCGTTGTCGCCCTGCCAGGAGGTTGTGGTACCCTTGAGGAGCTAATGGAGGTTATAACTCTTAAACGGCTCGGTAAATTCACCAAACCCATTGTAATACTAAATACCGATAACTTTTACTATCACCTAAAGGAAATGCTTCAAAAAATGATTGACGAACGCTTTATGCGCAACGAGCATAATGCCATCTGGCAGTTTGTCGATAATCCGGAAGATGTAATCCCAGCAATTCTGAATGCCCCCCATTGGGACTCCGATGCAATTAACTTTGCAGCGGTTTGAGGGTTTATGCAAACTTAGCTATTCAGTAATTACTCATTTCTATAAACAAACAATCGGCTGTCGCCAATTTCATCGTACGTTACCATTTTACCCTTGAGGGTAGGGGCTTTAACTCCCTCGCCGAAGAACTTATTGCCCACAAACATTCGGGCTTCGTCCCAGAGGTTTTTCTGAATAAAGCTATTGATGAGCATGGCACCGCCCTCAATTATTACGGAAATTATCTCTCTTTCTGCCAATTCCTTAAGTATTTGAGCCTCTACGCCTTTTACAAAATCAATGGTAATAATCTCCAGGTTATCGATACCGGTAAACTCATTTTTTCGCGCTAAAGCACTGCTATTGTTTCCAGTAACAAGTAGGGTTGGCTGGCTTCCATCAAACATATTGGAGGTAAGTGGCAAGCGCAGCTTGCGGTCCACAACCACGCGTATTGGGGAACGTCCACTCCAGTTCCGGACGTTGAGCTGGGGATTATCCTTTTCCACCGTGTTAGTTCCAACAAGCACAGCCTGTTCCTCGCTGCGCCAGCGGTGAACAAGGGAACGTGCCAGCTCATTGGTTATCCAGTTGGAGCCTACGGGTTCGTTGGGCTCACGTTTTTTATCAATAAAACCATCCATGGTTTGAGCCCATTTCAAAATTACGTAGGGGCGGTTCTTGGTATGATAGGTAATAAACCGCCGGTTTAGCTCAATGGCCTCGTTTTCAAGTATCCCAACTGTAACCGCTTTGCCGTTTTGCCTGAGTATTTCAATTCCTCTTCCAGCAACCTTTGGGTTTGGGTCAGTGGTAGCAATTACTACCCGGGGAATTTCGTATTCGATAATCCTATCGGTACATGGCGGAGTTTTGCCGTAATGCGAACAGGGCTCAAGCGAAACGTATAGGGTCGATTCCTTAAGAAGTTCTTTATTTTGAACCGAATTTATTGCATTCACCTCAGCATGGGCTTGCCCGTACATGGCGTGAAAACCCTCTCCAATTATTTGGTTATTATGAACAATAACGGCACCAACCATAGGATTTGGGGCAACATTACCCTGCCCACCCAAGGCAAGTTCAAGGCATCGGGCCATGTATTTTCGGTGAACATCGGCATTCTCCATAAAAAATGTAATTTTGTTTTACACAAAGTTAAGCAATTTTATGGAGCATATCACCCTTAGCGGTTTACTTAATCATGTTTCCAGGAGTCTTAGTGGAAGTTTCAATGAGAACGAACTACACACCATAAAAAAGTACATAGCAGAGGCGGTGTTACATGTTCCATACCATCAGGTGTTTATCAACAAGCATCATGAGGTTAAGCACGAGGATGCTCAGGAGGTTGAACGAATCATTTCTGAACTCATAAGCGGTAAGCCATTGCAATACGCCATTGGTTTGGCTTACTTTTCCGACTTAGTTTTAAAGGTTACGCCCTCGGTTCTTATTCCGCGCCCCGAAACCGAAGAGCTGGTGTCGTTAATTGTGAAGGAGAATAGGATTGTTGCCCCAAGAATTCTTGATGTAGGAACAGGAAGCGGTTGTATTGCCCTTGCACTAGCAAAGCATATTCCCGATGCAAGCGTTGCTGCAATCGATATTTCCACCGATGCCCTTGATGTGGCGCGGCAGAATGCAAAATCAAATAATTTGAATGTGAATTTTTTTCAGGGTGATATTTTACAACCCACAGTGCTCGACGGTTATACCTTCGATATCATTGTTAGCAATCCGCCCTACATTAGGGATTCGGAAAAGGTGCTAATGAACAGGAATGTACTGGACTTTGAGCCGCACATTGCTCTGTTTGTCCCCGATTCCGACCCCTTAAAGTTCTACCGAGCAATAGCCCTACACTCCGTTAGGCGTTTGGAAACTATGGGCTGGCTTTGGTTTGAAATTAATGAGGCTCTTGGTTCAGAGATTGTCAGCCTTTTAAAATCATTAGGATTTGGTAATGTTTTGCTGATTGACGATTTTAGAGGCAAACCCCGGTTTGTTAAGGCCCAAAAGTGTAACCCATGATTAAAGGCGAAAACCATAAAGCGTTAACTCCCCAAAAGGCCATGGAGCGCTTACAATACCTTTGTGCCCGACAGGAGAAATGCACTCACGATTTGGTGCAAAAGCTTAAGCAGTGGGGTTTTGCTCAAGCAGAAATTGATAAAATAGTTGGCAAGCTCTCATCCGATGGGTATGTGGACGATAACCGCTTTGCCCGGCTTTACGTTAGGGAAAAAAGCCGAATAAACAAATGGGGACCAATAAAGCTTAGAGCAATGCTTGTTTCAAAGGGTATTGCAAAGGATATAATCGATCAGGCCCTTAATGAGCTTAGATATGCCGAAAATCCGGTTAATCTTTTTGACCTCCTTAACAAGAAAATGCCCCAGGTAAAGGCTAAAAACAGGTTCGACTTGCGTAATAAGCTAATTCGGTTTGGCGCTTCGCGGGGCTTTGCCCTGGACGAAGTGATTGATACGGTTAACCGTTTGCTTGGAGCTGAAGAGTAAAAACCTTATTAGCCCTTAATCACCTTAACCGCGCCAAGATACTTACCATTGAGATATGCTGTGAGTATGTAAATCCCTTTCTGCAAATCCTGGGCCTGATATCGGTACACAAACGACGTTAGGGTTGCATTTTCGCTCATTTGCCAAACCACTGATCCTGAAATGGATGTAAGTTTTAGGGTGATTTGACCTACTTCGGGTAGTATTACCCTTAGGTCGAAGTATTCGTTGAACGGATTGGGTATTGCTGAGATCATAATTGGATTAGGCTCGTCCTTGCATACCCCGGGTAGGTTAGCATCAAGCCAAAGTAACCGGCTGGAGACGAAATTTTTCAGGTAGTTGACCTCCTGCTCGTATGTGCTTCCAACAAATGCATTAGGCCAAACCCATACACCAAGTGAGTTGAAGGTATTGTAGTTTCGTATTCTGGCATCTTGTATTAGCGTTGTCATGCTATCGATAATGGCATGGACACCGGTACGGGTTAGTAATCCACTACTTTTAAGTTCTTCCCATCGGCATCGAGCCATATTGTTGAACTTATCGTCGGTGGTAAACTTATCCCACCAAAAGGGAGGTTGGTAGTAATCGTCGGTGCTAATCGATTTGAAAACCCAACCCTGTGGCGAGTCGCCACTGTAATAGTTGGCATTGCCAAAGGTAAGGTCGTAATCCCACATTGGGCCAAAGGTTAACTTACCTCCCTTACTATCCTTATCCTTGTGCAGGAAAGTGCTTATGCGGTAGGCATCAATGTTTTTTGATAATTCATTAACCAAAAAGTAATCAACAGCCGATGCCATATTAACGTAGCGGTAGTAGCCCAGGAAAGGGTCGTTCCAGTACGATGAGTTTAGGGTATTCTCAAAGGTGGTGATGTAGTTGCGGATATAATTCTTTTGAACCGGTAATATATTCTCTGGTTTAGGGTAGTGCCAAAGGAAATTAATGGGCTTTCCGTTGTGTGTATAGGGCGATGCCCAACCGAACTCATCAAAATCACCCTTATCAATTTTAACTATGTAGCCACCAGTTAAATCATCGCCTGAAATATCGTTTTGGGTAAGTTTAGCAATATTCACGCGGTTTTTATCGCGACGAACTTTCTCAATAAGAAGGTATAGGCCGGCATACTGTTCGTTGAGGATTAGCTCACAGAAAGCCGTTCTGGGGGCATAGCGCCCCATGCGCCTACCAATTTCGTATGCAAGAGCGTTACGAATGAGCGATTTATCGTTGTAAGGCCCGTAAAGCGCCCAGTCGTTGCCGGGGGGCATTCCCATCAGGGCAGAGTCAATGTTTTCGCCCAGTGCGTTAATTAGCTCGACATTGTAGCTTTTCTTTGGCCAGTCGTTCCATAGCGACGATTGGCCACGGTACTCAAGATGAATAGTGCCATTGTAGGTAAAATCGTTATCGGCTATACTGTTAGGGGGGCTTTGCTTATCAACAACTTTCATGGTTGCCACTATTTCGTTGTCGGATTGAATGGCTTGGCCTTGGGTATCAATAATCACAATGGGCAAATTGCTGCTAAGCGAGGTTACGGGTGGGTTAAACCACTCCGGTGTAGGGCGATAGTAAGTGTTATTCACCGTTATACCAAACGATAAAAAAGGAATGATACTCAAATCCGATGAATTGATACCCGTGTTGTGAACCTCTATGGCCAAAACATTCAAACCACTCCTTAGTACGCTGCTCAGAACATCCATTTTTATTAAAAAATCGGTGGGATTTCCACCGGTGTACATCATAGCCTCTCTATTTTCCGATGATGGTGTATCCCAGTTTACATTTACTCCCTGTAAACCTGCAGAGCGTGCAACTTCAACTCCATTAATCCATGCAATAAAGGCATCGTCGTAATCCACACTTAGCACGGCCATTGCCATTTCATCAACATCGGAAACAATAAAGGTAGTTCTGATGCTTACCGATATGCAGCTGGGAACAACTGTGGCATCGTCGTTATCGCCGTACCCAAAGCCACCGGGCCCTTGAGGCCATTGACTATCTTCAAAGCTGTGTAGTGTCCATCCTGTTGGGGTTGTGGTTTGGTTTACCCTATACCGCCAGGTATCGCTGGCAAAAATGGCTGTTTCCCAGTGATTAATGGTTTGAGAATAGGCACTTTGTACCAAAAGGAAAATTGAAAGAATAGAATTTATGCGCATTTAACAAAAACTTAACCCTCAAAAATACAAAAATGATTAAGCCAATAGTTGCTATGAAAGAAATGATGTAGCTAAAAAATGGGGAGACAGAAACATTGTTAATGGAATGAGGAGGAATGAATCGGTATAGACAGAATATGATGGAGTTAGAGGAAGTTAGAGGAATTGTGAAAAGTGAAAAGTGAAAAGTTAAATGTGTGATTTTAGGCGGGAATGAGGCGGAATAGGCATAATATGATGGAGTTAGAGGAAGTTAGAAGAATTTTTAGTTCGTTAAACGTGAACCGTGAACCGTTAAGAGTTAAAAGAAGAATTTTGAATATGGTAGAGATAGAGAAAGTTAGAGGAATAGTTAAACGTGAACCGTTAAGCCAAAGTATTATGAATTAACAAATTCAACCGGGCTAATAAATAATGGACGCAGTAATATTTTAGAGTCGGGATTGCCTCTATAAGCCAATAGAAACAAGCTATTTACATGTTTTTTTTTGTGTTTCTATTCACTAATCTCGGTTTAAGAATTTTGCAATTATTCATGCTGGCAAAAGAGTGTTGTTTCCTAAAAACAAAAGGAATAAAAGTTAAGGCTACCTTGAGGGTAGCCTTATATTTCTACAAATTCTTTACTCTTTTTAGGCTTAACAGCTTTGTAATCCAATTAGGAATTGGTTTATGTGGGTCGCGTTTATCCATATTAAGCTGTATGCCCAAGGGCTTAATGAGGGGCAGACGGTGAGTTTCAACAAATTCAATGAGAGTCCCATCGGGATCCTCAATGTATGAGAAATGACCGGCTGCTTCACCCATGTCAAAGCTACCCTTTTCGTTGTGCTTTACGTTGGAGTTTACAGTGAATGGGAAACTCTTAGCTACGCATTCATTTTCCAGGTCGTTCATGTTTTTCATGTCAAAACACAGGTGAATAAACCCTAAATCGCCCCAGAAACGGTTTTTGAATATTTTGTTGGGTTCGCGATCGAGTGCCTGAACCAGTTCTATTTCCGATTTACCAAAGAAATTGCTGAAGCTGCCTTTTCGGTTTTCGGAGTGGGTGAGTAGCATTCTACGGAAGCTTCCCTTGCCTCCGGGGAGTTCTGCCACATCATCAAAATTTCCTGATTTGTCGTATAAAACGGTATCGTATCCCAGGATATCACGGTAAACCTTAAGGGCGTTTTCAATATCGCTAACGCCAATAATTGCTCCACCAACCCCAGAAACAGGCTTTTTCTCGTCCTTGAAAATGTAGCTGTGGCTGTATATTTCAAAGAAATTACCAAATGGATCTTTAATAAAAAAATGCTCATCGCCATTTGGATTTACCGCAAGTTGGCTAACAGGAACCCCCATTCTTTCAAAGTACTCATAGGCTTTTTTTACATTGGGACATTTGATTTTTGCTGCAAAGATCCCTTTATCGCCAAGCAATACCTGAAATTCTGGCATAAGTGGAGTTCGGCCCTTATACTGCCATATTTCCAATCCACCACCTCCTTGCATGTTTAGAGCAAGTGCAGCGTGGCGCTGTTGAGGTTGTCCACCCGTATAGGGGAGCATAAGCTCAGCCACAGTATTATCCTCAAAAATTCGAATATCAAAACCCAGATGCTCCTTGTACCATTTCCATGCCTCGGAGAGGTTTGATACCCCTATCCCAACCTGTTGGATACCGTATATAATTTTCGACATAGTGTTTATGTAGGTTTGATTTTTGTTACAATTCTGAAAAAGATGCTTGGGAAAAGGCGCTTAATGTGCACCATAAAAATCTCACTTTTACCTATAAAAACCTCAGGTTTGCGTTTCTTTATGGCTTTAATGTACTGTCGGGCACATTCCTTTGCACTTAACCCGTTCTGCTGCCCCGGATCCATTTTGCCATGTTCTTTTCCATTCTGATCAATAGCTCTGAGCGAGATGTTTGTTTGAATACGACCGGGGTAGGCAATGGTAACTGAAATGTTGTGGGGTTTCATTTCCGCACGTAGGGTTTCAAAGAAACCCTGAATGGCGTGCTTTGCTGCTGCATACGAGGACCTCAATGGAAAACCGAATTTACCCGAAATGCTGCTTGTGGCTGCTATAAAACCCTCACCTGCCTCAATCATTCCTGGAAGAACCGTTTTAGTGAGTATTACGTAGGAGAAGTAATCTATCTCCATAATTTTACGGTCTATTTCTACAGGTGTGTCTTTCACAAGTGAACGTTGGCTTATGCCACCGTTATTGATTAGCAGGTATATCTGACCATAAGTATTAATAATGGTTTCAGCAGTGTTTTTTACCTCTACGGGACTGGAAAGGTCAAAAGGATATTCCTGGCAGAACGAGGTGAACTCACGGCACTCATCGGCCACATGGCTTAACTCCTGGGCATCGTTCGACGAGATAATCAGATGAGCCCCTTCCTCAGCGAGCTGTAAAGCCAATTCCTTTCCTATGCCCGATGAGGCACCAGTTATCCAAACAAGTCGGTTTTTAAATGAAATCATCAAACATCAAATTATACTTTGAGCATGTGTATGCCCAAAAATTTTGATGTCAAATGTAACACTTTTTTATAAAGTTAATTCTGAGAACCTAGTATTCTTTCCGTGAGGTTTCCTTCCCGTTTTCGTCATAAATGATCCAGGTACCGCTTTTTTCGCCATCGGTATAGGTCATATCGTATCGGAGAGTGCCGTTATCGTCCCAAACATACCATTTCCCATGTTTTTTACCCTTCACAAAGTTTGCTTCGGAAACCTTTATGCCCATTTCGTTCCATTTCTCCCATCGGCCATTCTTTTCACCAAGGCTGTAGGTCCTAATTTCCTGAATTTTTCCGGTTGGGTAGTATAGTTTCATTTCGCCATCGGGTAGTCCGTTGGTGATTAAGGCTTCAACTTTAATGTTTCCATTGTCATAATAGGAGGTGTAGCGACCTGAATACAATTTCCCATTACTATCATAATATTTACCCTCGCGTTCAACAACATTGGTTTGGGCAAAGCTAACCAGCGAAACTAATGAGATGAGTAACGTTAAAAATAATTTCATAATGTGCATTTTAGACTTATTTTACGATAATTACTTCAAAAAAGGTGCAAAAAAACTTCCCGAATATCGGGAAGTTTATTGATTTTATGAAATAAAAGCACTAGTAATTGGTATTAACAGGATCCCAGTTGGTCCATCCCTGAGCCCAGTTTTGGGTTCCAAAAGCACCGCGGAAAGTAACTGTCTCAAATCCTGTGAGTCCGGTAAACGAAGCACCAGTTAATGCAGGGGAACCGCTTTGTGGCATGGCGTTTACATTACCCCAGTTCCAGGCATTCGTAAGTTGAAGTTGGGTGTTTTCAGCATAAAGGGTATTGTTACCTGCATTAAACATGGTTTCGTATTGCGCCTGTGTTAAGCTTGTTCCATCGGTTTTAGCATTAAAGTTCTTTACCATACCAGCCATTAAACAATTCTTGATTTCGGGACCACTGGCAGCATTGTAAAGTTCCATCGATGGTCCTTCTAGAGAAATTCCAGTATTAAAACCAGCTATAATGGAGTTGTATAGGTTCAAACGGGTATTTCGGCGTAACCTTAAGCCGAATTTATGGTTGGGGTTTACGTTGGCTTGAGTTTTAGTGGCATAAGGGCCAAGAATTGTAATGTTGCTAAACTTTGCTGAAGTAAGAGGGCTATTTGATGAACCGTTAGCATCATTATCCGATTCAAAACCGTTGGAAGCATCGCTCTTATCGGCTTCTTCCGGACCACGAAGGATTAAACCAAACTGCACATTACCGCTGAAACCATTATCGGTATCAAAGTCGTCGTCGCCACCGCGATAGGAAATCAGGTATTTAGTATTTACTGTTCCGCCAAACCATTCGAATGAATCATCGCGGCCGAATGAAACCTGTACATACTCAATGGTAGTTCCTCGGCCTACGCCGCCCATGGTTAAACCATTAATTTCGTTACCATTGGAAACTTCATAGCCAGCAAACTCAATTCGCACATACCTTAGTATGCCTGAGTTATCGTTAGGGTCTGTTCCACCGTATACAGCACCGGTTCCACCTTCAATTTCTGCTTCACCCCCGGTTTGGTTAATAGGGGCTTTACCGCAAATAATTATCCCTGCCCAGTCGCCGGGTTTACGTTCTCCTACTGGCTTATCGCTGGTGAAAATAATAGGTTTTTCAGCAGTTCCGTTTGCTACAATTCTAGCTCCACGTTCCACAATAAGGCATGCCTTTGAGTCGCTTAACCCTTTTATCAGTGTACCTGGTTCAATGGTTAAGGTTGCTCCTGATTTAACATACACATAGCCATCGAGAATAATGGTGTCCTTTGCTTCCCAAAGGGTGTTTTGTGAAATTTCACCCGATACGGTTTTTTTGGTTCCTTTGGGGGTATCGTCGTCGTTCTTATCGCACGATGTTACCATTAAGCCTAATAGGGCCACTGCAATTAATAACAAATTACTTTTTTTCCGATTCATACAATTAGTATTTAGAGGTTAGTTTATTTCTTTTTCACAATCCAAAAGTATCCAGCAAATCGAACTTTAACGTTAAGGTGAGCTTAGCTTTACATTAGCAGTTTGTTACATTAAGGTTAAGGTGAAAAAAAAGAGCCGGATTAGGGCATCCGACTCTGGTTTAGTATGTTATGTTAACTTCTAAATTCTACTCAACTGTGTTTAACTCAATCTTTACCTCCTTTGAACTTTTTTTCACCTCAACCTCAGCAGGTGCATACGATATCAAACTAACACATAATTTTGCCTTAGGCTGAGTAAGGTTTATTGTAAAGTTACCCTCAAAATCGGTATAAACAACTGTATTCTCATCAAGCTTAACCGCTACACCGGCCAGAGCCTCGCCTGTTGTTTTATCAACTACCTTTCCACTAATGGTGCTAACCATGTTGGAAGTAGCTTCAGCCGATTCCTTTTTAGCATCTTCGTTAGCAGCTATAAGGTTTAGTGCCAACATGCTAACTATTAAAACTGACAGTATTTTTTTCATTGCTTTATGGTTTTCTCATTTAACTACTGCAAAGTAAATACTCCAATATTGCCTCATTATTACCCAAAAATGATTTGTATGTTAAGTTTATGTAAAGTGTATAAATCATGCTAGGAAAAAGAAAAGCCGGATGTTAAAACTAATCTAAACATCCGGCATTGGTGGTTAAAACCTACACTAAAACCTAAGATTGGCACCAAGGGAAAATGTTATACCCTGGTTGTATAATTTATTGTTCATAGTCATATCGTTGTTGTTTGAACCTATGAAAGGCTGGTATGTGTTATATTTTTGGTTTAAAAGATTTTTTACGCCAGCTTTAATTTCAACCTTTTTACCAAACTCTTTCGATACAGTTATGTCAACTAAATGTTGGTGCTTTTCGTAGTAATCGGGAATATCCTGGTCCTGGTTCTGGAAAGGAATTCCAACCGCCAGAATTCTATCCCCTATAACATTGTACTGCACGGAAACGCTTAGGTTGTTTTTATCGTTCTGGTAGAAAATACCAGCATTAACCACGTATGGAGATTGGCCCTGCATGGGTCTATTCCTGAAAATACTTCCTTCAGGGAAAATAACCTTACTATGTATATACGACGCATTCAAGACCATGTAAAAATCTTTAAGCAATGGAATGGCTTGCAGGGACTTGCGAAGGTCAACTTCTACACCAAAGCTATAGGCCCCTTCAGCATTATTGTAAGTGAAGAGGGGTCGAGCACCAGCTGGTTTAAAAACAAGTTCAATTGGGCCATTAAACTTTTTATAAAAAAGCCCAATTGAAAAGGTTTCACCAGTATTGGGATAAAGTTCCCAGCGTAAGTCGTAGTTATGAATGAGGCAGTTCTTAAGGTTTGTGTTCCCCACAAATTCAGCTTCATCGGTAAAGTTATAGAAGTAGAATGGGGCAATCTCGCGGTATTCAGGACGGTTTATAGAGATACCTGCTGCCAGCCTGATAAGGTTTTTTTCGTTAAAGTTATAGGTAATATTTGCTGATGGGAAAATATCAATGCCATCATCCTCAACTTTAACTGGCCTACCGTAACGGTCGTAACTGTTCAGAATCTGGTTCATCCATTCCGCCCTAAGTCCCCCATAAAATGATAATTTTTTGGTAATATTTGTGTTAAGGGCTATGTATGCTGATCCCAAAATGGATGAAACGTTGTATGAGTCAGATTTTGAGGTTGACTCTCTGAGCAAAAACCCATCGGGGCTTGTGTTGATGTTTTCCTTACTAAAAATCTGATCGATAGGTAACCAAACCGATTCAGTGTACGATGAATTTTTGGCAAATCCCAGAATGCGTGCGTCAAAGTTGCGTGCCTTAAATTCCCCGTAAGTACCGCTTTTTAGGGTAGGTTCCCAATTCCCTATTTTTAATTTTCTTTCGTAGTTGACTCCTAAACTGGCAATATGCTCAACAAGCTTCATGTAAACTCTACCCGCATCGCTTACTGAGGGGGTAATTCCAACTGCTGCGTAATACTCATTGTAGTGTGGAATAAGGGGTTCATCCTGCAGGGTAGTGCGTAGCTGCTTCAGGTCAGGCTCGTTCCTGTATGAAAGAGCATAGCCTGTAACCCAATCTAATTTATTCTTTTGATTGTCGCCCCAGCGGTGTTCTCCACCAAGCTGTGATGAGTAGGTTGTTCGGTTTTGAAAGTTATCCTGGTAGGAACGAATGGTAAAACCTTCATGCCCATTTAGCCCATTTCGGATTATTGCATTGCTTTTACCAATTAGGTTAAAAAGGTTACGAAATTCAATTTTACTCCCTTTACCAGTGAAAAACGACCAGTTGTGAAGCAAGCCAATTTTTACTTTTCGGGTAAATATACTATCGGTATAGTTATGGTTAAAGGGAGGTTCCTGGCCAGGCACTAACTGCACCTGGTATTCACTATGATTAACTTCTTCAGTCTCAAAGGTGTTGCTATAGGAAAGTGAAGTAATGTTACCCAAGCGTTTATTCCCTTTCTGCCATTTTCTTCCAAAGGAAAGGTTGAACTTTTGGTCAGGTACTGCTTGTACACTTTGGGGCGCCCAACTGGTGTTTAATTTCTGCCCTAATCCTGCTAGCTGTGAGTTTGTTAAGCCTTTAAGTGTTGATGGAAAGTCGGCGGGTAAATTCCTTGTACCGTCATCAAAGCCCAGCCAATCGGTTTTACTTTTGGTTATCTGCTTAAAATTGCCATAGTTTGTGCTAGTGTTGAACCCAGTAGCATAACCAATGCTAAGAAAGTTTTCATCGGGCATATTTTTCGTAGAGATTTTAATAAATCCACCCGTAAAGTCCGCTGGTAGCTCTGGCGAGGGGCTTTTGTAAATCACCATGTTGTCAATCATGGCACTTGGAATAACATCGAAGGAAAAAGCTTTTTGATCGGCTTCGCTGGAAGGAGTTGAAGCATTGTTAATCCAGGCGTTGTTATAACGCTGGTTTAACCCTCGCACCACAACAAACCTGTCGTCAATAATTGAAACTCCGGGAACACGTCGTATAACCTCCGAAGCGTCGCGATCCTGAGAACGGGTAATTTGCTGTGCCGATATTCCGCTTGCCACAGTAAGACTTGCCTTTATGGTGCTTAACATGGCAACCTCAGTGTTTGTTTTACGTGCGGCTGTTACAGTAACCCCTTCAATGGCAGTGGTTATTTCTTCAAGCTCAACTTTTACTACTGTACTTTTATTAGGCTCAACTTTAATGTTATTCAAAATTACGGGTTGGTAGGAGATAAAAGAAACCAGAACATTGTAAGTTCCCGGATTAAGATTTGATAAGGTAAACCTACCATCAAAATCGGTAATAGTACCGGTAGTGGTACCCTCAATTATTACATTGGCACCCACAAGGGTCTCGTTGTGCGACCTGTCGTAAACCACACCTTCAATTGATCCTTTTTGTGCCCAGGCCTCAAAAACAACAAAAAAACCTGAAAGCAAAAGCAATACAATCTTATTATTAGTTTTCACCATAGTTTGTTTAGTATTTCCTACTTTTTTACAGCTACAAAGTAAGCCACATTAAATGGCATAGATTTTAATTCCACGTTACCGTTTTGTTAATCTAACCCTAACCCGTTTTGTAAAAAAGTTAACTTTGAGTTAACTTTAAACACATGCTAAGCCTTTTATATTTGTAAAAACAAAAATTTAAAGGAATGAATGTATCACGGTATAGAATCCTGATAGTTGATGATGAACCCGATATTGTAGAGTTCCTCAGCTATAACCTTAAAAAGGAGGGGTTTCAAATTCAAACTGCCTCCAATGGCCGTGAGGCCATCGAAAGGGCTATCGATTTCCGACCACACCTAATACTCCTCGACGTAATGATGCCTGACATGGATGGAATTGAAACCTGTGAACAGCTTCGTAAACAGCCATCAACTTCAAATACTTTAATAGCCTTCCTTACAGCGCGCAGCGAGGACTACAGCCAAATTGCAGGATTCGATGCTGGGGGCGACGATTACATCACCAAGCCAATTAAGCCAAAAGTGCTGATAAGCAGAATAAAGGCATTACTCAAACGAAGCGGCACCCTCATTGATGATGCTGAAAGCCCTGATACTATACCAGCCGAAGGAATTTATATAGATAAGGAACGCTACTCCGTTTATGTAAATGGGAATGAGCTATCGCTCCCAAAAAAGGAGTTTGAGCTACTTGCTTTGCTTTACAGCAAACCCCAAAAGGTTTTCACCCGCGATGAAATTTACCAAGCCGTTTGGGGCGATGACATTGTGGTTGGCGATAGAACTATTGATGTTCATATCCGCAAGCTACGCGAAAAACTTGGTGATGACTACATTAAAACTGTAAAGGGGGTTGGTTACAAGTTTACTTCGTAAATCAAGTTGATGTTGTATATTATTTGCCCCCAATTTGTAAAATTACCCTAAACCCAATTGGAGTAATGTTTGTAAAGATATATTTTTGAAAAAATAATTTTTAATTTGATAGCTCAATTTTTGTTACCATTTATATGCAAATAGCAATTTGGAAACCCGAGTATAGTGTTGGTGTAAAAAGTATTGATGAGGATCACCAAAAACTCTTCGATTTACTTAACCAGCTTTTTGAGTCAATGACTAAGGGTAAAGGGAAAGAAATAATAAATGATATTATTTCAGAGCTGGAAAGGTATGCGGTTTTCCATTTTGGGAGAGAGGAGTCGTATTTTAGGGTAACTAACTACCCATTTGCTCTTCAGCATATTAAGGAGCATCAGTACTTCAAGCAGAAAGTAGCAGAGCTTAAAAAGGATGTTGCATTAAACAAAGGCATGGTTGCTCCAGATGTACTTGGTTTCCTGAGCGATTGGTTAAAGAATCACATTGCCAAAAGCGATAAGGCCTACGAAGATCATTTAAAGAAACACGCTGTAATTTAGTAAATACAATTTATTTCCATTTTAAAATGGTTGACACAGGTTTTATGGTCTTGAATTAATTTTAGTTCAATCCATAAAACCTGTGTCATTTCTATTATAATGATATTGTTTCTTAGCTTTATAAAATGGGCTGCTACTCAATATTGTTTAGAATAAAGTCCCGTTGAGCTTTCAGGATGTTAATTGTATGTAAAAGCAGGTTCTTAATTTCGTTTAGCAATCCAAGATAAAGCACGCTATTGCGAGTTCCTGTTTCACCCTGTTTAATACGTTTTACCTGTTTCTTGCGTATTTTGTTCAGATCTTCAAGGATATCCTGCTGCTTTTTGATAGCATCGGGAACGCGGGTGTAATCGTTCTGCTTAATCATTTCCAGAATATCATCGAAGAGATCCGAAAGCTGGTTGCTCAAATCCTTCAGTTCAGCAGCCTGCTCACGGGTTAACCCCTTATGTTGGTTCTCAACATGCTGTAAGCTGGGGCGTGAGACAAACTCCAGGGAGTGGGCAAGCTCACGCAGGTAATCAATTACCTGAACGTAATAATGACCAGTTTCAATTGAGTCGGCTTCAAGCTGCTTGAGAACATAGTATACGTTATACTTTAACTTTTTGGCTTCCATGTTAAGGGCCTCCACCTCCTCGTTTACCTCCTTAAGCTGCCGGCGGTTCTCGGTTGTTAGCCCATCAATGGTTCTATTGTAAACCTTTATTGACTGTTTTAAGTATTTACGTAATTCATTGGTGCATCGGTTTACGATACTAACTTCATCAACTATCTCCTCGTCAGTTAATTGCTTGGTCTTTTTCTTGTGCAACAGGTGTGATTTAATTAGTAGACCAATAGCTATAGCCAGTAAAATAATTAGTGCGGGTGCTTTGCCAAAGTAAAGTGCGGTAGCTATTCCAAAAGCAATTGTAAAGGTTACAAAGGCAGTAAAGAACCATCCTGCAATAACTGTAATTACTCCTGTAATACGATAAACTGCGCTTTCGCGACCCCAGGCTTTATCGCTCAGCGATGTTCCCATAGCAACCATAAAGGTTACGTAGGTGGTTGAAAGGGGGAGCTTTAGTGCGGTAGCCGAACTGATTAATATACTTGCCATTACAAGGTTAACGGAGGCTCTTACTAAATCGAACGATGGGGCATCCTTTGGGTTAGAGTATCGGGGTGCTTTAGTGGTATCGAACTGCTTAGCAACAAGTTTCCTGATAAAACGGGGTGTAACTTTATCGACATGCTCTGCAAACCTTCGGGCTATTCGAACAATTATCCTTGAAAACTGTGTACTTCCAAACCGCTCCATACCTGCATCCTGACGGGCTAAGCCCACTTCGGTATCGGTAACTGTTCTTGCTTTGCGCGATGTCCAAAGGGTAATTACCATTATTAAGCCTGCAATGAATAGGTACATAAAGTTAGTGCTTACCTCACCAGCTAATTCAGTCATTCTCAGCGATTCAGGAGCGATATCGGGATTTGCTGCATGTATTTGGTAAGCTTTTAGTCCAGCCATCGAAACACCAATAAAGTTCACAAGGTCGTTCCCGGCAAACGATAATGCTAGGGCAAAAGTACCCATAAGTACTATAAACCTTAGTACATTCATTTTGAACAGGCTAATAAGTAGTTGGAATACTACTGTCCAAACTAAAAAGCTGTAAAGTATTATGCTAAATGAATGATCTGATATATAGTTTATGGTTTCCTTGGAAATTAAGGTAGTATCTTTTACGCCTTTCATTACTATAAAATAGGTGATGGCTGTCATGGCAATACCACCCCATATTCCACCAACAAATTTCAGGTTTTTCTGGTAGTTAAAGCTGAAAAGTAGTCGTGCAATGTACTGAACAACCATTCCGACTACAAAGGCAACAACCACTGAGCTCAATATCCCCGATATAATTGCTAGGGCTTTACCACTATTTATGTAATTTCCCAGGTTTGAAATGGTTTCACCCTCGGTATTCATTATCTTGAAAATGGAAACAGCAACTGCCGAACCTAAAAGCTCAAACACAAGGGAAACCGTGGTTGATGTGGGTAGTCCAAAGGTGTTAAAGAAGTCGAGAACAATAACATCGGTAATCATTACGGCAAGGAAAATAACCATCATCTCTGTAAAGTAGAAGTTTTCCGGCCGGAATACGCCCTTTCGGGCAACTTCCATCATACCGCTTGAAAACATTGAACCTACTAATACCCCTGCCGAAGCAACCAACAGAATCCAATGCCTTTTGGCAACTTTTGACCCTATGGCTGAGTTAAGGAAATTAACAGCATCGTTTGCCACACCTACCATCAGGTCCGATGCAGCCAGTAGAAAAAGGATACCTACAATAAATAAATAGTATGTTTCCATTGTATTATAGTTTGACGCGCAAAATTACCCTTTCAAATGCTTGGTTTCTTAAATGCCCTATTACTTTTAGGTTAACCCAATGTTAAGTTAATGTTAAGTGGGTTAAAAATCAAATTGATTTTCTTTTTCTAAACGATACTGGAATCACATCGCCATTGTTCATGGTGATTAATGATGAAGGGAACCGGGAAATCTTTTCAATATGCCGTTGATTCACCAAATGCGATTGATGGCAGCGTAAAAATCCGCATTCGTTAAGCATTTCGTCAAACTCCTTGAGAGTTCGGTTTACCCGTACTTGGTTGCCATCCACAAGGTAAAAAATGGTTGCATTGTTATCGGATTCGCATCGAACAATTTCTGACGTGTTAACAATATAGGTACCATCGGAGTTCCTGAGTGCAAGTAGCTTATCCTTTTTCCCAATATTCCTGGTGTTTTCAATAAGGGCATTGAGGCGCTCCTGTTGCTTATCATTCAGGGCTTGGGCTAGGGCAATATCTACAGCTTTAACAAGATCATCGGGGTCTACGGGCTTAAGAAGATAGTCTACAGCGCTAAACTTAAAGGCTTTGACTGCATATTCCTGATAGGCGGAAATTATAATCACCTTAAAAGGTATATTTTCAAACATCTTCAGCAGGTCAAACCCATGCCCATCGGTTAACTGCATGTCGAGGAATACAATATCGGGGCATTGGGTTTTTATTAAATCGTAGGCGCTTTTTATGCTTTCAGCTTTACCTATAACGGTTATAGATGGGTAATATACATTAAGCATTCGGGATAGTGATTCCCGCGCATGTATCTCGTCGTCAACTATAACTGCTTTTACCATTACTTTAGGGGTATTACAATTTGGGCTATAGTTCCCGAGGTGCTCCCACTTAGGGTCGATTTATCGGTAATGTTTAGCTTGATTCCCGAATTCCCAAGCTTTTTGAGGTTTTTAATACGTTCCTTGGTTATTTCGGTAGCTAACGACCTGTATTGTTTCCCTTTACTCTCTTGAACTTCGCGCGATTTCTCAATTCCTATACCGTTGTCTTCCACTTCAATTACCAGTTGCTTTGGTTTAGTTAGGGTATAGCGAATCTCTATTTTACCTGCCCAGTTAATGCCCGACAAGCCATGCTCAATGGCATTTTCAATGAGCGGTTGCGCAAGCATAGGTGGGATTAGTGTTGCATCGGGGTCAATTTGCTCTGCAACGGTTATGGTATAGTCGAACCTTCCTTCAAACCTTAACTTCTGTAAGTCGAGGTAGAGCTTAAGGGTGGCAATTTCTCTCTCTAAGCTACACAGCTCACAACGAGAGTTTTCAAGGATTAGGCGGGTAAGCTTTGCAAAGCTTGCGAGATACTTACTGGCGGTATGGGGTTCGTTGCGGAAAATATAGCTTTGAATGGCTGTTAAGGAGTTGAATACAAAATGCGGATTCATTTGCGAGAGCAAAACTTGCTGTTCGTATCTTAAAATCCGCTCTTTTAGCCTTTTTCTGCTGGTAATAAGGTAGATTATGGCAATGGCAAACACCACGGAATGAATAACAAGCAGAGTTACTTGTGGAGTGGAAGATATGAACATGGTGCACAATTGTTTGATGCAAATATATGTTTTTTGGTTAAACCATTAAGTGGGAATTCAATCGAAAAGAATAAATTTGCAGCCAATTACTTTTCATGAAAAGGGTCGTTTCAATAATACTACTGGGGCTGGGTGTGGGGATGATGTTGGTTCATTCACTTGTTCCGCATCACCACCACAATGGCGAGGTTTGCTTTGTTGAGGCTGCTCAGATGTGTTGCCAGCATAGCAATGGTAACCACCACGATTCCCCCCATAGCCATTCCCACGATCAGTCATGCAACCTTTTGAATGACCTTACCCAGGCCGAAAAGTTTAGGGTTATTGATATTTCGCAGGTAATCTCAAATCTTAACGTTGTTAAGGATTTTTTTGCTAATTTAAATAGATGTATCGATACAGCCGTAAGGCTGGAACTTTCACAAAGAATCTACATTTCTGGTATTTCTAAAACCTGGCAGATTCCAATTATTAGCTGCCACACATTAAGGGCTCCCCCTTTCTAAATCGATTTAGATGGTTTGTATTCATGGTTAGTATCACTAACCAAAGTTTACTTTACATTTTTCGTTCATTGCTGTCCACTTAAAATAAGCTGAGGGACAGCTGGTTATTAAAAGGTTCTTTGATATCATTGTAATTCATATTTGTAAAGAGCTCTCTTACAGGCGTTTTGTCCATAAGCGATATGCCTAAAACCTGTAGAATTTCGTAGGTTGAACGCTCAATTTTTAGTTTTGTTCCAACTATGGCTACTATGCAATAAGCAATAATTGCTGAATACACCTGTATCCTAACTGCATTTTCGGATGTGCCCCAAAAGGCTTTTATTTTAAGGTGTTGCTTGATCCATTTGAAAAACAATTCCACCTGCCAGCGATTTTTATACAGGAACGCTACCTGTTCGGCAGTAAGTTCAAAATTATTGGTCAGGAAGACAAAGGTTCTATCCGTTTCCTGATCGTAGAACTTAATTCTTCGTAGCTTTTCGGGATATTGCTTCGAGACATAAAAACCTGAAAGCTTGCCAATTTGATCAGATTTAACGCCTGTTGATTTATCATGCTTACGTGAGTACATGCGATTAAATTTAAGATTACTTTTTGCCCTGACTACGAAAGTTGCAGAGTGTTGGGTAATCTTGTAAAGCCTAGTGTAATCAACATAGCCTCTGTCTAAAATATAGTATGCATCAGTTTCATAAAACAAAGTATCCAAAGCATTCATATCATTGACAGAAGCAGGTGTAATGTGCACAAATGCAGGTATCTGGGTATTAATATCAAACAAGGTATGGAGTTTAATACCTCCTTTGAATTTTCTAAATTTGGCCCACCAGAAAACGCTAAGGCAAAGATCAATAGTGGTAGAATCAAAAGCATATACCTGCCCTTTGATCTGAAAATCATCGTTTGCTTTGTCCTTTCGGGCAATAGCAATAAGATGATAAGCAAATTCTTCGAATATTTTGCTGTTGCGTTTCAGATTTGCCTTAGCCAGATTGCTGAGGGTGACATTTTTACCAAAGCCAAGATGGTATGATTTACCGCTATGAGCATTAATAGCTACTATCAGATCGCGCAAGCTGTCACGATTGGTAAGCTGACCGAAAACCATGCAGAGCAATTGGTTCCAACAAGTAAAATGTTTAACATACTTGTTACCATCATATTTTGTCACAAACCTGTCAAATATCCGTTGGGGTAAAAACTCAACGATTTGAGCAAAAACATATTTTCCCTGATTCATTGTTAGCCAATTTGCAGGCTAACATAATCAATTCAAATCGTCACCGTGTGAAAAAGCTCGTAAAACGTGAATTATCAAGGATTTCAAAGAACATAATTTAATTTTTAGTAGACACTAATGTTTTTCGTTAATAATTAATTCGATTTGGAATGGTTAAAAATTATTTAATAATAGCCCTTGCTACATTTATTTTTACTGCTTGTAATGATACTCAAAGGCAACAAAGTCAAAACCATGAAGGGCATTCGCATGAACAAGCTGAACAAGCCGAAGAGGAAGTTGCGCACTTTACAGCTTATACTGATAGCCTTGAGATATACATTGTTGGCAACCCAATTATCGCCGGCAAGGAGGTTGAGCTTACCGCTCACGTAACAGGGATGAAGAGCTTCAAACCTGTAAAGGTTGATTCATTAATGCTTAACGTAACAGCCGAAGGAAAATCGTATTCCTTTACAGCTTTAAATACTGGTAACGATGGAATTTACAGGCTAAAAGTACAATTTGATGTAAACGGTAAGGCCGATGCTTCAATTGAAATGGTAATAAATGGCATTAAAGGATTTTACCGGTTGGGGCAGTTTACCATTTATCATTGCGAACACGATTGGGCAGACTCGCCCCAGCATAGCCATGCATCAAACACTATCAAATTTACAAAGGAGCAGGCTAGGGCTGTTGATTTTGCTACTGAAATAGTTACCCAGCAGCCAATTGGGCAGGTTGTAAAAACAACCGGCATGGTTATGCCGGCACAGGTTGACGAGGTGGTTTTGGTGGCAGGTATTTCGGGAGTAGTGAGCTATACCGAAAAATCTGTTCTACCCGGAATGCAGGTTCGTAAGTCGGAGGTTTTGCTTAGCTTAATTTCCAAGGGCATGGCCGACGATAACTTTGCTTTACGTTATGCCGAGGCTAAAAGTAGGTATGAGCTTGCCAAGTCCGCTTACGAGCGTCAAAAAGCTTTGGCAGCTGAGCAGGTTATTTCCACTGCTGAGTTCCAAAAGGCAAAAAGCGACTACGAGGTAGCCCTTGCTGCGTTTAAGGCCTATGAAAATGGCTATTCAGCCGAGGGTCAACAAATTGTAAGCCCTGCAAATGCTGAGGTTCTGAAGG
>Ga0208940_1001406_pt1 | contig 25291 bp, 28 predicted proteins | sample AD_JPNNA6_MetaG_FD_184445 | JGI IMG/M metagenome (GOLD analysis project Ga0208940, IMG submission 184445) | Active sludge microbial communities of municipal wastewater-treating anaerobic digesters from Japan - AD_JPNNA6_MetaG (SPAdes) (version 2) | ecosystem: Engineered > Bioreactor > Anaerobic... | reverse complement strand
ACTACAGGGTATTCATTGATACAGGATTTGGATCATGTAAGTAATGCCTTAAACATGTGGAGGCACTTGATCCACTATATTGGTGGTCAGGGTATTGTGGTAATGGCTCTGAGTTTTCTCATAAAGAATTCAGGTGGTGCGTTCCAACTTATGGTTGGTGAGGCCAAAGATGAACCACTTGAACCTTCAATCACAAAAACAGCCCAGAATATATGGATAATATCACTTGTTTGCCTTTTTATGGGAACAGCTATGGCAGCAATTGCTGCTTACTATGATGGTCTTGCATGGGACAGAAGCATCCTTCATGGTTCATGGATGTTCATGTCGGCTTGGAGCACCGGCGGTTTCGGGCCTTGTACCCAAAATTTGCTCTTTTATCATTCGTATGCTTTTGAAATTATCTTGTGTATCTTCATGATGATGGGATCAATCAATTTCTCATTGCATTATATTGTCTGGAAAGGCAAACCCAAGGAACTCCTCAAAGATATAGAAATCAAATCATTGGTCGTTACTTTGTCGATTACTACCATGCTTGTTGCCTGGGGACTCTCATCCACGGGCATTTTTACAAACCTTAATGCAGTATTGAGAAGAGGAATAGTGCTTGTTGTCTCTGGTCATACGGGTACCGGCCAAATGACGGTATACGCAAAACAGTTGGTTCATAGCTGGCATCCTCTTGCCTATATGGGGATATGTATAGCTATGATGCTTGGCGGGTCCGCGGCATCAACTGCTGGTAGTTTCAAGGCCCTTCGAATCGGGATTTTTTTCAAAGGATTGATCCATGAAACAAAGAGATTGATTCTGCCAGAATCAGCAGTTTTCAAGATGACTTTTCACCATATCAAAGATCAGATAATTGAATCTGGGATGGTGAAAATGGCAGGTTTGATTATTTTGTGCTATTGTTTTATCTATCTTTTCGGCGCAGTGGTTGGAGTGGCTTGTGGCTATCCGTTAAGTCAGGCAACTTTTGAGTCCATATCTGCCGGAGCAAATGTCGGATTGACAATGGGTGTCGTATCACCATCCATGCCGGCCATTTTGAAAATAACCTACATTATAACGATGTGGCTTGGCAGGCTTGAGTTCCTGTCCATCTTTGTACTCATTGGAAGCGTCGGGCTGGCGATTGGCCAGGCTTTCAAGGGGGGTAGAAAATGAGGCACTACATCGCGATATTGACTCTGGCAATCATTGTTCTGGTGCCGCAAATAGCTTTCGCTTCTTCACCAGTCTATTCCCCAACGGATCTGATCACAAAAGCCCTTGAGCTTGATGGAAAAACCATCACCGTGCGTGGAGAAGCAATCACCGAGGCCCTGGAACGCAATAATGGCTACTCATGGGTAAATATATTTGACGGTTCTTCTGCGATAGGCATCTGGATGAAAAATGACCTAAAGGACCAGATAAAAAATTATGGGACAAATCTTGTCAAAGGCGATATCGTAGAGATTACAGGCAAATTTTTCAGAAACGATCCAGAGGCAGATGGCGAGCTTGATCTAAGGGCAGATTCACTGAAGATTGTGGAAAGTGGCTATCCTACGCCAGAAAAAATAAATCCATTAAAAGTTATCATTCTGGTGATATTGTCTCTTGTTGCCCTGCTTCTTTTTGCCGACAACATATACAAAAACAAGAAAAAAACACAGGAGAAAAAAGAAGATTTCGAGATAGAAAATGCTATCCACGAAGAACTGGAATAAATCATTCTTCTTCGATTGATTTCCTGATTCTCTCGGCGTCCTCTTCGGTTATCTTTCCTTCTTTTAGCGCTCTCTCAACATTTTCAAATATTTCCTTGTTCTCTGGTTCTTCTTTTGGGTTTCTCCTGCCATACCAGAGAACAAATGCGAGTGCTACAGCAATTGGCACGATTATCAACGGTAATATCCAGAGTATCATCATGATCAAATTAAAACGGGCCCTGACCTTGTGGTCAAGGGCCCGTTGGAAATTATTTCTTCTACTCTTGAATCAGGCAACATTCATCTGGTCTTTTATCCAGGCAAACACGGCCCCAAAAACACCAAGGCCAATGATATAGAAAATGGTAAGGATAACCAGCCATATATCATTTCCAATGCCGAGACCCACTCCTGCCATTGCATGTCCGAACGGCGTAAAACCAAAATGAAGAAGAAGTCCAAAAATCAAATCAAGTATAAAAAACACCACACCATACAAGATTCCCACCATGGCGCCCTTGTCCCAGCCTTTGCTTATGTCTTTCCAGCAATACATAAGCCCACCCCAAGTCAGAGCGGTCATAAACAGGGCAGAAAAAGCCGTACCAACATAGGACCCAAAAACACTAAACAATCTCGAAATAAGCATCAGTCCAAAACCAAGTATCAGGGCCTTTATGATATGAATGGTACCCTTTTTTATATGAATGTCTGTTGTACCCTTGCTCATAAACTCTTCTTTCATTGTATCGACGTCCATAAATTCCTCCTTATTCGGTTTGTATTGTTAAATAATATGGGAAATAACCCTGAACATAATTTACAAAGAATTTACAAGTATGGGCAATTTGATAAAAAAATGGGTCGCCATTTTTTGGCGACCCATTTTGTGCTTCTAGGATATTTCGAATTACTTCTGCTCGTTTATCCAGCCAAGCATTCCGCCGAAGAGTGCGATACCAACGAGATCGCCCCACCATCCTGGCCAGCCAAAGAACGCGCCATAATCGCCAGCAAATTTCATGAATGGGAAGGTCCCGCCCCAGTTAATGTAAGAGAAGATTATCGTTACGATAGCAAAAATTATCGCATAGATAAGGCCAGTGACAACACCATCTGCAAGTCCCTTAACATCCTTCATTGCATACACAAGGAGACCATAAATCCAGATGAACATGAGGAGTTTGTTTAAAAATTCGCCAATCCCCGGAATCTGTGCAAAAATCCAGCTCAAAACAATCCACCCGATAGAGATCAACAGTGCATAAATAATGTGCTTTACGTCAAATTTCATTTCAATAAACCTCCTCTTATTTTTATTTCAGAGCTTTCTACCCTGATACCACCTTTGATGTTCTTAACTTTCAAAAGGTTACACTTAATGATCACGTTGCCAAAAAATACTTGAAATGATATTTGGCCATTGGGCCCCCAAAGAGGACTCATTTCAATAAAAGATATTAACCAACCTTGTTTGAGAAGGTCATTTAATGTTATATAATTATCCGGGCTCATATGAAAAAAATCTCGACAGCGATACTACTTACAGCAATCTTTCTTGCAGGCTGTGTTGCTCCAGGCCAGGAAACACCCGTAAAACCGGCAACAAGCCCAAAAATCGCCACCAATGATTTCTTCCCGCTTGGTTGGTTCACCTCTCTTAGCAAAGATGAAATTGGCGGCCTTAAAGATGTTGGGGCCAATTTCGCCATTACCTATGTCCTCTCTGGAAGGCTAAAAAAAGAACTGCTCTCTGATGTACTTGATGAGGCCGAGAGAAAAAATATAAAAGTGCTCCTGGATGTCACATCGGACTGGAAGTGGTTTGATGATGACATGCCAATACCTAACGATCCTATTGGCGACTGGAACTGGAGCCTGGACCACGCCTACTCGAAAAGGGCAAGCCACCACGGCGGATGGAACGACGAACTGAACAATCATGGTTTCGTCATGCCCGAAGCTGGTTACCCGGCAATGAATGTCCAGGACCACGACATGATAGAACAGTGGGTCTATATACCATCAAAAAATGACGTGAAAGAATTGATGATCGAGTTTTACGCTTCAAAGAGTGGTCCATCATTCAGCTGGAACCACAGGGTATATTGGGGCGAAGATCTCATAAAAAGGGGCGACCCAAAAGATAAAGAAATTGTCAGCCCTTTCAGGGCCGGCGATCTCCCAAAAGAAAGAGATAAGTGGGTAAAGCTGACTTTCAGGGCCAATGACATCAATCTTGACGCCACGCTAGTTCGCGGCGTCAATTTCATCAATTACGGCTCACAGGTCTATTGGGACCTGATGACCAGAAGGACCGGCAAAGAGCGCATACAAGAGAGGGTCAACTATCTAAAAGGCAAAAAAGCCCTTTTTGGCTGGTATCTTTGCGATGAGCCAGAGCTGAGGAATATTGACCCACCAAGGCTCAAAGAGATTTATGACCAGATAAAGGAAGTTGATCAGGAGCATATAATTGCCCCTGTCTTTCAGGATTGGAAGGTCATGGAGCAATACAGGGACTCATGTGATATCTTCTTCCTGGATTGTTACCCGGTGACAGTAAAAAGCAGGAGCATGGACTGGATGACCCAATGGGTAGTGGAAGGTGCAAGGGTCGCTGCAAAATATAAAAAACCGTTTGTTTTCGTGCCTCAGGGGTTTGGTGATGCGCCAGAATACCCACTATGGACAATGCCAACAAAACACGAGCTCAGGTGGATGACCTGGACGCCCATTATCCTTGGCGCAAGAGGCGTCTGCTACTGGGCCTATTACAAAGCATCGAAAGAAATCGTTGAAGAATCGGGAAAGCTTTTCAAAGAGATTGGTTTGTACAAGGATTTTTTGACAAAAGGCACACCAGTGACCGGTCTTTCTTCAAGCATCACCTCAGACAGTGATTTTGATGGAAACCCCGACCTCATGTACAGCGCCTACGATTTTGCAGGGAGACGTCTCTTAATGGTTTCAAATGGGACATCAAGAAGGTTCGACAATGTGAAGTTGGTGGGGCCAGGATACGAGAAAGATTTTGATCTTGAGCCTTATGGGGTCAAGATAATCATGGAGAATTTGGAGGACAACAGATGACCAGGTGGACACTCATAGTTGCTTCATTGGTAATGATGGCAGGCGGTATATTGATGATGGTCATCAAGGATATAAACGGCCACCCAATTGGCGTTCCAAGTCAAATTGCACCCGTAGTTGGCTGGATAGTGATAATACTTGGATTTCTGTTCCTGATGTTGTCGATGATAAGAAGTGAGTAGCGACAAAAGCGAAGAAAAAAACCTCGTAGAGAGGGCAAAAAAAGGCGAAGAATCTGCCTTTACAGAAATTGTTGAACTTTACGCTGACAAGGTTTTCTCTGAAGCCTACTATATCATGAACAATCGCGAGGACGCGCTTGACGCTTCCCAGCTTGTTTTTTTAAGGGTATTCCAGAACATAAAACATTTCAAAGGTGAGTCACTCCTTTCAACATGGATTTACAGGATAACAGTAAACACATGTTTAAGGGAATTGAAAAAAAGAAACAGGAAACCACCTGAACCGGATGACGATGACCCAGACCCGCAAGATGAAGTCATAAGGAATGAAGAGGAAAAGATCGCCATGGAAATACTGGCGAAACTTCCTGAGCCTTACAGAGTCATATTGATTATGAGGGAGATGAATGACATGCCCTTCAAGGACATCTCAGATGTGCTAGGCATCTCCGTCAACCTGGCCAAAGTAAGGGCTTTCAGAGCCAAGGCCAGGTTCAAACAACTTTTGGAGGAACAAGAGAATGGGTAATACGGCTTTTTTGATGCCAGGCCAGGGCTCCCAATATGTCGGGATGCTTGGCAAGCTGGACGCGTATCCAAAGGCCCAGCAGATCATATCAAAAGTGAACGGCATTCTTGGTTTCGACCTCGTAAAATTGATGAAGGAAGGACCAATCGAGGAGCTCACACAAACCGAGAACACACAACCAGCATTGGTGGCCTGCTCCGCAGCCTGGCTGGAAATTGCAAAAGAAAAAGGCCTCTCGTGCCAGTTTGCTCTTGGACACAGTCTTGGTGAGTATTCGGCTCTCTACGCTGCAGAAGCAATTGACCTCGAAACGGCCCTGAGGCTTGTCAGAAGAAGGGGCGAGCTCATGAGGGACGCAACATCAAAGATCCCTGGAACAATGGGTGCCATTATCGGCCTTCCTGCTGAAAAAGTGAAAGAAATCTGCCAGGAAGCCTCAAAAATTGGCGTGTGTGAGATGGCCAATTTTAATTCGTCCGGCCAGATAGTTGTCTCCGGCGAAGTGGAAGCTGTAAAAAGGGCCATGGAGCTGGCAAAAGAAGCCAAGGCAAGGCTGGCAAGATTACTCCAGGTATCTGCACCATTCCATTCGTCCATGATGGACCCAGTGGCCGAACTTTTTGCAAAAGACCTTCAGGCTGCAAATATAAGTGACGCAAAGTTCCCGGTAGTCGCAAATGTTAATGCAAAACCGGTCCAGAAGACATCAGAAATCAGGGAAAACCTCACAAAACAAATCAATTCACCTGTCTTGTGGGAAAAATCAATCCTGCAGGTTGTTGCGATGGGTGTCGACAACTTCGTTGAAGTTGGTGCCAAAAATGTACTCACGGGATTGAATGGTCAGATTGTGCCGAACCTGACCACCTCAAACACCGAAGCGATGTTCTAGAACCAAGCCTATTAAAAAAGCCCCCTCGGTTGAGGGGGCTTTTTTGTTTCTGGTAAAACTTTCTATCTGGAAAGTAATATATTTCTGATTTTTTCTGTCAGCTCAAGCGATTTTTCAATCGGCCTCTGCCACATGTTTCTGCCAAATATGAAACCTGCAACGCCAGCATCAACAGACATCTGGACTTTCTTCAACAGATCATCGTCCGATATTTTTTCACCACCAGATATTATAACTGCAGCTTTTCCTGCGGATTTTACGACCCTCTTTATTGCATCTGCTTCGGCTTCCCTCAGGGACTTGTATGGTTCAGGCTGTTTTTCAGAAACGGTAGGCAAAACGTTTGGAAAGTTTACTTTTATGACATCGGCACCAACCTCAAGGGCAGTCCTTGCCGCATAGTCAATTGAATAGAGGCAGTCCTTGCCACCTTTTACATCAACAAACTTACCTCTTGGATATGACCACACGATCAGCGGCATCCCAAACCTGTCGCACTCTTGCCTCACATGGCAGAGTTGCGCTATGTCATCGTCCTGCCTTGGTGAACCTACAAAGAGTGTGTATCCTACAGCATCAGCGCCGATTCTTACTGCATCCTCGACAGTTGATGTAAGTGAAGAGAAGGCCTCATCGTCTGGTGGGATGTTTGTTTTCCCGTTCAGTTTAAGTACAAGCGGGACTTTCCCTGCATAATCGCACATATACTTATCTGCAAGGCCAATGTGCAAGGCTATTGCAGAATAAGCACCTCTCAAGGCAAGCTCGAATTCAAACTTTGGATCAAGGCTTTCCGGATTGGCAAAAAAATCTTTTGGGCCATGTTCCAGGCCCTGGTCGATTGGGAGGATCATCAATTTACCGTTTCCAGGCCCGTGCTCAAACGCCATCCTTATCATTCTGACTTTTTTGCCTGTTGAAAGACTGGATAGATTCATATTACACACCTCTTCTTCAACTGGGTCTTGGTCACAAGAGCCCTTCGTTGTTGTATAAAATCCTTGAAGCTAAACCTGGCAGAAATTTAAATCAGTTTGAAGCCAAGGACGCTGACGATCCATGATGGCCAGATGAGCCAGAGAATGAGAACTACGATGACAGCAACTGCGATCGGTAAGAGCCATCCTACAATTGCCTTGCTCCAGCTGTAGCCGCAAAGGAACTTTACCTCAAAATACCATGCCACAGCAGTAAAAATGGTGGCCAGAAGAGGCATCTGGAAGAATATGAGACTAAAAACAATGTTTGTGCAGAGAAGCAGGAGAGCGCCATAAAGTATTCTTCCCCAACCCGGATACGCGGGCTTCATAAGTTTGGAAGATAACCAATTGCCCAGCATGAAGCAAACAAAAATAACAATGTACATCAACATGGCCCCATAGCCAATCCAGGAACTATCGGAGCCAGCAAAACCAACGAGATTGTAATTAATCATTTGCGCACCACCTTTCAGCAACCATTGTAATTCCGGCAAAAATCCAGTCAAGCCTTGATTTGCCAACTGCAAGACCTTATCAATTGGGTATGGAAAGAAAAACTTTCAGATATTTTGTCAGTGTCGACTGGGAAAAGGGCAAGCAAGGATTTTTCTCAGGCATAAACAACGAAAAATTCGCCTTTTCCTGTCCGCCGGAATTTGGAGGACCAGAAGGTTTCATGTCCCCAGAGGAGATATTTGTTGCCTCAATTGCAACATGCGTCATGGCAACATTCATTAATGTCTGCTCAAGAAATAAAATAGGAATTGAATCGTACAATTCAAAGGCCGAGGGGGTAATGGAACACATCGAAGGCAACTACAGGATAACAAAGGTTTTCCTGCGGCCGCAAATAATAATCAAAGACCCGGAGCAAAAGGAAGAATGCGAGAGGATACTTGAAGATGCTCATCAAACCTGCCCGGTTGGCAAATCGGTTGTTTCCCAGGTCATACTGGAACCAGAGCTGAGTGTGTCAGAGATGTAACGACACCCACCAGGTAAGTATTCCAAGCGCCATCTGTGCAATCGCAGGAAACAGCATCAACTTGAATACCTTGAAGAGGGTCGTCCTGAAATAGTCGCATGTGAGCACTATGCACAGATGCATTGGCGAGAAAAGCACACCAATCACGCCAGATGTAAAGGCGAGCGCAAAGATTCCGTATGACGAATTTCCGGCAATTGCCAATATGATCGGGAAAGAAACGCCTACAAAACCAGGAGTTGCACCAATCAACATGCCGAGGATCATGGGCAAAACGATGGCAACAAAAACCGGTGGGATACCAGTTGAATTGAACCAGACAGAAAGCTCCCCAAAAGCCGTGCTGTTTTGCAGGACCTGGTTCAACAGTATGGAGCCAAGCAGGATTATGAAGTAGTTTGGCCTGAAAGATTCCTTGACTGAATCCACAAAAACCCTGCCAGCGAACTTGCCCTCCACCTGGCCTTTTTCAACCTTTACGATTATTACAATCCACAGTATTGCAATACTCAGAAGAATTGAAACGACGATTTCGGTAGGAAGTGCCAGCACAAATATGATTGCAAGCAAGATTGGCCAGGCGTCCTTGAGAAACTCCAGGACCCTTTTGGAAATCTGCCCTTTCTCGCCTTGGGTACGCTTCACACCTTTATAGGCAACAGCAAAACCGGTAAAAGCCCCAAGAATTGTGACCGGGAACTGGAAAGCCATGACCTTTGGGATCGAGAAACCTGTGATTGCGGAAGCCATGAAAATGCCCGGATAGAGTGGAATGGAGCTCTCCCAAATATGCCTGAACCAATAATTGATGAAGGCCTTTTTTTCTTTCGAGATGTCCATGTCCTTGGCAATCTCATGAACAAGCGGAGCTGAGAAATATGCGCCACCAACAGAGGGCATGAAACCAATTACAGAAGGGAGGACCGCACAGGCATACCTTCTGTCGGTAAACATCTTCACGGATGAAGATGCAAGCGACTTGAGCATACCCATCTTGTTTAGCGATCCTTCAAGCAAAAGGACCGCCCAGAGTGCCAGAACGTACTTCCATGTGTCCCAAGAAAAAATTATCTTAAGAAATGTCAAAGGGATCTTTTCAAGCGGCATGAAAAGAAACCCTGCCGCAACAGCTGCCACAATTAGCGTTATCGAAATGGGTACCTTTTTGGCAGATGCGATTATGACTGCTATCAGCAGCCCGCAAATTTTGAGGAATGCGATCATTTTACTTTGTCCAGTGCCTGTTTGAGATCTTCTATGAGATCAGAATTGTCTTCAATTCCAACGGAAAGCCTGAGCATTCCGCTGGTTATGTCTGCTTCTTTGAGGGCCGCCTCATCAAGGTGATGGTGCGACATCAGGACCGGGATTGATATACAGCTTTCAATACCACCCAGACTTCCCGCTCTGAAAATTAACTGAAGGTTGTCAAAAAGAGCGCTCGCCCCTTCAAACCCACCCTTCATCTCGAATGTTACCATGCCGCCCCAGCCCTTCATCTGTGTCAGGGCAAGTTCCCTCTCAGGCGAGTTCCACAGACCCGGGTAGAACACCCTTGCCACTTTTGGGTGATTGGCAAGAAAACGTGCAATTTCCATTGCGGTGCTCTGCGCCTTGTTCATTCTGAGCTCGAGGGTCTTTAACCCTCTTGCCAGAAGGAAGCACGAGAAAGGATCAAGTGGCGATCCAAACTGTGTCATGAGCCTGTATGCTTTTTCTACCAGGTCCTTCCTGCCAGTTATCGCACCGGCAAGGCAATCACTGTGGCCTGCCATGAATTTTGTTGCTGAATAGACAACCAGATCAGCACCTAGACTTGCCGGTTTCTGGAGATAGGAAGTGGCAAAAGAATTGTCTGCAACAACCAGCATGTCTCTGCCATGCGCCGCAGTGCATGTTGCCCTGATGTCTGTTATTCCAAGTGTTGGATTGGATGGTGTTTCGATATAGGCAACCTTTGCTTCTTTTGGTGCCCATGATAGATTGTAAAGCTTCTCTTTGGGGACAAAAAGTGTTTTTACTCCAAACTTTGGCAGTACATTGACAACCAGGTCGTAGGTCCCTCCATAAAGTGAGTTCTGTGCTACTATTATGTCGCCTGCAGAAAGGCAGGACATAAGGCCAACACTTACTGCAGCCATTCCGGACGAGAGTGCGACGGCACTTTCACAGTCATCAAGCGAGGCTATCTTCTCTTCAAGCGATTTTCTTGTTGGATTGGAGATCCTTGAATATATGTAACCATCCCAGCCCTCAAGCGACTTCGCGTTTGGTATTACATAAGTCGTGCTTGGCGAGATATCACCTGTAACAGCCTGGTTGAACCATTCTGGATGTTCACCGGAGTGTATCGCTTTTGTTCCGTAACGTTTTTTCATGCCAAATCTCCTTGCAAGGAAAAAAGTGAGGATTGTAAAAAAACATCATGGCAAGAATGTTCGTGCCACTAATAAAGATAACCAAGAGCCACTTTTTGACTTTGCAAAGAAGATTGTGAACATTTTTGCATTAAGTGTCCACCGTTGTTATACTTCTATCACAAAGTTGCAGCAAAAAATGACAGGGTGCCAAAAAAATAAATGGCCCCAAAACAACAAAACCACACTTGAAACCTTGAACACATAGGCTAAGATTGTTGACCAATAGGAGGTCTTGATGAAGGAAAATGAAAATTTACCAGAGTTGATGCTTACTTTTGACGATGTTCTTCTTGTCCCGCAATACTCAGATATAACACCACCAGAAATTAACGTATGCACAACACTTGGCCCCATCAAGCTCAATATACCATTACTATCAGCGGCAATGGACACTGTCACTGAATCTGAAATGGCCTTGGCGTTGGCAAGAGAAGGCGGCATTGGCATTATTCACAAAAACATGCCAATCCATGATCAAGCCGATCAGGTTGACAGGGTAAAACGCTCTGAATCAGGAATGATAACAAATCCTATCACCATATTGCCTGATAGGCCACTATCTGACGTCTACGACATGATGAGAAAGTACTCCATTTCAGGTATCCCAGTAACCAATCAGTCTGGCGTTCTTATTGGCATCATAACAAACAGGGACATGATGTTTGAAGAAGACCTGACCAAAAAAGTGGAAGACATCATGACAAAAGACAAACTGGTAACAGCTCCTGTGGGTACAACCCTCGATCAGGCCATAACCATACTTCACAGGTACCGCATAGAAAAACTCCCTGTCGTAGATGAAAATTTCAAGCTTAAAGGATTGATCACCATCAAAGACATCAAAAAAAGGCTCCAATACCCGAATTCTGCAAAAGATGCCAGAGGAAGGCTCATAGTTGGTGCGGCAATCGGCGCCACCGGAGACTGTTTTGAAAGGCTACAGGAGCTTGCAAAAAAAGATGTTGATGTAGTGGTTGTCGATACTGCACACGGCCACTCACAAAACGTCATAAGGGCGGTTGAAAAAGTCAGAACACTGGCACCCAATGTGACTCTTGTTGCAGGCAACGTGGCAACCTCAGAAGGTGTCAAGGTTCTTGCCGGTGCCGGTGCGCAAGTGGTGAAGATTGGAATAGGCCCAGGCTCAATCTGCACAACTAGGGTCATTGCCGGGATAGGAGTACCACAACTTTCAGCAGTAATGGAGTGTCATGAACAAGCCAAAAAATCTGGTGTTGATATCATTGCTGATGGCGGCATAAGGTATTCTGGCGATGTCGTCAAAGCCATGGCTGCTGGCGCACAATCAGTCATGATTGGATCGTTGTTTGCAGGTGCAAAGGAAAGCCCTGGCGAGTCGGTTCTTTACGAAGGCAGAAGATACATCATCTACAGAGGCATGGGTTCCATCTCCGCAATGAGGCTCGGAAGCAAAGACAGATATTCACAAGGCCACATAGATGATGCAAGCAAACTGGTCCCAGAAGGCATAGAAGGAAAAGTGCCATACAAAGGACCGCTCCAGGACATTGTTTACCAGATGATTGGTGGACTAAAGGCTGGAATGGGATATTGCGGTGCCAAAACAATAAAGGAATTACAGGAAAAAGCAAAATTTGTCAGAATAACACAGGCTGGATTGAGAGAATCACATCCACATGACATCCAGATAACAAAAGAAGCCCCAAACTATGAGGTGCCAAGGTGACAACCCAAAGGCAAGAGGACCTTCTTCAGGCCTTTCTTACTATAATAACAACAGAGAGTGACGTGATATCAGTTTTTCTGTCTGGATCACTGGCCAGGGGAACCGGTGATGACTTAAGCGACATTGATCTAACAGTCGTCACAAAAAATAGCAAGGGAGACACCTGGTTTTCTTCCCTTCAGCCAACCGTTGAAGGCATAAGCAAGGTGCTTCTTCCAATAAGAACGGACACTGCAAAGCGCTGTGCAGTGTTTGTGTTTGACGATCTCGTTGAGATGACTGTCACCGTATTTGAAGAATCAGAAGTAAAACCTTCACCTGCATATTCAGAAATTAAACCCCTTCACGACCCATTGGGCCTCTCTGCGACCCTCAAGAGCAAGTCCTCGTTGCTCCCTAAAAAAGCAAGGATAGAAGCCCTGATAGCCACAGAATCGCTTTTCCTGTGGGGGACACTTGCCGTAAGAAAAAGGCTTCTAAGGGACAACGTCTGGGACGCCAGGGACGCACTGGAAAAACTCAGGTATCTTGTCATCAGGCTTATGAACCTTCGCGATGCAAAGCTTGATGGCTACAAAAACATTGAGAAAACGCTTGATGCCAAATCAATAATATTGCTGTCAAAAACAGCTTCTGGCTATGATAAAGACGCGGTTCTATCGGCTCTTGCCGCGTGCTTCGATCTTTTTGTCAGAACCAGGGACGAGGTATTTGCACAATTTGACATCAAGCCAAACGAAGTAACTACAAATAAAGTATCCCAAACACTCAATTCATTCAGGTAATTTCTGCCCGGACAATGGCAGTTCTTGTTGTCTGGTCCCATTTGACATCACAATTGATTGCATCCGCAACAAAACGGAGCGGAACAAATGTCCTACCTGCCCTGATTTGGGGCGTTGCATCAAGCTGGTATGGTTGTCCGTTTATGTAGGCATTTTTCTTGCCAACCCACATGGTTATTATGTCTTGCCCTTTCAAAAGGTCTATTCTCTGCTCAGATGCAAGCCATTTGGTCTGGTAGCCCAGCTTTTCGGCAATATACCTCAATGGCACAAGCGTTTTTCCATTGATTATAAATGGGGACGCTTCGAGCTCTTCACAATTTCCATTGTTCCAGGCTTTTCTGTCATCAATATGAAATGCCAGCTCTCTGATATCGGTTCTATTTATTGTTCTTCTAACCCAAAGCGATCTGCCATAAGAAGAATCCTCGACTTTAAAGAGCACGTCGCTGGAGTGCACATCAAGATCAATATCAACAGAATAGTTGCCTTCGGAGGTCAGTCTTGGAATATATTTCTTGCTCTGGCCTTCCACGACAAGCACCTGGTCCTTGGTTGAGCTTCCAGAAACAGTAACGATATTACCCTTTATGTTTTGCCCATCTGCAATGCTTGTTTGCAATGAAAAACCGTTCTTGTCGATATTGGTTCTGCAAATAGGCAAATCAGACAACAAGTGGACTGCCAAATCCGGCGATTTGACAGTGGCAAGTGTCAATGAGATATTTGATGCTCCTTGCTTCCTTCCCAAAAAACAGAAGGAGAAAGCAATTCCTGGGGAGGAGATGCCATACTTTTCAAAACTTCTGGCAAATGAGAAAATGATTCTACCTCTTGACTGGATCGAATTGGGTGCTTCACAACAGCGATAGTCCATCGTGGCAAATTGCCCTACCTTCATCTTCTGGAACTGGAGTTTCTCACTATCGTATTCAAGCTGTGCTGACAGAGAATCAACGGGAAGAGATGGGGAAACAAGCAAATCAATCCACAATTCCTGCCCCTGTTTTGCGTATGTATACTCTGGCAGAAGAACAAGCTCTGTAACAGTTGGTGGCGGCGCTTTGACAACAATCTCGAGCTCCGCCTGGCCCTTGTATTGCTGGGACTCACCCTTCACAACAACAACTACTTTTTGCGGGACAACAAATTTCTCGACTTGCACAATGACCCTGGCATCCTGGTTTGGGAGCGGGTCAGGTGGGTCGAAAGTTATGGTGATGCCATATGCAGTCGTATATGACAATTTGAGCGGGTAGATGGCGGGCACTTCTCCAAAAACAAGCTTTGTTTCTGCCTTCTGGCCAGAGACTACTGTAACGGATGCTGGAGAAAAAGCCATCTGGATATCTTGTTTTGGAATGACTGGTTCCTGCTTCATGCCTGGGTCGCCAAGCAGGATGAATGAATAGACATTTTGAAGGTATTTGTTCTGCCAGCCATTTACTGTCCTGAACTCTTTTGCGAATGATTCAAGGCTTTTTGCAAGCGCAAAACCAATGGCGTCTCCTTCGGCATAATTTTTTGTTATGTAGTAAGAGATTGTCTGGTTGCCACCATCAGAGGGCTTGCTCCATCCCGGCGTAAAGTAATTTATCGCTGTTGCGCCAACAAAGGCACCAGCGCCGGAACGCAAGGAAGCCGAACCCAAAGATGAGGCGCCGCCTGCGACGTCAGCTGTTGAGCAAGCCGTGGAGATGATGAGTCTTGATTTAATAATATTATTGTAGAGCTGGCCATCATCAAGCAGGAGTGGCATTCTGATTTCAGTGGCACTATCCGCGTGGCCATTCCCGTTCTGGTCGTTGAGCCAATATTTCCTGACGATCCTGTTTGCTTCGCCGTGTGCCAGCCAGTTGACCATTCCATAATCATTTTTTGTCAGTTCATTCAGCAAATTCGTGCTGTTAAGGCACATGTCGCCAGGAAGACCAGGCTTTGTGCCGTCACACTCGTAGAGGGTCTTTCTGATGTACCCCATCGGCTTCAGGATATCACTCCAGATCTTCTCTTCCATGTCCGCGCCATCGGTGAATTTGTTGGTTGGGTCACCATCCTCATTGTCAAAAGAGTAAAGCGCCGCTGCCTGCAAAACACTTTTTCTTGAGGAAGATGGCGAGTCATAGAGTTTTACCCTGTTCAAATACTTCTCAATGTTCGCCTGGTCAGAAAAGGGTATCCTTCCAACAGCAATTTTTGGGGCAATCTGGACCTGGTCATCATCCGGCTCCCCAAGTCTTCCATCATTGTCCCTGTCCCAGTTGGTGTCCGGCTGGGAATAGAAATAATCGGAATAAACCGGGCCAGGCTCCCCCCAGACAACATTGTCCACGTTTTTCGCCGCATAGAGCCTGGGCATTGGAATGTCATTTGTATCGCCAACAAGCAAAAGGTACTTGATATTGAATTTTTTCTGGTTGTCCCTGACATAATTCTGGAGTTGGAAATAAGGTGCAATTCCACTGCTCCCCGCAATAATGTCTGTGGAACTGATGATTTTTACTGAATAACCCTGTGATTCCCTATGTTTTTGCCACGATTGCAATACGCCTTCAGCACCAGGGGCTGCAATGACCAAATACCCCCCCTGTTCCGCCGATTGTGCGAAGCGAGGGTAGGAGAGGGGCGCCAGAAAAACCAGTAGCGAGAGTATCAGAGAGATTTTTCGCATTCTCACCTATTTTACATACGTTGCCCCCGTCAGGCAACTCCAACGGGGGCAAGTTTGGCCAGTTTAGATGTAGTTCTTTTTGGTTCTAGTAGGAAAGCCTTTCGATTCTTACAGTTTTTGTGGCCGAATCAAAATTGACCGCGCAACCCATGTTTTCGGCCACAAACCTTAATGGCACAAAGGTTGTCCCAGACTTTATTTCCGGCTCGGTATCAAGCTCAACGGCCTTCTGGTCAACATAAGCTGTCTTTGAGCCAACCCTCATGATTATGAATATTGATGCGCCACCCTCGTTAAGAGTGATAGTAATGCTCTTATCTTCGGGGAGCCACTCGACCCTCGCGCCAAAAGCCTGGGAGATTGCCCTTATCGGGACCATTGTTCTCGAGCTTTTGATATAAGGGGCAACTGAAAGCTGAGGATTGGAGGGCTGACCATCGATGAGCATGGTCGGATTGCCAATCACCATCTCGACAACAGTCTTGTGCCACACCGTTAAAGTAATAGGTTTCTCAGTCGAATTCCCGGCCTTGTCCATCGCAACAAGCACCAGATTGTTCTGGCCTTTCTTGACCTGGATAGTTGCTTTGAAGATATCATTTACAACGGTTGCTTCGACTTCCCCAATCCTTACCCTGGAACCAGGCTCGACCCTGCCCTTTATTTCAACCGATTCAACATCAATGAGCTTGTCAAGATTATCAAGCATCACCAGCGGTGGGATATTGTCCATTTCCACCACCACCATTTTTTCCGTCTCGTTTCCGGACGGGTCTTTCGTGGTAACAGTTACCTTATTAACGCCATTCTGTAGCGTGATGGTTGCAAGAAATTTACCTGTTGAATCCACAACAGCCTTTGTTCCATTGACAAGAACAACACAATCTGGCTCGGTTGTTCCCATCACATTTATTTTTTCTTCCTTGGTGAGCTCTGGAAGTGGGTCAATATTGAGTATGGGGGGTTGCTTGTCCTTTGCTATCCTGTAGGTCATGAGGGTGTCCCTGAAACCATTTTTTGTGGCCTGCACTACAATCTCGCCCTCTTGGCTGAAAGTGCATTCTATGGTTGCTTTCCCCTTTGTGTTCGTAACGGCCGTGGCGTCAAAACCGCAACCTTTAACGGTGATGTTCACATTCGGAACAACTTCCTGTGTCCCTGATGTATAACAAGTCACAAAAGCCTTTATAGTTTTCCCTACTTCTGGCTGGGACTCCCATTCGATGACAATCTCAAGCCCCTTGTAGACATCAAGCCACATGACTTCCTGCAACTCATAATACTGCGGTGAATTTGGAAGGATTTCAAGCCAGGACCTGTTTTGTGTCCTATATCTCATCTCGACAACTGCTTCGCCAGTGCCTGTTGGCGTGAAAACCATTGTCGTCTCAACATCATTATAGCGTTCTTCATATTCCGTGCGTCCATAAATGGCTGCTTCGTGCTGGTTGCCCTTGAAGCCAGGTTCACCATCGATATGCATCGGCAAATCCCTTTCATCGGCAGGCTGGGCAATGACAACCACATGGTTTTGGGTAGAGTAAACCAGATCGTAATTGTCCTTGTTAAAGAAATATTTTGGGAGGTCCTCTCTTGTCTCGGCAATCAGGAGCTTGAATTTTGGAGGCGCTATTTTTGCAAGCGTTTCCGGTATTGCATCAAAATCAAGCCAGTAAACTCCGTCGCCTTTGTACCTGGAGGTTACAAAACTGGCAGAAGTGTTTGTGTTCGGCGGCTTTCCTGCGGCATCAATGTCGGCCCAGTAGTTGTTTCCGACCAAGCCACCCACAAAGCAGGCATCTTCGGCAAAGATGTAGAAACTCGTCTGGCCATTTACATCAAGATTCAGGCTGTCCCTGTAATCAATCACCTTGTCGTCATTGAGGTTGGCAAAGATCATGCCATCAAAGTGCGGGCTGTTATAGATACAACCGAGTCCCCAGCCACCATATTCAGCCGGTGGGAGGTCAAAGAACGGATGGGTCGAGTATTCTCCATTGTTGTATCTCACATTGGTGGTGTTGTAATAAGTGAGGTAGCCAGTCCATATTTTGTTGGCGGTATCAAAAACATATTGCGGCCCAAAAGAGAATATTTCCTTGTTTGTCCACTCAAGCCTGCCATCGTTATTGAGATCAAGCCCAAGATGCATGTCATAGCGGCCACCATCATCGGAAAGGAAATATGCCTGTCCGCCTGCATAGAAATTGTATCCCTGAACAAGTGTTGGTTTGGTTACCCACTTGTAGTTTGCCGGTCTGGTAGTAAATGGTGTAAACCTAGCAGTTTTTTTGATTCCAGTGCAAAGGCTGACTCCCTGCGAGACACCCCTGACTACTCTTCCTTCTGCGTCCTGAACAGTCACCCCAATATTGTATATCCTGTTGTCACATGCGGTCATGACAAAATCCGGGTCGCCCGGACTTTCAAAAGCCTTTGATTCTGTATCTTCAGTGTTGATGATTTTATAGGTGACTACAGGTGCCTTTACGGCTATCCTTGCTTCCCCTGCAAGCCTTCTGTCGGGCGTTATGACTTTTATCCTCAACTCGCCAGCATCATTTGCCACAAAACCTTTGAAGATGTATATTCCCCTGGAAGCCTGTGAAAAATCGATTTCAATAAGGTTCCTTCCAAAAAGAAGCTTATTGCAGACATTTGTTCCATCATCATTGTGCAAGTCAGTTCTCGTCCAGTAGTAGCTGGGAAGAACTGCATTTCTGCCATAGTAATATGTATTGTCCGGGTGAGGGTCCAGAAATAACTGGTTCCATACGACTTTTTGGTCAATAGTGGAACCATCAACTCCTCTTGTCAGATCAACAGGCTTTCCGTTCTGGTCCGTGACCATGAGCTGGAAAGGCCTTGCCGGATCAACTAGTTCGGCGGCCATTCCGGCCGTCAGGATGGATGGTGTTGGGGTCACGATGAGGGAAGACGCTGCCAGTGCCTTGCTACTTTCCTTCGCAAATCCCGGGAATGCCAACATCCCAAGGACCAAGGCTAGCGAAATTATTGTTCTAATGGTTTTCATTCAAAACCTCCTGGCTGATTTCAAACTCAATACCGAAAACATCCCTTAAAAGTTCAACCCATGACGCGCCACTGTTGCCAAAATGATAATTTGGTGCAATATTTTTGGTGGAGGTGCAATTTGGATAAGAATATTTGCGAAGACTTTATAAAAGGAACATCGTATTTTTCAGGTGAAAGAATTGATCCACCAGAACTTCATGAAGAGCTCCCACCATCACCCAACATTATTTCCGAACCAGTTGCATTGCCCAGTTTTGACCAGGACACCAATCTGCTCCAAATTATAAACCACAGGAGATCAAAAAGAAATTTTGAAAACAAACCACTTTCACTTGTTCAGTTATCAAAACTTTGCTGGGGGACACAAGGTGAGACCGGCAGAGTTGGCCAGACTATACTGAGGGCAGTGGCTTCTGCTGGAAACAGACACCCATTCAACACATATATCTTAATAAACAAGGTGGAAGAGCTTTTGCCTGGTCTTTATTTTTATAATAATAGCAACTCTCTTGGGCCACTGAGGCTTGGTGAACTCGGAGGCGAGCTGTCTGAGGCCTGTCTGGGACAAAAAATGATAGAGTCCTGTTCGGTAGTTTTTATATGGACTGCCGCAACAGCAAGAACAACTTCAGTATACAGGGCAAGGGGTTACAGGTATATCTTCCTTGATGCAGGACACATCGGGGCACAATTGCAACTCCTTTGTGTTGATCTTGGACTTGGATCCTGCAATATAGGTGCTTTCTGGGATGACAAAGTGGCAAAATTCCTAGGAGTAAAACATAAATATGAAGTCCCAATCTACATAACTGCTGTTGGATGGCCGAAATAAAAGGTTTTTAATGTATTCTTGAGACAGCCAGCTTGGTGACGTGCTTAAGGGTTTCCTTCACACCAATGCCTTTTGTTGCAACGGCTTCATAAATAGGGAACCTTCCCTCTGGATTGAGTGCCTCTTCGAGCACCTCGAACGGTATCGCATTTGGAAGATCACGCTTGTTGTACTGAATGATGAGGGGAACTTTGTCCAGATCAAGGCCATATTCCCTGAGATTTTCAACCATATCCTGAAAATTCTCTATGTTTGCTTCGAGTTTGTCAGGGTCAGAATCTGCCACAAAGACGATCGCATCAACAGACTTCAGGATTGATTTTCTAGTAAGACCATAGATCGCCTGGCCAGGGACGGTGTAGACACCAAGCCTGAGCTTAAAACCTCTTACAGTCCCGAGGTCAAGCGGCAGATAATCAAAAAATAGGGTCCTCTCAGTGGCTGTTGCAATGGAAGTGAACTGGCCTTTGACCTCTGAAGGAACCTGGTCATAAATAACCTGCAGGTTGGTCGTTTTTCCAGACAGGGCTGGGCCATAATAAACAAGTTTTACATTGATTTCTTTTGTTGCAAAATTAACTAAGGCCATTTGTCACCAGCTCAAAGGATATTGTCCAGATCGAGGTCCTTGTCCAGATCCCCGCCACCAAATTCTGTCGGTATGGCCTGCGACATTCTCTCTATTACTGGTGTGAGCGCTGTTGAAATCTTCTTTGCCCAGAACCTGATGGCACCTATTGGTGCCCTGTTATCAAAGATCATAATGAGCAGGGTTTCCTGAGTGAGGAGTGATATGTGTATGTTGTTCTCAGAACCCTGGTGGAATGTTATTGTAAATTCATTCTCGCCAATTTGTCTGGCGAGTTCGTTGGTTGCAGCATAAACACCAGCAGACAGCGCAGCAATGGCCGAAGCCGCCTGACGGGTGGCCGATCCATGCTTCGAGATGAGCTGGCCAGATTTGTCTACAAGAAAAATATGTTTTGCCTGAGAATCTATGAGAGTTTTAGCCAGATACTCGTCTATCTCCCTCAATTCGTTTTCAGAAATGACAAGGTTGGTAAGCCTTTCGCCCATTGAACATCTCCTTATTTGAACTGGGGTTAACTTACCAAACAATCGTCTTTGTGTCAACGAGAAAGCCATAAAATTCAACATTTATAAGAAATTACACCACCGTTGACTAATGAAGCGATATAGGATAATTTTGCTTTTGGAAAGGGGTAAAATGCCTTCAAAAAAACTTAACGTCGTTTTTGCAGCGATGATTTTGGTCCTGACCTTTTCATTGGGCTGTGGGAGTGGAGGTGGTGGAAATGGAGGAGGGACAGGCGAGAAAAAAATCCCTGATCTAAAATATAAACTACATCCGGTTTCGCTTGGCAACGAAAACACCATATATCAGGTAATGCAGGAAAATAATGCAAAAGCACTCATCTTAGACTTTTGGGCAGTCTGGTGCGAACCATGCAAGGAAGAGCTCCCATACCTGGAACTCATCCACAGGGAGTACAAAAACAAGGGTGTTGTCGTGCTTGCGGCAACAATTGATCCTTTCGAGGATGAATCGGCGATTGATGAGACGCTTGATGGAACAAATGATTCCAAAATCAAAAAATCATGGAAAAAACTTGGCGAATTTGAATTAATCGACGGAAGGGTCATAACCATGGAGATCCCGGTTGATGGAGACAGGAAAATCGCCAACGCACTGGGTGTAACATCAATCCCAAGGACATTTCTCGTCGACAAGGATCATAATATAATCTATCAACATACTGGATTTGATGAGGGAAAAGTCGAAGAATTGAAGAAAAAACTGGATGAACTGCTTTCCAAATAATTGATTAAGTCAAATTAAACCGGCCTTAAATACTTTTGACACGATTTTGTGGTTGACTCGTGTGTAAGTATATGTACAAAAGGGTCATCCTTAAAGGAGGCAAAATGAAGTACACAAAAATATTGGTTCTTTTCTTGGCAGTCGTTCTTCTCGGTTCATTAGTTCTGACAGCATGCGGCGGAAGCAATACAACTCCGACAGACAACGGAACGCCAACTGATCAGGGAACTACCGACCAGGGAACAACTGATCAAAACAATAATGGACAGACCGACCAGGGCACAGATAAGACGGCCGGAGAACAGGGTGATGAATTGGTAGTTCCAGGAATGGAATCCAATGTCAGACTGAACGTTGGCGACGTTGTTCCGGACCTCAAGTTCAAGCTCCACCCAGTTTCTGCAGGTTCCGAATCGTCCCTCTACCAGATCATGGAAGAGAACAATGCAAAAGCACTCGTCCTTGATTTCTGGGCAGTTTGGTGCGAACCATGCAAGGAAGAGCTCCCGTATCTTGAGCAGCTCCACAGGCAGTACAAAGATAAGGGTCTCGTAGTTCTTGCTGCAACCATCGATCCATTTGAAGATGAAGTTTCAATCATGGAAACACTTGATGGAACCAACGACAACAAGATCAAGAAATCATGGAAGAAGCTTGGCGAGTTCGAACTCATCGATGGACAGGCAATCACAATGAACATCCCGGTCGATGGCGACAGGGCAATGTCCAAAGCACTTGGAGTTACCTCAATACCGAGAACATTCCTCATCGACAAGGACCACAAGCTTGTTTATCAGCACACCGGCTTTGACGAGGGCAAGGTCAACGAGCTCATCGAAAAAGTCAAGGGAGTGATGGGAGAGTAAAACTCCAGAAAATCAAAGCGCTCCTTTTAAAAGGGGCGCTTTTTTTGTATAATGGCAAAAAAGGAGGTGTAGGAATGAGCGTAACTCATGTCGTAGGAGAAAACAAAGGGACCATTTTCATTTATGCGCTTAGTACATGCGGCTGGTGCAAAAAAACCAAAGAATTCCTTAAAGAACTTGGCCTGGAGTACAGTTATGTTGATATAGACCTCCTGCCGGAAAGCGAAGAAGACAAAATAGTCGAAGAGATGAAAGTCTGGAACCCAACCTCCTCATTTCCAACAATTGTGATTAACAATAAAAAAGCGGTCATTGGCTTCCAGCCTGATAAAATAAGGGAGCTCTTGGGAATATGAGTCCCACTCAGGAACAGATCGACCAGCTTTATTCAAAACTGAAAACAGAGGCAGAAGAGGGCGGCTACTACTTAAACCCTGATGTCGCATTCACAAAAAATCTCATCAGTGGGCTCATAACAAATCAAACAAGGTTTGGCTACCAATCCTGCCCCTGCAGGCTAGCAACAGGCTCGATTGATGACGACCTGGACATAGTGTGTCCATGTGATTACAGAGACCCCGACATTGCAGAATTTGGCGCCTGTTATTGCGCTCTTTATGTAAATGAGGAAATAAGCTCTGGAAAAAAGCAGGCCAGTTCAATCCCTGAAAGAAGACCACCAAAAGAACAGCGTCAAAAACAAGGAACCCCAGATGTCCAGGTTGAAAAAAGGTCAACCTTATTGCCATATCCAATCTGGCGCTGCAAGGTATGTGGCTATCTCTGCTCAAGGGAAACACCGCCTGAAAAGTGTCCGATCTGCAAGGTAGGAAAAGAAAGGTTCGAAAAGTACACAATCTAGATGGTGAAAAAAAGCAAGGGAATGCGTTTAAGGATTGTTGGTGGCACCCTGAGGGGAAGGGTGATGATGTTGCCGCCCGAATTTCAGGGCAGACCAACAAAAGACATGGTCAGGGAAGCCTTTTTTGACATTATTGGAGATTTTGTTATAAGAGCAAATTTTCTTGATCTCTGCTGTGGATCAGGGGCAACTGGAATCGAAGCTATATCAAGAGGTGCGCGTCATTCATGGCTTGTCGACAGGGATTTTGTTGCCTGCAAGGTCGCCAGAGAAGCAGTGAAGACCTTTAAGGTGGATGAAAGCGTGACCGTTGAAAAGATGGATGCTGGCTCTTTTGTCTCGCAAGCATCAGCAAATAAGCTTTTTTTTGACATAATTTTCTGTGATCCACCCTATGAAATTACACCGGAGAAGCTATCAAAAAATCTGGAACAGATGCCTTCAATCCTTGCTCCAGAAGGAATATTGATCATCGAGCATGACGAAGAAACCGAATATCCGGAAGGGCTTTTTGGCCTCTCCAGGTTCAAGGAGAAAAAGTATGGTGGAACAAAACTCACGTTCTATTCGCGCCCTGTACCCGGGGACCTTTGACCCACCCACACTGGGCCACATATCACTGATTGAAAGGGCGTGTTCCCTGTTTGGGGATGTGACAGTGGCTGTTGCCAAAATATCTGGCAAAGACCCTCTCCTCATGTACGAGCAAAGAATAAATCTTTTGAAACAAATCTTCTCCGGAAATCTCAATGTAAAAATTATTGGTTTTACCGGGCTCCTGGTTGATTGTGCAAAAAAAACAAATTCAAACGTGATTGTAAGGGGCTTAAGGACAATCTCCGATTTTGATGTTGAATATAGGATGTCAACCATCAACAATGTAGTCATGCCCGAACTGGAAACGGTTTTTTTGATGTCAGAACCTGAATACAGCTTCATATCCTCAACTTTCGTCAAGCAAATAGCCAGAGAGGGCGGAGATATATCAGCGTTTGTTCCAAGTGTTGTTCTGGAACTGCTAAAGGAGCTGGAGGAAAATGGGCATAATATCTGATCTTGAAAACTTCAGAGAGCTTATCTTGAATGGCAAGAAGGCAGCTTTTTCAAAAACCATCCTCATTCCTGAAAAAGAGGCGAGAGAAATTCTTGAAAGAATAATCCAGGATTTTCCTGTCGAATTTGAAGAAGCCTCGGAGATCATAAGAAAGCGTGCAGATCTGATCAGGCAAGCCGAGATTGAAGCTGAATCAATAAAACTCAACGCCGATGAGAGGGCCAAAATCATAAAAGAGGCCACTGAAAAGGCCCAGGAGATAGTCAACCAGGCAAATTTTGAGGCCTCCAGGATAATGGAGGAAGCAAAAACCGAGTCAAAAAACATGGTTTGCCAGACCAATGATTTTGTCAGAAAAATCCTAGAACAGGCAAAAACATCCATAACAAAATCTCAGGCAATACTGGAAGAATCAATCGAAGGTACAAAGAATGCCAATCTATGAGTACAAGTGTCCTTCTTGTGGGCACAAATTTTCAGAGCTTTTATCGTATAACGCCAAAAACCCAAAATGTCCCAAGTGTGGATGTGAAAACACCAAAAAAATGGTGTCTTCATTTTCCTCGCCATCTTCTTCAGCAAATTCTTCAGGCTCGTCCTGCAATTCATGTAACGGAGGTTCGTGTAGCTCATGTCAAAGATAGACCCTTGTAGACTCAGAAGAGATTTTACAGTCCTGGACAGGGAAAACCCGCCCATTTACCTCGACAACGCCTGTATGACACTAAAACCCAAACAGGTTGTCGATGCGATGACTACCTATTATGACGAGTACCCGGTCTGCGAGGGAAGGTCGGCCCATGCAATGGCAATGAGGCTCGAGCAGGACATGCTCGCCTCAAGAAGGGCC
>Ga0208940_1001404_pt1 | contig 25302 bp, 45 predicted proteins | sample AD_JPNNA6_MetaG_FD_184445 | JGI IMG/M metagenome (GOLD analysis project Ga0208940, IMG submission 184445) | Active sludge microbial communities of municipal wastewater-treating anaerobic digesters from Japan - AD_JPNNA6_MetaG (SPAdes) (version 2) | ecosystem: Engineered > Bioreactor > Anaerobic... | reverse complement strand
AAAATAATTTTTACCATTATGATTTAATATAAGATTATCTATATCAAATAATATAATTTCACTATAATGAGAAGTCCAATAATTTTCATAAATTTCTATATGTACAAATTGACCATCATTTTTAATCTTCATATTTGATTTCATACTATAATAAACTTTTCTGGAACATATCCTAAAATGTAATATTCATTTACAGTTAATTTTGTGGTTGTTATAAAATCTTTTCCATAATGTTTACAAGGAATTTGCCAGCTAAATCTAGAATAATCTTTTATAAAATTGTTATTAATATCTTTGAAGAGAAATGAATTTTCATATTGTTCTATATGATAAAATGTATATGGTGGAAATTTCATAATTAACTTTCTAAAATTTGTCTATGAATATTTTTATATATTTCGAAAATATCTTCACGCCAATTTAACCTTTGCTCAAATTTTAATATATTATTATCTCTTAAATTAAATAATTGTCTTTCTGGAGTAAGAAAATGAACGTTTAGTTTTAATACACCATTAATATATGTTACATAATTTCGTTTGTTGTGAAATTCAAATAATTCTTCTATAGATATATTTTCATTATTCATCTGTATCCCATCAATTCTTTAACAATAGTTTCTAAAGTGTTTGTAGTATAATATTCTGGAGGTTTTAAAAAACAATTATCATTTACCGTTAATAGAAAAATATTTGGTTGATTTATAATTAACTTTGGAAGTAAATCTAGTTCACCATTTTCATATCTAATCCAATTGGAATCTTGTAATAATTTAACAAGCGATACATAATCATTTTCGAAATTCCAAGATGATATTTTCATATTAACTTTTGACCTTTGAAATATTTCATGATACTTTTCCAATCAGGATATTTCTCACCACCAAATTCTAAAAGAGTTCCTTCAAAGGCGTATTGTTTATTTGAAGCAATTCTATCATCAATTAAGAAATCACCTTTTAATAAACTTTTGTCATGACAGATAATCAGATTTTTACATGCATCTAATCCGAACCATTTTTCTATAGAAACTCTTTTTTCACAATATGACATAGGATTCATTATAGAAGGTGCTGTAAGAAAATATACAGAATGATTTACTTTTAATTCATAATAAGATTTAACTGCATCTTTTTTAGGAACTAGATCAGCAAAAAATCCATAAGAACTTTGAGGAAAAGGTTGTTTAGGATTTTTCTCTAAAGCTTCGTTATAGGCTTTAGTATATTCAAAAATAGTATCATCTAAGTCTATATAAATTCTCATCGTCAAACCTTTCTAAAATTAATCACAAATTCATTTCCTAAAGATGTTTCTAAAAATTTCAAATCAAATTTAAATATTCTTTTTACATCTTCATCACCCATTACCTTAAGAAACTTTTCAAACTCTTCAGATTCTTTATGTCCACATTCATCTCTAATGATTAATGAATTTTCTCTTTTTATAATATTTACATCTGCTGTCAAATTATTATACAAAGCTTTTTCTTGACAATATTCTAAAATAGTTTTAATCAAAGAATATATGAAATTTCTATTACCAATTATTACTTTCCTATCTAAAATAGAATTAAAACAATTTATATTAGGACTATGCATATAATTTTCAAGATCGTTAAAAATAGAATCTAAAGTTATACATTCATCATTATCAAAAGCATAAGTGTTAGCGTACTTTTGAATATTTTCAGAACAACTTTTCATAATTTCTAAAAATTCTGGATAATTATCTTGATACTTATTTGCACATAGATATAGTCTCGTTAATTCACTTCTAACATTATGAATAGATTTTCTTTGAATTAATTTATAAACCTCTTTCATAATCTCTTCTCTCTTTTCAGCAGACTCGGAAATTTCTTGATGTGTTTTAAAAAGAAATGTAGAAAGAAATGCTAATAACATAAACAAAACACATACCGCAAAATATACTAAAATTTCATTTGAAGGAAGACTAAAAATCTTATACAAAGGAACTAACATAAAAACAAAAGAAGAATATTGAATTAACTTAGACTTTATAATAGAGTTTACATTTAAATATAACATAGATAATAAAATTGGTAAATATAAAAGATAAGTTTCATTTATTAAAACAATAGCAATAGAAGTTATTATCATTTCATAAAAAATCTTTAAAGTATATCTATCATTATATTGATCTACAGTAAAAGTTTTCTTAACAAAAGCTTCTACTAAAAATCCTAGAAATAAACATATACCAAAAATTGAAATAGAACTCGCAAATGGAGGAATAATAAAAACTGCAAATATACTTGAAATTAAATTTGCTATAGAAGAAAAGTTATAAAACTTTCTTGAATAAATGTCTATAGCATGTGATGAGGTAAATTTGAAAAACATTTTTATCCTTTGAATTTAAATATTTTGATTAGGTTGTTGGCGAAGGCGGAGTTATCATTTAGCATAAAGAGTTTTGTGTCATTTTTTGATTGAAATGCTTCTAGTAATTCTTGATACTTTTTATTTTCATTTGAATATAAAAACTTTAAATCTTTTGAATGAAGTAAAACTAATCTATCTAAATCCTCTACCTTCAAAATCTCTATATCCTTCAAATTCTCTAACTGACCGTTTTCAAGAATCTTTACAAGTTTGTTCGACTCTAACTTGTAAACCTCAAAACATCCATACCAATGATAATGCAAACAACACTTTTCACCAACTTCAAAAGTACAATAAGAACCAGTTTTGAAAGTACAATTATCACCAGTATTGAAAGTACAATAAGAACCAGTTTTGAAAGTACAATTCCAACCAGTATTGAAAGTACAATAAGAACCAGTTTTGAAAGTACAATTATCACCAGTATTGAAAGTACAATAATAACCAGTATTGAAAGTACAATTAGAACCAGTATTGAAAGTACAATAATAACCAGTATTGAAAGTACAATAAGAACCAGTTTTGAAAGTACAATTATCACCAGTATTGAAAGTACAATTCCAACCAGTATTGAAAGTTACTCCGTCAATTTGTGAGAAATCTAGCGTTAGAAAATTTTCATTTGTAGAAAAAGTTTTTGTAGATTCGTCCCAAGTGTATTTCTTCTTGGAAAGCTCTTGTCCATTCTGTGTGACCGAAAAATTCATTAAATATCCTTATTAAAGAAAAAACGATTTGAAATATCTAGAATCATAGCAGCACAAATTGGAGAAACAAAATACATCATAAAACCTTCTAGAGGAACTTTGAAGAAATAGATTCCTAAAAGTTTATTATCATTATATAACCAAAATCCTTGAGAAATTGCATACAACTCATTTGGAAAAGCTGTGAAGAAAAATATTAAAGTTGTATATAACATAGCTTTCCAATTTCCTTTGTAATATCTTCTCATATAAATTATAGAAGAAATAATTAAAACCTGAAGCCAAATATATACAGGAAATTTATTACCAGAATTATATTTACCAGTCCCATTATCATTTGTATAATTTATATTAGAATCTTTCTTAAACTTAATTTTAGAAATCATTGATATAAGTTTAGAAAAAGAAATAACATCTAAAACTTTATCAAATCTCTTTCCTAAAGTCATATAAGAAAGAGCAACAATCCCTGGACAAAAAGCCCAATAGATAAATTCTTCTATAGGATATGATAAAAATGTATATCCAGATAATTGCTGAACTCTATTAGAAAATCCCCAAACATCAAACTTTAACATAACAATTTCTACAATTAATGTACAAATGTTTGAGAAAATAAAAAATCCAGAAAAGAGTTTCCAATTTTCTTTTGTAAATGTTTTAAAAGCATTTGAAGAAAATAATAAAGTCATCCCTCCAAATACTAAAACAACTGACCACAAATAATCTAAACTTAATTGATATGCAAAAAAGTTTAAAGATAATGCTGTGACAATAGATATTAAAAATGTTTTGAACATGTTCGCCTTTCTTGATTAATCTAAGATAGTAATTTTAATCTCGTTTGTCAAGCTCTTTTATTAACTTGTTCTATGCAATTATTAATGATTAAATTCTTTTGAAATTGATCAGAAGTCTTTGGATAAAAATCATTGTCACTAGGATGATATGAAAATCCACAATCAGAATTATCACAACAAAAAGTGAACCAAATCCAAGGAGAATCTGATTCATTTTCTGTGATAGATATTTCCGATCCACATATAGGGCATGGTTTTATTGGAATTTGTTTATTTAAAATTTCATATATTTTATCAAATGTTTCTTGCATTTAGTTCCTTTAAAATTTCTTTAGCATCTTCTCTAAAAAGAAATATACAATTTTTTCGGTCTTTAACAAACATATTATAATGATCAAAAAATATTTTATGATCTCTAGAAAAAGAAAAAATTGTATAGATTCCGACATAGTTAAATTTTGATGCTAAATTATAACATACAAACTCTTCATGTTTCATAATTCTAAATCATATCTTTCATCTTTGTTAAACTCTTTCCAGAAATATTTACCATCTTTGTGATAACTTCTTCCGAAATTATCTAAGAAAATATTTTTATCAGACTCATCTAGAGAAACTATATTAACAATTTCTCCAGATTTGTTTTTATATATTTTGTTTAATTGTAACATATCACCTTTCTAAAATAAATGCGTAATCTTTTCTTTCTATAGATTCATATATAAGATTCATCCAATTTAACTTATTAAAATTGTTTAAAGGATCTTCTAGAATATAAACCTCTCGACCAATATATGTATCAAAATTAATCATATTAAAATATTGGATAGATGTATTATTAATTTCTCTATTATAAAAAGCTATCCAAAATTTTTCTAACTCAATCAAACCAGGATTCTTCATGAGTATCACAAGAAATTTCTGGATCAAGTTTCTTTAAAGCATTTTCTATAGATTCTTTAAATTGCTTTCCAGTTTCTTCATCACCAACACTACACCAAGACTTTCCTAAATATCTTCCATCACAACCATAAATGCAATCTAGGCCAAGTTTTTCTGCAACTTCTTCTAAAATATCATCATCGAATTCTTCATATTCGTCTTCAGAGATTTCTTTCTCTAAAATCTTTTCATAAATTTCTTTCTCAAAATCCGAATGGTCTACAGGTGCTCCATAAATTAAAAAAGAACTTGATGAACTATTGGATACAAATTGTGTGCGAATTTTTGACATTTTATTTTCCTTTCTAAATTAAATCTCAAATACTGGACAATCAAAACATCCAGAATCTCTAGTCTTTAGTAAATTATTTCTCCAAGCTATTGTTCTAGGGTGATTCCAAACTTCATCTACAAAGTTTTCACAATTAACTACATCCAAACCTTCTGAAAATGATTCGGTATTTGGACAGAAGCTACAAGGAAACGCTTTACCATCAACATCTACATAAAAGCTTTCTCTTGTAGATTCGCATGGTTGAGACATTTCTAAAAGCTTGTCGTAATTTGGATAATCTTTTACAGCATTTAAAAACTTTCCAGCACCACATGAATCAAATCCTACTGGAATATTATTTTCCATAACATAGTTGATAATCTTTTCATATTCATCTTTTGGAAGACTATGGTAAGTTTCTCCTCGACCTTTCTTCTTCAATGTTAGAAATACAATAGCATTCATTTTGGAAAGTCTTGGATCATTCTTGTAATCATTTAAAGTTTCCCAAATCATATCTTTGGTTTCTAAAGATACTAATTGATGAATGTTTACTTGCTTCATTCCAAGATCTGTTAACTTTTTAATACTATCATAACAATCATTTTTATTAACATATCTCGATACTGAAACGGCTCCGCAAACTTTAGATAACCTTCCAGCAACTTCATCAGAAATCTTTGCAACAGTAATATTTGGAATTACACCATTATCTCTAGAATATTTCATCATATCAAAAATTTCTGGATTTTCTGATGCATATTGCCCGCTTCCAAAAGCAATTTGACATAACACTTTTGTCTTATTTATGTTATCAAAAATTTTAGTAAAAGTTTGATATGACATATTTTTTCCAATTTTAGTATTAAATTTGTAGCAATGCCCACAATTTCTACTACAAATTGTCGAAACTTCTATATCTAAAATAAATGGACCAATTTCTGAAAACAAAATCTCTTCATCTTTAGTACTACCCCATAATTCTGTATATCCCGACTTTTTACAGAAATTATAATTAGCATTTTCTGATCGAAGAATTTTTACAGTATCTGTTTCAATTAATTTAAACTTTTTCATTGAGCAACCTTTCTTAAATAGTGAGATTCTAAGATAGTAAATTTAATCTCGTTTGTCAAGGGAGATTTAGAAAATATTTGGAATTTAGGAATTTTCTAATTTCAGAACTATATATTTTTAACTTTAGTGGAAAATTTTCAGAGTCTCCTATGATGTAAATCTCAGTAGGTTCGTAGTTTGGGTATGAATTGGTTATTATTGGAAATTTAAAGATATCATCATATTCTACAAATTCAATAGTATAATTTTCATTTTTTAATTTCATATTCAATTTTTCTACAATCTCTTTCATAATAATTTTTTATATATTTTACCTTAAGATCAAAATAAACTTCGAACCAACTATCATCCATTCTAGAAAACTCATCAAATTTTAATATATAATTTGTAGCATCATAAATTAAAGTATAGTATTCTTTTATATTTAGTATAGAAAAGTATAGAAAAGTATAGAAAAGTTGAGAAATAATTTTTAAGAGTATTTAATAAATAATTATATGAAGTTAAGTACATATGCAAAAGAATTGGGAGTTTGTTATAAGACTGCTTGGAATTATTTCAAATCAGGAATGATTCCCGGTGCGTATCGCACTCAGACGGGCACTGTAATTGTTCCTGATGGAACAAAAGACCCGAAGGGTCTTGTTGCTACATATGCTAGAGTTTCCTCCAGTGAGAATAAAGGAAATTTGCACTCCCAATCTAAGAGAGTTCAAGATTTTTGCATCGTAAATGGTTGGGTTGTTGATATTGTTGTTGAAGAGTGTGGTAGTGGTTTGAATGATGAACGAAAGAAATTGTTGTCTTTGTTGAAAAATAAAAAAGTTTCAAAAATTGTTGTAGAACATAAAGACAGTCTCACTAGGTTTGGATTCAATTACATTGAATCTTTGTGGGATGGTGAATTGGTTGTTATCAACAAGGTTGTTGAGGATGAGAAAGATTTGATGCAAGATTTTGTGTCTATAGTAACATCATTTACTGCTAGATTATATGGAAGACGCAGAACAAAGAGAATGACCGAAAAGTTGATTCAAGAGTTGAATATAAAATGAAGAAAAATACAAATTCTTATAGAGTAGATAGTTACTTTATCGATTCTAATAACTCAGCTTGGTCAAGTTGTGACACTCTATGTTGGAATGCAAAGAATTTAAGAAACTATGCAAACTACATTATAAGACAAGAATTTCTCAAAAACAAAAAATATTTGAATTACATTTCGATTCAGAAGAAATTGCAGACAGAACGTCCAGATTGTTACTCTAAATTACCGGCAAAACTTGCTCAAGCGGTTCTTAGAGAACTTGATCAAAACTGGAAATCTTTCTTCGCCTCAATTAAAGAATATAGAAAAAATCCTAAGAAATTTTTAGGTGTCCCTAAACCACCTAGATATAAAGATAAATTGATTGGAAGACAAGGTGTAAGTTTCAACATTCAGACAATTTCTATTCCTTGGTTAAGAGAAAATATTTTAAAACTTTCTTCTTTAGATTTCTTGATTAAACTTAGATTGTTTGAGTCTGTAGATTCTGATGGAGTAGTTACTTATCATTGTGACCCAAATTTAAGAGACGTTTCTGTTTTGCCTTTTAATGATGGTTACTTGATTATGACAAAGTATTTGGATATTAAACAAAAGGTTCAAGTAGACAAAGGCTATGCTGCTGGAATAGATTTAGGTGTTAAGAATTTAGCTGCGATAGCTACTAACAATAAAGAATTTTCACAGTTGTTAGTTCCTGGCGGTCCATTATTATCTATGAATGCTTTATTTAATAAGAGACTATCGAAGTTGAGAAGTGAATTAGATTTGAACAATACAAAGAGAGGAAAGAAGAGAATAAAGAGATTGATTAAGAAGTTATGTAGGAAGCGTAGCTTCAGATTGAAGAATTTATTACACACTGTTACGAAAGAGGTTGCTAATCAATTAGTTTCCGCTGGTGTTACTCACTTGATAGTGGGAAAGAACATTGGTTGGAAACAAGAAGTGAACCTTGGAAAGAAAACAAATCAAAACTTTATCAATATTCCACATGCAAAATTTATAGAAATATTAAAATATAAGTGGGAGAAAACTGGAAGAACTTTTGAAACAACCGAAGAATCTTATACTTCTAAATGTTCTTTCCTAGACAAAGAAGAGATTTGCAACCACGAGTCCTATGTTGGAAACCGACAGACTAGAGGATTGTTCGTAACAGAGAAAGGTTATAAAATGAATGCTGACATCAATGGTGGTGGAAATATTCTAAGAAAAGGAATCTCGAATGCGTTTGACCTTTGGTCAGATGAGGACTTGATAAAGGGCTTCGTAGTTAGCCCAAGACGTTTAAAAATGTCTAAGAGTGTCACAACTCTACAACTCAAATTTTAGATTTTCTGTGAATTTCTATATTTTGAGGAACTATTACATGGTTTATAGTAATCAAAATCTATAATAATTAATTTACCATCAACAATTTCTACATCAAATTGCTGAATTATGTTCATATTCATTTTTTATTCCTATTCAGACGGTAACCATAAACTGTATATAACCCACAATATTGAGTTTTTGTTTTCAATCTTTTCATATAATCAATTTCTAATAATTTCAAAATAAAATCTCCAGTATGTACATTTTTATTTTTCAATATAATATTATCCGAATCTAATAAAGGATATTTTCCAGAAATTTTATTATCATAATTTAAAGATATTACTAATTTTAAATAATCACCAATACCATCATTTTTAATATTATAATCAAAAGATTCAAATAGGTTCATCTTTTATTACCATTCAGACGGTAATAGTACAAATCAAAATATCCAGAACTTTTAGACTTACTAGAAAGATACCTGTAATTTTCTATTTCTAATCCGATTTCTAAAATATTTTCATCAAAATTTCTATATTGTTTTAAGAAATAATTTTTAAGATCAAATGCTACAAAATCTCCTAACTTATTTTCTAACAAATCCGCATAAACTTTTAATAGTAATAAATCTCCTACATTGTCTTTTTCAAATTTATAATCAAAAGTTGTTATAGATTTATAGCTCATCGGTTATTCCTAAAATTTTATGTATTAAAAGATCCGATTTAAAATTTCTTATTTCTGAACCCCACTCTAATTTCAAATCTAAACCTAACTCTACAAATTTTAATCCAGGAGTTTTATTATAATTTAATATGAAATTATTATCAAAGTCGTTAATAATAATTTCATCAAAATTTAATATATTTTTATTAGAATAGTTTAAAAACAAATATTGATCATCTATATCATAAAAATATCTACAAAATTTATGTTTATTTTTCATCTCACAAAATTCGTTCTAGTAAATTTATCTAATTGAAAATATAAATTTGTTCCTGTAGTATAATAATCCAGAATTTCTTTAACAAACATATTTTCTAAATCTCCTATACAATTGAATTGCATACATTGTGGAAATATGTGATTATATACAACGTGATCATAACTTAGAAAATATTTTGGTTTCAATTTGTATCAATCTTTCCGGTACCACCACAACAAGGACAAATTTCAGATTCTTTTTTATTGATTTTATGGTATTTTTCCAAATCAATTTCACCATCTTCTTTAATATAAATCTTTCCAGTATTTTTACAACAATTTCCTTGATGATGAAATAAAGGAAATCTATGACAGTCACAAGTACAAATTTCTTTCATAAATATTCTCCAAAAATTTTATTTATTAATCTTCCAGTTAAAAATATCTTCATAAATTCATTCTCTATATCATTCACTAAAATCTGATCTTGATGTTTATATTCAGATAAAATTGGCAAACCATATTCAGTTAAACAATATCCAAGAAAATATGATCTATTTTTTAAAGATTCCATTTTCTCTTATAGCTTTCATAAAATTGATTAAATTCATCTTCTGCTTGTAAATTAGGAATCTTTACAATAGACATTTTAATTAACTTAAATGTTTTCATTGAGCAACCTTTCTTAAAAAGAATATATAATAAATTTAATTTGGTTTGTCAAGGTTCTTGATAAATTTAATTTCGTTTTCCAAATTTTATAAAGATGGCTTGCATAAATAATTATATGAAGATAATGAATTCTTACAAATTTAGAATTTACCCCACGAAAGAACAATCAACTAAAATTGAAGAGACTTTTCGTTCAGTTAAATTTATCTGGAATAAAAATGTAGAAATCTTCAATTCATACAAAAAAGGCGAAAAATTAATTTATAAGACTGCAACATTATTAAAGCAAGAGTTCGAATTCCTTAAAAATTCTTCTGCGGGTGCTTTACAACAAATGGAAAGAAACTTTCAAGACACTCTAAAACAATTCTTCAATAAGAAAAGAAAGAAGAAACTTGGTAGACCTCAATTCAAAAAAGAACAATTATCTTATCAATTACCAAATAAAAAATATCAAATTCGTGAAAATAAAATTTGGTTGGAAAAAATCGGTTTAGTCAAGATTGGAATTGATAGAATTATTCCTACAAATGTTAAATATTACTCATGTACAGTTTCTAAATCAAAATCTGGAAAATATTTTGTTTCAATAATATTTTCTACTGAAGAAGAAATTTTTGAGAAAACAAATAACGCTATTGGAATAGATTTAGGATTAAAGACTTTAGTAGTTGCTTCAAATGGAAAAGAATTTGAAACTAAAAAGTATTTAAGAAAGTCTCAAAGAAGAATAAAAAGATTACAAAAGCATCTTTCTAGGAAAGTAAAAGGTTCTAAAAGATATATTAAAAATAGAATTAAATTAGCTAGAACTCACGAGAAAATTGCTAACCAAAGAAAACATAATAATCATTTAATCTCTCATGAATTAACTAAAGACTTTGATTTCATTTCAATAGAAAATTTAAATGTCTCTGGATTATTGAAGAACAAGAAATTATCAAAGTCTATTTCAGATGCTGGATGGAGTCAATTAGTTTCTTTCCTCGAATACAAATGCAAGAATCGTGGAAAGACTTTACAGAAAATTGATAGGTTCTTTCCTTCCTCAAAAATGTGTAGATTCTGTGGGCTTATCAAAGAAGACCTTTCTCTGAGTGATAGAGAATGGCAATGTGAATGTGGGCACTTACACAACAGAGATCTAAGTGCTGCAATCAATATCCTCTACGAGGGTTTAAGATCTTACTATAGGTTGGAGAACATTCAATCTTTATCGGACATGGAGCAAAAATCAGACAAAGGAATTCAATTAGATTTGCGTCTTGTTGAAAACCTTTGCACAAGCTATGAAGTGTCTACAACCAAATCAAAAATAGGTTGATGTTATACAGACAACGCAATAAGCCCAAAAAATCCTATTATACCAATGAACGGCAATAATTCACTAAAAATTTTTCTCATAATTTATCCTTTTAAAATTGAGTCGTTAACTTTTTCTATAAATGCTTCTACGGTTTCTTCGCCATATTCAAAGTTTAATAAAGTATAATTTGGAGATGTTCCTGATGTTGCTTTATCCACTTGATTGCAAAAATAACTATATTCTTTATCACATATTTTATGATCAATTAAATCAGCAAGTTTGAAACAAGATTCTTTAATATTTTCTGCAAATAAAGTGTCAGAAAGTTTAGTAATTTTTCCTATAGGTTTCTTAATATTGAATCTATAACGGTTTGCCATTTGAAGATCTTCTTTCTCTTTAAGATAAGAATTTTAATTTCATTTGTCAAGCCTCTTTATAAATTTAATTTAAGAAATCTCTTGACAAACCAGATTAAAAATGCTATCTTAAGAATATCCAAAAGGGAGAATTTAAAAATGAAGTTTGATAAGACATATTCTTGTATCATTTCGAGTTATAAAGTTGCTACAAAATCTATTAAGACACCAGAAGACGAAAAGATTCAAAAGCGTTATGGAAGTTGTAAGATAGAATCGGATTATTTTTCAGGAGATCTTTCAGAATTTATTTCCGGAAACACTCCAGATGATATTGAAATTATTACAGCAACTTGGGATGAAAGAATTGGAACATATTCTCTTAATATAAATGATGTAATTTTTCCAGTAAAGATTGTTAAAATTGAAAGAAAGAATAAAGAAGATGCCGCGAAGTTTTCTTTAACATTTGAAACAGAAGAATTAGAAAAGTTCTCTGGAATTTCTCACTATGTAAAGGATAAGGATAATCTTGCTCAAGTAACTCTTTCAAAATTAGAAGATTGAAATGACTGTTGTAGAAAAGATTGACATAAGATTTTCAAAATATTCTTCTGGATACCTTTCTACAATTGATCTTGAAATTATTCCTGATATAAATTTTAAATCTGATATTATAGAATTGAAAAATGATCTAATATCAGATTTTTCTTTAACTATAGCTTTTGTGAATATAGACGATAAAACTATTTTAAGAATTTCAATCTATCATTCAGATGAAACTTTAGAAGATATTAAAAGAATCATTTCGGATATATTTTCTGGAAATGATTCTTTACTTTTTATGTATGAAGGGATGAGAAATTATTATTCATTCCTTTGTCAAATGTTTATGAAATACTTGGATTTAAAGATCTAAAAGATTATCGAAAAATGATTCTTTCAAAGTTTCTTTTTTAACATAGTCTTTTACTTCTTTTTTTATTTCTTCTTTTCTAGGAAGTTTTGTTTTCCTTTTAAGAATATCAAATCCCCAATACATAGGTGCTAATGCTCTTGGTAATCTTTCTCCGTTACTATCTACCAAATCACCATTACCATAAAAGATTCTTGCAATATATCTTACAATAGATCCGCACAAAAGCCATTCTCGATCAGTCCACGGAGGAAGTTTTTTTAATTGTCCTCTATACTTCGCGGCTTTTGAAATCATATTTGCAATTTCTCTAGTCACTTGTTTTCCTGCAAGTCCACCAGTTTTAAAACTTTCTTCAGGAGTTTGAGAAACCTTTTGTGCTTCTGGAGATGACCAAAACTGCCTCATTTGTGCTGAAGACATGTTTACATATTCATCAAATTTTCTAAATAATATTCTTTTTCTTAAAGGTATTTCTGAACTCATATCAATATTTATTCATCTTGTTTTCTAACGGTAAAAGAAAAGCTCTTAGAATCATCTTCTAAAAGCTTTATATAAACATTTAATTTTTCTATAATTTGATTTTTATTTTGCGAAGTTTCAAGTTCCACCAATAATTTTTTAATTTCAATCAAATAATAAGACATATTATTTCGCTAATTTTAAACGATCTCTTTCCTTTTGAGCTTTCATAAAATCAGTTTCATATGTTCCGTATTTTGCTTTACCTTGTGGAAGTTTCATCGCAGCAAGTTTATCAGAATTTTTTATAGCAAGTGTAATCGCATTATCTACATCTTTCTTATCTAAGTTTGGATTAGCTCTTAGAACAGAATTCTTGATAATTTCTCTGCGTTCGGCTTCTTTTCCACCTTTAACATATTGATTAATTGCATATAAAGTATTAACAACTGGTCTTGGTATTGCACTATCCCCGCCAGCTTTTCTCTTAGTATACCAACCAATAGCAGTTGCAATTCCACCAGCAATAATTGGAAGTAATGCTGGAGACGATGCAATAATATCAGAAACACTTTCATCTAAAACTTTTTCTTTAATAGAATCTAAAGCCTCTTGAATAGCATAAAGCTCATCAGAAATATTAAGCTTCTCTACAAGGTCAGAATCACTTTCATTTAATGATAATGATTCATACTTTCCAAAAGATTCGAAAAGACTTTCTACAATTGTTTTAGGTTCTTCTACGATATCTGGAATATCTATTTCTTCAGACTCTTGTACAATTTGCTTTGGTTCTTTATATTCAAAATCTGAAAAATCGCCTTTTAATAATTGCTCCATTCTCTTTAGTTGAGATTCATTCATAATTAAAAATCCTTATTAACTTTTAATTATTTAGTCACTTAAAGAAAACGATTCACAGATTCTATTAAAGATTCATTTAACTTCTTAGGATTATGCCGTTACTTTAAATCTTTGAAACTATGTAGAACACTATTTCTTAGATTCAAATTCTAGCTTCATAGACGAACACTGTTCTGTTAAGAACTGTAATCTTTCATCTCCACTAGCGTTAATTCCCGTGTAACTCACGGTATTTTTATTTAAAATCCATAAACCAAAGAACTTCAAATTTTGAGCAGCATTCACATCACGATCATGATGTGTGTTGCAATTCTGACAAGTCCATTCTCTATCACTTAATTTCAATTTTTCATTCTTTTTACCACAACACGAACAAAATTTTGAACTAGCATAAAATTGTGGAGCTTTAATTAAATGAACACCATTCCATAAAGATTTGTATTCAAATTGACTTCTAATTTCTCCAAAGGAAGCGTCTGATATACTTCCAGCTAAGTTATGATTCTTGATCATATTCTTTGTTTTTAATGTTTCTAACACTATCAGTTTTGGTTTGGTTTTCACCACTGATGTAGTAAGTTTATGTATAGCATCTTTTCTCACATTTTTAATCTTTCTGTGCAATCTTCCAAGCTTTAAAACTGCTTTCTTTCTATTGTTACTTCCTTTTTGTTTTCTTGATACACTTCTTTGATAACGTTTTAATCTCTTTAAGTACTTTTGATAAGCCTTTGGATTTTCAAAAGTTTCTCCGTCAGACGTAATAGCTAATTCTTTTATTCCTAAGTCAACACCAATAATATCATTCTTCGTAATTTCATTTATAGATGGTAAGTCTTTTATTACAAGATTATCTTTGATAAAGAATGATACGAACCATCTATCCACATCTCTAGAAATTCTAGCAGAAGAAAGTCTTAGTCTTTTATCAGTAGCATATCCGCATTCTTTTAATTTGATTTTTCCAATGACAGGAATTTGAATAGTATTGTAATCAATAAAAACTTGACCATCGAATTTAAAAGAATCTTTCGAACCTTTCTTTTTAAATCTAGGGAATTTTGATTTTTTAGAGAAAAATCTTTTAAAAGAAACTTCTAAGTCTCTAAGAGCCATCTGACCACAACACTTAGAAACCGAAGTAATCCAATCTTTATCTTTTTTATATTTTGCCCATTCTTTGTTCCAGTCAAAAAATGTGCCGTGGATAGAAGGAACTTTATCTAAGTCCCACATTTTAGCTAGAGATATTAACGACTCTCTTTCAGCTATTTTCTTTCCGAGCATCCAATTGTAAGCAAACCTAGCAACATCACAACTCTGTTTAATTAGTTGTAATTGCGTTTTGTTAGGTTTAATTTCAATTCGATAACTTCTCATATACTTATTTATCATGCTTTAAAACTGGATCATAATAATTTGTACATATTTACTAATTTCTTCCAGTCTTTATATAATTGTTTTTGTTCTTCTGTCATTCAATTATTTATAGAATGGACTCTAAAAATTCTGGAATAGACATAATCTTAATTCCTAAATCCTTTGCCTTTTGAGTTTTAGAAGAATTAGAACTAACATCTTTTACAATTAGCACATCAGTATTTTTGGAAACGCTAGAACCTTCCTTCCAACCTTTTGATAATACTTGTTCTAATTCTTCTCCCTTAAATCTTGTTCCAGTAATTACAAATGTTTTATTCGCTTCCATTTTAGTTTTCCTTTCAGTTTTGATATTCCTTAATTTAACAAACTCTTTTAATAAACTCTTTTTAGAAATTAATTCCTGAAGAATATTAGAGTTGAAATTTGAAATAGTCTTTAGCTTATTGATTTCAGATTCTACTTCTAAAAATTGTATTAAATCGAATCCAGAATCTACAATCTTTTCAGCAGCACGTTCTCCACATTGATTTAAGAAAGTCTTGTAAACAACTCTAGAATCAATTTCTCCAGAGAATGCTTTTAGAAATTGGTAAATCTTTTCTTTATGTGATTCTCCAATTCCTGGACAATTTAATACATCTATAGAATTCTTGTCATATTCTAATAAATCAAATACTGTATCAATTCCTTCAAATTCAAAAAACTTTTCTACAATCTTATCTGATAAACCTTCTGGATAAAATTGTTCTGAAAAATTGAATAACCTTGCTCGATCTAAATTAGGACATTCTGGATTAGTACAATAAACATGTTCTCCAATTTGTTCTGAATAGTTTCCACAAGAAGGGCATTTTGGAGTTCTTTTCATAATCCATCCTTCACAAGTACATTCTACAGTTTTTGTGATATATGGAATAACTTCATTTGCTCGAATTAATTCTACAGTATGCTTTGAACGAACGGGCCAGCAATCTATCTCACAGGCTCTAGAATAGCTTCCAAGACTCGCCCTTGAGATTGTTGCTCCAGCGAGTTCTACAGGCTCTAAGATGGCTACAGGAGTTAATCTTTGATCTTTTCCGATAGACCAATCAATTCCATTTAATTTTGTATTGGCAGATTCATCTTCAAATTTAAATGCTAGATATTCTGAACCAGTTTTAAAAACAATTCCATCAGCTTCATATGGATAGTTTGTTTTATATTCATTTTTAAAAGATTCTACATTTTGGAAAATATCTTTAACATTAGTCTTTTGATCTTCTACAATAAAATATTCACTCCAAGGAATTTCATTATAAAGATCTTCTCCAGTATCACAATCTTTGAAAGTATATGCTACGAAGACAACATATTTGAAAATTTCCATATAATCATCTTTTCTAGAAATTGCTCCGGCAACTGCATTTCGAGAAGATTTAGAAATGTCAAATCCATTAGCTTCTGTATAAAGTTCTTTCTTAATTGCTGCTTCACCTCTTACTGCAACATATCCTTTAAGAGGAATTTTATTAGGAACAATTGAAATAAATTTAGCGGTCCTATCTATTCCAATATTTTTTGTTCCTCTTGTGACTACCTTAAAAAGATTTCCATTCTTGTAATAACAAACTACAGAATTTCCGTCAATCTTTGTAGAAAATGTAGAAGAAGGATTTAAGAAGTCTTTTAATCTAGAAAGTTCTTTGGTCTTTTCAATAGAACCAACTTCAATAGGATGTTCAAACTTTTCCTTATCATCGATTCCTTTTAAAATATATCCATGACCAACTTCTTTTAAAATTGGATTTTCTGGATCTAACTTTCTAAGAGTTTCTAATTCCTTATCGAATTCGGAATCTGATAAAAATGATTCTCCAAATTCGTAATACTCTTGTGAGGCTCTAGTAATCTTTTCAACTAATTCTTTAATCATATCGACCCTTTCATTTTAATGTGACACAATAGTCGTTCTCAAAAATTTCAATTCTATTTTTAAACATAGACTTAGAGAATTGAAAATGTTTTTCCATATCTTCTAACATTTCTTCTTTTGTAATTAATAAATCTTTATCTTCAGAATAGAAATATATATCCATATCAAATTGAACAATAGTAAATCTTCCATGATATCTAATAGTCTTTCCAAGATTCTTTATAAAATCAAATTCTTTTAAACTTTCTCTTACATTATTAATCACTGGAATAAACATATCTGATTCTACTTGAGGAATAAATTCTACATCATTAATTGGAACTATATTTTTCTTTACTGAATTAAAATCTATCAATTGACCTTCGGAACTTGGAAAAATAGTACAATCTAAAATTAAAAGTTTATTCTTCAAAATTCTTCTATAGAAACTATATTCTAATATTCCAGCATCTATATAATATGTATTTGAACGATTATCATAATATTGAACTGACATATTTGTCCTTTCTTAAAATAGTTCTAACTCAATTTTTGGATCTATTATATCTATAGAATGATTAATAAAACGGTATGGTTCTTTTTCAATCATATATTTTAATAAACCTACTATATCTTCTTTTGTAGATGTATATGATAAAGTTTCAGTATAAATTTCTACTTCATTATCTCTTCTACAAATTCTATAGATATGATTATTATTAATTCTAATATATTTTCCTACATAATCTTCTGGAATAAATTCCTCTTCAAAGCGCAATTCTACATCATCATTTTTTATCACAAAATTTATAGGAAACTTTTTGATAATAGATTCAGAAGTCCATAGAGAAATATTAATTTTAGAATTGTATTTTGGATCTATAGGTTTTATACGATCTTTAATAGAATCATAATCAAAAATCATTCCTTCATAAACTGGAACGACATTATCAAAAACGCATATAAACTTAGAATCAGAAATCTTTTCAAAAATAGAAATATCCTTTACTCCAATATCTCCCCAAAATTTATAATCTTTTCTTTTGTCTTTTAGTGATAACATTATAGTAAAGAATTTGCACTAAGGATTTCTGGGAGTTCGTCTATATTATTTTTAGAAATTCTTAGATTAATTTCATCTAGAAGCACATGGAAATACTTATGTTCATTACTTTCTTTATCATTAAAAATCTTTCCAAAATCTTCTTGTGAAAAGTAAACAAAATTATTTAAAAATGGATGTCTAAGAATTGCTCCAAATTTATACAAATGATCTATGTCACTTTCTGGAATCAATTTCATATGACTCTTTTCAGTATATTCAAATAAAATTGGTTTGTCTAACTTAATTTTATAAACAGTTTCTAAATACTTTACATCATCATAGAATTTAGTATCAATAATTCTCATAAAGTTCCCTTTCATGGTTACCTATAGAATAATAAATTTAATTTCGTTTGTCAAGACATTTTTGAATATTTCTTAAAAATCTCTTCATATTCTTTAGGAAGCTGCTTAAAATCTTGATCTAGACTTATTCCACCAAACTTTTCGGAAGATTCTTTTATCTCAAAAATACTTCCAAGAATAGTATCAGTTTTTAACCAAGTTCTATATTTCTTAGCAAAATTGTAATAATTAATGTAAACATATGCAGCAAAAATATAATCATCTAAATCTATAGGAAGATCAAATTTTTTAATCATTTCTACAGATCTTTTTTCGCAATTCAATTCCATTTCTAAAATTTTTCTAAAAACTAAATTCCTTCGTCTTATAGAAACAAATTCTAGAGAACCATCTAACCAATCCCAAGCTTCAGAAAGAAAATTTGAATCGCCTTGTTCTAAGCATGTATAAGAAGGATCATTTTCTATATATTGTAAAAAGTGACAGAATTCATGCACTAAAGTTTCTATCCAAGTTCTGTCTGAAATATCTATTCTAATTTCTCTATCTTCTTCTGAAAAATATCCTGAGACCACATTAGAACAAATTTTAATAGGATCTAAAGATAATATTAAATTCATTTTATGTTTTCTTAAAGAAGAATGCACAAAGTCTAAGAAATTTTGCACATTCTCATTTTCAGAAGAAAGTTTTATCATTCAAATGCTCGGATAATTTCACCAACGAGTTTATGTCTTTGAATATCTTTTTCAGTCATCTTTACAAATCCTACATCTTCTATATCTGTCAATTTTTCTATTAAACACTCTAGACCATTTTTCTCTTTAGTTTTTAAATCAAATTGTGCAGTATCTCCAGTGATAATAAGTTTTGATGTTTGTCCTAATCTTGTACAAATAGTTAAGATTTCCATTTTTGTAGTATTTTGAACTTCATCTACAATAACCAAAGCATCATCAAAATTTCCACCACGAATAAAACTAATAGATTCAAATATGATTTTCTTTTCTTTAATCTTTGTTTCTAATTCCTTTTCTCCAATTAGATCTACAAGACTTGAATGAATTGGACCATAGTAATTGAATATCTTTTGATTTAAATCCCCTGGAAGATATCCTATAGAATTTCCTACAACTGTCATAGGTCTGATAATAAGAATTTTTTCATATCTTCCAGAGTTCAATTCATTAAGACTAAAAGAAAGTGCTAATTTTGACTTTCCAGTTCCAGCTTTTCCATGAATAATTGAAATGACTTTTTTCTTCATCATATCTAAAGCTAATTCTTGATTTTCGGTTCTTGGAGAAATTTCTTCGTTCTTATAAGTTCTGAAGAAACCTTTATACTTAGATTCTTTATATGGCTTTGGTAACATTTCTAAAATAATATCATCAACTTCTTCGTCAGTTGGATCTACATTTTTATCTAGTATATTAAAAATCTTTTCTAAAACTACGCACGCTTTTCTACACCAAGAGATATCTAAATTTGATGTGATTATAAATTTTCCTTTTTCTTCGGAAATTTCTACACCAAATGATTTTTTAATCTTTTCTAAATCGCCTTCAAATAGTTTCCTAGCTAAATGTTTCTCAGTATAAAAAAAGACTGTCGGAAATTTTGGTTCTTCAGTTTTTGGTAATTCTTTGACTCTTTGCTTCTTTACTGCTTTAGTCATATATTCCTTCTTTGTTAAATAAAATCAAGTGTTTCGGAATCTTCTACATCAAAGTCATTTTCAGAATCAATTTCATCATATCTATCTTTCCACATATGAGAAAAATCATCTTTATAAAAATTATCTTTAACTATATCACTAAATTGATCGAAATTAAAATCATCCATTATCTGGTCCTTTGGGTTTCTTTAGAGTAATTATCGCATCAGAAATTTTGTTGATCAAATCTAAGAACTTACTCTTAAAAAATAAATATCCAAGATTGATCAAAATAAAATAAAAAAAGTAATCAGTTATTTCAATTCCAGCATCCCATTTCTTCCAAGCAAAATACATAGATACTAAGAAAACAAATCTAGTTAAAGACATTAAGTTTCTAGACTCTGCTGATAATGCTCCGAAAAACCATTTGAAAGGACTTAAAAAATTCATTTGATTACTCCGCTAATAATATATATGTAAGTCCTAAAATTGTTACACTAGTTCCAAAACCTACACCAAAACCTTTCCAAAAATTATTCTTAGGTTTTACTAATTTCAAAGAATCTATCTGTGCTTTAACTTTATCTAAACTCTCATCGCAATTTTTTACATTCTCTTCACAAATATCCAATAAAGAACTATCTCTAGAGAATAAATTTCTATACTCTATTGCAGATTTTGCTTGAGAATTTGTAGCATCTATAATTTTAAAAGAATCATATAAAGATGTAGGAAATGTAGAATCAAATAATTTCTGCTTTAAAGAATCGTTATCGGAATTAAAGACTGAATCTATATTTTTTACTATTGTATCGAAATGGTTTATTATAATCTTTTGTTTTACAATTACAGTATCTCTTTTGTAAATTTGTCTTTCGTTATATATTGTATCAATTTTATTAATATATTTTGTAATCTCTTTATTAGGAGAATCTAAAAATTTATTATAACCAAGAATTCCTAAACAAATTCCAAACAGTAATAAAAATATATTCAATTTCATATTAATGTCCTTATGTTAAATTTTTGCTTAATCGTCCATTTATACTTTTCATTATACGGAATTGTAGAAACATATACAGTATCAACTTCTTCTGGAAAATCTATTAAATCTAACATATCCCATTCTTCTAATAATACTGCAACGGAATTCATTCTCAAAATATCTTCTTCAGACATATTATCAAAACTTGGTTTAGTTTTTCTTATTTGAAACATTTCTTTAAAATGACAAATAAAATATTTTGAATCTATATCTTTAAACAACAAACAAGATGGGTATAAGATTTTATTTTTCTTATCAACAATTCCCATTCTTGTCAAAGTTTCTTCAATTATGTTTATATTAACTTTTGGTATAATTTCAATCATTACATTCACCTTCTTCAATTCCAAAATCTTCATATGTAACATCTATAGTGAATGTCATCTCTTCGTCTCGACCATTCGTAAAACTCAATCCACCTAAATTTGTAATGAAACAATTAATCATTTTATAATACCACTGAGGTCTTTTTTCATTATCTAAAAATGTTAAACGAATTTCTTTTATTATATTCAATCTATAAAACTTTTCATTATCTATATTTTCACCTTCTCTTAAACCCTTTATCCATCTATAAATATAATACCAATTTTTCATACCTTCTGAAAGTTTAAATGTAATTGATAAAGTTCCAAGAGTATCATTTATTTTAGATCCAGGATGATTGATGTGAAACCCCATATTATGAGACTCTATCAAATCTATTTTATGTTCTGGAAATGTGACTTCCTTAATATACAAATCATAAAGTCCCATATTATCTTTATTTTCAGTTTTAGGTATATATCCGGGAATATTAGATATTGTTACTAATAGTTTATCTGAATGTTGTATATTAGGAATAGCCATTTATTAAGGCTCCATAAAAAGAATTTCTAAAGATTCATATACTGATTTTTCTAATTCATCAGGAACATGTGCAAATTCAATCTTTCTTAATTCTAATTCTATATCTTCTGAAATCCATTTTTCAAATTCTGGAATATCTATTTTGAATTTTTCTATAGAATCTTTAAACTCTTCATTCAAATTTTTAAATTCATTGGTAATAGTTTCTTCATCTTTATATGTTTCAAAAATCTTATTACTTCTATTCTGATATTCATAAAATTCTTTCGTATATACATTTTTAGCTCTTAATTCAATTTCTTCTACAATTGACTCTAACATTTTCTTATTATAAGAAATCATAAAAAGAAAATACTTATTATATTTCTTAGAATCTATGTTTAACATATCTTTATTCAATCTATAAAATCTATCTCTACTTAACTTCATATATTACCTCAATTGGTTATTAAAAAAATCCCATCTAAAAACTCTTGCTCAAATTCATTTATATCATCTGGCAATTCTTCTATATTTATAAATTCTATATTTAATATTTTTGTTTCTTCATTTAAAAATATTCTTAATTCTTCTTCAGTACAATTTTGTCGCATATCTTGAATGAAAGAATGTTCTGAAATAATATTCTGACGATTCCTAAAAAGTTTTTTCTTCAAATCTAAAGATAAACTTTTAGGAACCTTTGAACATGCATTATATATTTTTTCAATATCTTTATTTTTCATTATTATTAACTACCATATGAAAGTATTGGTAATGTTCCTATAGAATATCCACCACTATTAACAATCATTCCAGTTAAAGCCATAGAACCTGTAGCATCTGGACGAGTTTCATATTTGAATCGATTTCCTCTAATTTGTTCATTATTAACATTCACAATAATTTTTAAAGTTTCGACTCTAGATCTAACAAAAGTATCATAAGCAAACATTCCATCACCATTATTAGCATCTGGATTTATTGTTAATACTAAATCACAATTTTTCTTATCATAGTTTAAATAAGTATTGACCATATTAATTCCAGGAATCCATTTTACATAGTGTGTGTCTGCTGGACCATCTGTATCACAAATAGAATAATATATTATATTTCTATATTTTTCATCATTAGTTTTTATATAATCAACAGTAGTTCTTCCAGCAGTACTAGTTGATATTTCATATATATCAAAATAAATATAATCATTTCCTTTGTCGAGTGATATTAAGAAATTCATAGCTCTTGAATTTAATTGAGGAAAAACTTGTCGTCTAAAAACTAATCTATCACCGACCTGAATTGGTGTTAAAACATCTTGTATATGACTAGAATAAATTGGGCCGTTTGATATTTCCAATACATCAAATAAATTAGTATTATAACCAGTCTCTCTCATAAGAATTTTTCTAGTCAAACCACTTCTAGTAATTTCAACATTTAAATCTCTATATGGATTATTTTTAGATCGATCATCAGAACCAATAAATTCTAATTTAAATCTTATAGAATCATTAAATTGAGAAATTCCTGGAATAGATACATTAGAATTACAGCCACCACCGATTGAAATAGATCTTCCTTTAAGTACGATATCAGTATCACAAGAACCTAACATAATTTGGTTTTCTTGAGTAGTTTCTGCACCAGCACCAATAGCAATGGATTTTTCATATAATGATTTTGCTTCATATCCTAATGCAATAGATGAATCAAAATCGGTTTTTGCATATTTACCGAAAGCTAAAGAATAATTCCCATTTGCTGAAGAGAAAAATCCACCAACAAAAGATCCTTTACCATTTGCAGTAGTTTGCTCACCAAAAGTTGTAGAATAATCTCCATTTGATAAAGTCTTATAACCAAATGATTGTGCAGTATTTCCAGAAGCACTTGTATCATTCCCAGTCGCCAACGAATTCATACCAGATGCAGAAACTTTATGACCAATTGAAATTGCATTAATATTAGTAGAATTATTTTCCGAACCAATTGATACAGATCCAGTTTCGGAAGATTTATTTCTATAACCGATTGCAATAGAATTTAATCCCATAGAGGAAGTTTCACAACCAATTGCCAAAGAATTTATACCAGTAGCATAAGTTTTTTCATAATAGTTTTGACCAATTGCAATAGAATTTAGAGCATTAGCTACGGCATAAGATCCCAAAGCAATTGCATGATGATTTGTGGCACTTAAATTATCACCAAGAGCAATATTAAATGTAGAACTTCCAACAGAATCTTTATCTCCAAGTAAAATATTTCTACCATAACCAAAAGAAACTGGTGAATATGCGGAAATTCCAGAACCATATACAAAATTTATATCAGAATTTGCAAAAGAATTTATACCACCAACAAATGAGAAATGTCCTTTTGCTAAGTTATTATATCCTAATCCAAAAGCATTTACACCAGTCGCAGAAACATTAGAACCATTTACAAAACTTAATCCACCTTTTGATAATGATCTTACACCAAAAGCAATATTAGATCCATATGATTCATCTTCAGCAAAAATATCTCCAAGAGTTCCATAATCAAAAGATGCTCCACCATATGCTCTAGAAATTGCAGAAACTTCTTTACCATATGCAAAATTTAATCCGGATTTAGATCTTTCATCAGGATCCGTATTATCAGTTGCTGCAATAGAACTATCTCCACCAACAAAATTTAAATATCCAAAAGAAGAAGTTTCATTTCCTAAAGCAATTGACCCAAATCCAGTTGCAATATTTTTTACACCGACAGCTACAGTATATCCACCATCACCATTAAATCCTTCAACACCTTCAGTATATCCTAGTGCTGAAGTATAACATCCAATTGCTACAGATTTTATACCATATGCAGAAGTTTTATAACCAATTTGAATTAAAGAATCATCAGGACATGAAGTATCTATAGACATCACTGCTCTATCATCTGTATTAGGAACTGGTCCAGATAAATTTTTAGAAAATCTTATTGTTCTAAAATCTGTAAATCT
>Ga0208940_1001403_pt1 | contig 25321 bp, 25 predicted proteins | sample AD_JPNNA6_MetaG_FD_184445 | JGI IMG/M metagenome (GOLD analysis project Ga0208940, IMG submission 184445) | Active sludge microbial communities of municipal wastewater-treating anaerobic digesters from Japan - AD_JPNNA6_MetaG (SPAdes) (version 2) | ecosystem: Engineered > Bioreactor > Anaerobic... | reverse complement strand
AGTGAGCGATAGCCAGTCATCATTATGATGAGTGCCGCGGCAATGGATTTCTCTTCCTGTATAGGCAAGGTCCTGGCCTGCAAGAACAATTGGAGAGCATCCGGCATTCAGTAAAAGGTCAAATGCGCTTGTTGCAACCGAACCTCCTGATTGCACGTCACCAATATAACCGGTATAATGTTGCACCCAATCCATTATAGGTGTTGATTCTTTTTCTATTTTTCCATTTGGTGTGTTATAGTATTTTGCAGTAGTGCTGAACATTTTTTTATTGAAAAGCCTGACTACCTTTGGGCAGCTTACAACATCTGCAAGCAGCAATGGTTTAGTACTGCTTCCAAGAAAATGTTTTATGCTGTGTGTCTGGGCATCCAGTGTCATAACAATGTGCGGTTGTATACCATGACGTTGCAGTACTTTATAGGCGGTATCAACGCATACAATTAATGCTTTATCGTACGCCTGCCGTAGTGCCTCCAGTGAATGTATCAACGATGGCCCGGCTGAAACAATGATGCCGGGTATACCTTTAAATTTGCCAAACAACGATTGTACCGGATAAGCAGTATGCATCTGAACACTGTTGAGCAAAATGTTTTTAATCCATAGTGCTTCAAATTCAAATCGTGTTAATAGATCGCTGATACGCGAGCTTATCTGTTTATGCAAAGTTGCTACCATTGAATCATAAAATTCCCTTTTCAGCATATACGATGGACGGTGTATGAATAAAGCTGTGCCTCTGAATGAACGTATATCCCATGTTTCAATAATTGCAGCAATTTCTTCTTCATTATGAACAATTGAACATAGTGATAAAACCAGAGGATTCTCTTTCTTTACCAGGGAAACAAGCTCATTATCTTTTTCTATTACAAGAATGGTGTGGTCAGGGAAACGTTGGTGTAATGCTATGATATGGTAGCCTAACGCCAATCCGCATACAACAATTATGCCTGCTCTCCCGGGATTAAATTCTTCAGCAGCACGTATTGCTTCTTTTAATGGATCATACGCTGAATGGAGACGTATGACTTTATCGCCATCAACTAACTGTAATGATGTGCTGCCGCTTTTTGCTGTAGTAATCTGGTACTGTAGCATCGTGCATATTATTTTAGTTTATTATATATATCCTGGCATAGTTTGCCCAGATTTTCAAAATCAGATTGTGATTCAAGCGTAAAGTATCGGGATACTTCATCATCACAGTAATAATAAAAGTAACGACGTGATTCCACCCCACACAAAAGATTAGCTAAATAGGTAATATACACTATGTCCTTAAACCTGCTATCGGTTGAAAGTGGTGTATGATGATGCCGAATAGCCTCAATGAGGTATTCTGGCAGTTGCCATTTTGAAGCGATGAGCTCGCCTATACCGGAATGGCTTATCCCAATTGATATTTCCTCCATGACAGTTGATGTCCGTATTCTGCGGTCAGATACCAGTTTAGCTATCCATTGTGTTACATCCAAATCAACTGAAAGTAAAACAATTTTACCTAAATCATGGAGCAAGCCGCATAATGAGACCTGCTCAATAATAGCATTCATTTTATATTTTGAGGCAATAGTCCTGGCATAGGATGCTACTCGGTTGCAATGTTCCCAGATTTGTTCAAACTTCTGGAAGCGGTCATCCAGTATCTTACGAGCGCTTATTGTGATGAGCAATGATTCTAAATTTTTTAGTCCGATAGTCATTACCGCTTCGCTTAGATTGTTTACCCGTTTGCTTGGGACAAAACCAGCCGAATTGGCTAATTTTAACACGTCAGTGGATAACGCTGGATCATGCAGAAGGGTCATGGTAATATCTTTTATTTCTACTTCTTTGTTTCGGCAAAGCTGTAGCAGTACCAGTATATGTTCAGGAAATGTTGGTATACCTTGTATGGCATTTATAATCTGTTGTTTTATTTTTGTAGTAATTGCTTCGGGACGCAGTTGCAATGGCAGTGATAGTACAACCCGTGTAACCTTGCCATCAGTGCCAATGTTATAATTGGATGGATCTATGCCGGCATTTTTTAAAAGTAAGATAACAAGAACAATGCCAAGCCCTGCACCTTCGGTATCATCATAAACATCCTCATACGCCTGAGTAAAATCCAGATACTCCTTTGCCTTTTCAATACGGGTTTTGATACGGTTTAATTCTTCAGAATGGATTGCTGCGGGATTGGTAATGATAAAGGTAACGCCTTTATCTTCTTTACAGATGGACAGGGTAACTTTAAGATTGCTGTTTTTTAACTCATTTTCCAGCGTATCTAATTGGCCAACAATATCTTTTTTAAAATGTTCAATGCCAGTTTTGTAACTTTGCGGGTCGTTAATATCCAGATTAAGTTTTTTGAAATAAATACGCTTTGCATTTGCTTTTGTTGCATTGACAATAATCTCGCGTAAAATAGTTATCATCATGTCTAAAAGGTAAATTTGATCATTTTTGGATAGGATGGCAGCCAGCATCGCGTTGAGGGTTCTGGAAATAGCTTCATTGGGATAGTAAAATGAAATGCTAACAGGCTCATTTTTATCAAAATGAGCAATAAGCTGGGGTATATTCACTGGCATCATGGTATTTTTTACTATTTTTAATTAAAGTAATATTACATAAAATCTATGACTTGCAATACTACTAATATCGGATAAAGTAAATGTATATAATAAATAAAGGACTATCAAGTAATTTATTTTTTATAAAATATCAATAAGTGCTATTATTTCCAAACAAATGTTTATCCTTTTTCAATATAATGTATACTGCAATGGCTACTTTTGTCCCTTCATTGTATGGTTTTTTGTTGTATAGTATAGTTGTATCAATGCATCTCTGTCCATCATAGTTTTATTATGAGGGATAGTAAAATAAATTGGTATGGCATCAACCGATGCTATCGTGGTTATTTTTTTTATAGCATAGAGCGCATAATCCCCAACTGCGATGTCCTGTAATGCAAATTGTTTGGCAAGCATGGCTGCATACGTGCAATTTTTGTTTGATGCATTGGGAAGCATGATGTGCACTTTTGTAACTGAATGTTTTTTTAATTGCGATGTCAGGTTGCCATAATCGTTAAAACTTTTCAGGTCAATTATACAGCAGGCGCTTCCTTTATCAAGCAGCACTGTATACCAGGAACTATCGCCACCATTATAATGTATTACCTTGTTTTGTGGTTGGTTGTGATACAGAAGCAATGCGATGATGCCGCACAGTATAACGATATTAGCCTTTTTTTTATATACCAGAGGGATTATTACAATAATCAGGTATATGCCTGCAAGCAGTAATGAATCAATATAGATGGTGCCATGGAATGAAGCAAACAACTGTGTAAGCTTTACAATAATGGTATACATATGATGCATTATGAATGATGCAACGTTAGTCAATCCTGCATGGCAAAAAAGCGGGATGCATAATCCTGCAATCATAAATATACTTACCATTGGTATGATAACAAGATTGGCTAAAAATGCTGTAACCGATAGCTCATGGAAATGATATACACTCACCGGCATGGTAAACAGCTGTGCAGCAAAGGTAATTGCAAGAGCTGATGTAATATGTCCGCAATGTTTTAATCCGTTATGATACTGTTTGTAAACAAGTAAAATGCCGGCAGTTGCCATAAATGAAAGCTGAAAGCCGGCGCTAAATATTTCATAAGGGTATATGCACAGTATAATACAGGCTGCACAGCACAAAAGATTTATGCTGTGTTTTTGCATATTCAATAGTACTGCTGTTGCTGCAACTGCGCACATGATGGATGCTCGCAACAGCGATACCGGCTGATAGGATATATAAAGATATATCAGTACGCCAGATGACGCTATCATCACTGACATTTTTTTGGGAGCTTTGCAAAGCCTGCATAGCGCAAGGATTGTAGCCATAATAATGCCTACGTGAAGTCCGCTTGCCGCTAAAACATGGAGGACGCCTGCTTCTTTAAATGCCATCTGTACATGCGGATGGATAATTTCTTTATTGCCTAAATACAGTGCAGCTAACAGTGATGCCGCATCATGCGTCATGGTACGGTAAAGAGAATGTTGAAGTAGTTCCTGCACTTTTGTGCGATAGTTTTTGGCAGCAACGGTATGCATAATAATTGAATTGTTGCTCAGATAAAATACAGAGCTTATCCCCCGCTGTGCAAGATACTGTTTGCTGTTGTTCTCATTGCGTGTGGGGTAGGCAGTAGCATTAAATACAATGACATCATTGTTATGTATGGTATGGACATGATCAAAATGACAGTATGCTTTATACTGTCCATTTATGCCTGTGCACCAGATAGTAGCGATTGTATTGTACCGTTTATGCTGGGTATGCAAAACTTTCCCATGAAATATGCCTTTGTGTGGTGCAATTTTGTATGCACACATTGCTATGGTGCGGAACGATGCGGTCGCGATAACTGCAGCAATCCATATAAAGGCAATTGCTATTTTCAATAAGGCTATTATTTTATTTTTATTAAATGAATAAAGTAATGTGTAGATTAAGGCAAAAATGAATAAAAAAGACACTAAGTCAATGATAGAGATAAAAGGATAATATGACACTGACAGTATATACTGATAGGTATGGAGTATTGAAGAACAGGCACATGATGACGCTGCAATGGATGGTATTCCCCATCCTGCGATGTATTTGTTATAATCTTCCCATTTTATACACAACACTTAATGCTATTCCGCTTTCTTTTTTTGTTGATGATTCGCCCATACCAAAACTACCATACTGGGCATAAATGTCAATGAGCATTTTTATTTCGGATGATAATGTGAAAGCACTGCAAATGGCAATATTTCCACCCGCACCGCCATCATAGCTGGAAGATGCTGGAGGCAAATCTAAATAAAGTCCAACTGCTATGCCAGGTTGAAACACAGCGTGAAGTGGATAAAAATATTTTCCCTTCACAGCAGCAACAGGATGGCTTACTGCAACATCAGGTTTACTATCCGATGTGTACTGCATGTAGGTTAATGAAAATTCACCAGCAAACTGGCGAACAAAAATACAGGCAATCAATCCACCTCCATACACTGCACCGTTACTATCAACAGTAGATTGTTTGTTGTCAACCCAGCCTTCATATGAAATTGAGTTGGTGCCTCCTATAATGGTTGCGCCAATATAGGTAAAAAATAATTCCTGAGCATAGACTATATTGTTTGTACTGCATAAAAAAAATAAAAAGATTACCAAAAAACCAGTTTTATAACAATATTGCTTCAATAATATACCATCCATTGTCACTGTATATTTAATGGATTTTTAACAGACTGTGCACTTGTTGGTGGTTTAAAGTCAAAATATCCATTAGGGATATTTTCTCCAGCAATCAAATTGGAAATTGTATAGGTGGTTGAATCGCCCTGTTTATCTTTAAGTATAAGCTTCTTAAGTAAAAAATTACTATCAGCAACAATGACTATTTCCGGATAAGCTTTTTCAAAATTTCGCAATTTAATAGTATAACCGCCAGTACCCTGCGCAGCCAGTAAAGCATTATATCCTGATACAATTGATGCAATGCCTCCTGAATACCCGTCGCCAACATCCTGAACTCCGCAAATGTTGGATGATTTGTCGTATACCCATAATTTTTTGCCGTTGGTGACTATTGATTTACCACCCGGTGCTGTAAGGTTAATGTAAAGTTTGTCCGGAGCTTTATATTTAAATGTACCTGTGTAGGTAAATCCGTTTGATGTTGTCCACGAAATATTACCGCTCAGCGTATTTATAGAACGCATTCGCTGTTGAAACCGAATTACTGCTTCTTCGCCCGTCAAAGCAAATAATGAAGATATGACAATAAACACCAGTGCCATTATAACGAATAACTTTTTCATTGTATCATTAATCCTTAACTCTATACTGTTAGTATTCTATAATACTATAAACTATACATGCAATGATAATTTTTTACACCTATCTAAAAAACGAAAATGTCATGCTCGTTTCTGAAATTGTATAGGTAACAAATCCATGTAGAGATGACTGGATGATATTACAGCGTAAGGTAAAAAGTTTTTTTGGCAACTATTTTTTTATAGTATAGCCACCTCACCAAATTGTTTGTTTCACTTTGTCTATGTCGCATGGCAAACTAAAGTTGTTGTGATTTGGTTTTAGGAGGATAAAATACACCTATGATCACAAAAGGATTTTTTGCCCATCCATGGAATTGTCTGGTTGTGCCAAGGTAAAAATAAATATCTTTTGATAAAAATTCATCATAGTATTTTTGTTGTACTTTTATTGCAGCTTCTTTTCCATCCCCTCCAGATTTTTTTAAGCAATTCCAGAAAAGCTGTCCCAATTCCCAATCCTCAACCAAAAGTGTGGAAGTTTTCCCTTTAGAGTCGGATAATCGGTATGAAAACTTATACGGAAGTTTTTTAACAAGTCGAAAAGTATCTTTAATTTGCCTTTCTTCTTCAGTGGAAAAAAGAACAGTCTGTTGTGTATTATATATTATTTTTTTGATTATGTCTTCTGGCCACTCTTTTTCTTTTTCTTCAACGAAAGTGAAAGCATCAATTTTATTTGGTTTAAACATAGCTAACGATAATTCGTTTTTAGTATTTGCTTTTTCAATGAGGGCATCTATTTCTTCATAGATCTTTACTTTTCCAAGTATTAGATCTTTTCTTTCCTGCCATCCGTTTCTGGTACCAATTTTATCACCTAATTGTAAACTGTTGATATCGCTAATATAATAACTTTCTGGACGGGGATCTGATGTATTTTTGATTATTTCGACGTCCATCCATTGATATTTTTTATAACGTTTTTTATATTCTAACAACCTGAATGGTACAGGATATATCCGGATCCATGAACCATCTGACTTTATACCTGCCGTACAAACAATTTCTAAATATTTTTTGGAAAGTGTTGGATAGGTTTTCACAAGAATAAGAATTCGAACTCTTTCTTTATTCATAGATGTATAGCTTCAATTCCAAGTTTTTTTTCAAGAATACTGGCAATAACAGAACGGTGACAATACGATTTTTCGTTCTCAAAACATGTTAATACAAGCCTATTTTTTTGGAAATATATCCCCTGTATATCCTTAATAATGGAATTGTGATTTTTAATAATATCTAATTCATATTCTTTGAACAAATTATAGTAATCTTCAGCGGTTGCAAGGTTTTTTCTTTTTTGTGATTCTATTCCAAGTTCAGGTAAATGAATATATTCTATGTTAGAGTTTTTGATTGTTGAACCAAAAATTTTTTTTGAAAAACCATATTTCATACTAATGGGGTTTTTTCTTACATCTATAACAATATTAATTGCATTTCTAATGAGTTTATTAATATATTGATCTATGGTCAATCCCTCGTATCCTAGTGTAAATAATGAACGTGTTATATTCTGTTCATCTTTTAATACGTTGCTGTCAATTGTCACATTGTTTTTTATTTTATTTTTTATTGCATAATAGGGAAATGTATTATATATATAAGACAGCAAATCCTCTCCTTTGATTTTTTTGTATTTATTATATAATTTTATAAGATTATGTCGATCATCTGGTTTTAATGAATCAAAGTAATTATAATCATTTTTCAATATTATTATGTTTTCATTAGTTATAATGTTTATTCGTTCAAGATTATTCAAGTCAGCATATACCTGGTAAGAAAAAGGCCCATATTCATAAGGTATAAAATAATACAAAGGGTTATGCGACATTTCATTGTTATATAAAAAAAGATATCTCTGAAAATCAGATTTTTTTAAAGATCCGCCAAAGGCCTTCAATAATGCAAGAATAAATTTTTGCCGGTATAATGCTGGTATATTTTTTTTATCTTTTTTCATTTAACAATAATTATCAAATTACAGACTTAACAATATAGATATAGTATACTATAAAAAGTCAATATAATTATTTTTGTACCCATCAAATCATTTGTTTTGTCCTTAAGCCACCTCACCTATGATTGAAAGCAGGTTTCATTGATCCACACTATGAATGGCAGATGACGGTATTGATATGCGGCGTCAATGCCATAGCCAGCTACCCATACATCGGGGACGGTAAATCCAATATAATCAATTCCCAATTGCTTGCGGATAGTCTGAACTTCCTGGGTAGGATTATCCAGACGTTTATACAGCAAGCTGCATATCTTTAGTGAACGGGCATTGCGCTCATATAAAAGATAATTTTTAAGCCATGATAATGTAAATCCCTGATCGGCAATGTCTTCAACTAACAAAATATCACGGGCTTCTATATTTTTTGGCGATAGTTCCAGGGTTACTGCCCGGTAATGTTCGCCACTTGATTTTATGGTTTCATCGTATACACTTGTTTTGATGCAGTGAATGCTTGTGTTAATACCACCCTGTGCATATAATGCCCGTGCAAGATCGGCAGTAAACATAAATGATCCTGTCAGCACCATCATTATATCGATATGATTTGAATGATTCATGTCACGAACTATATCACCTGCAAGTGCTGCAGTTCGGTTTTTAATACATGTTTCACTGATGAGAAGTGAACGGATTTTTTCGTCATTTTTTAGCTGTGCTTCAATGGCAGCTAATGCATTGATTTCGGAGCTATCGCACACACCTTCTTTTTGAACTTCAATAATTGTATCGTATTGGTAAACCGGGATACCCATAGCATTCCTCATGAAGTAAAAATGTATATCAATAAACCTAACACTCAGAAAAAGATATTATAGTCAATACTTTTTATATGGTATGATACATGAGCATATGCTGCCAAAGTAAAACTATTTATTTTCAAAGTTACCGTGTATTTTACTCTGGGTAATCAGCAATGGTTTTATGAGTTTTAACAATTCATTTTCGGTTAATTCTTTTTTTGGTATCTTGAATAATTCAGAAAGCGCATAGCAGCAAAGTTCATACGTATGGACACCGCTACCTCTGGGTGGTTGAGGTCCACCATAACCTGCAAAACCAAAGGTATTGATCATCTCAATGGAATCATGTGGCATAGCTTTCAATGACGCCCCTTCCTGTATTTCTTTGGTATTTGCAGGTATATTGAGTACCAGCCAGTGCACCCAGTTGTGTGCCATGGGATGGCGATCAACAAAGGTAACAGCAAGCGAGCGAGCTTCTTTGGGAACGTCATGTATTGCAATATGCGGGGAGATGTTCTGACCGCCGGGTATTCCTTTCATGGCATATTGTACAGGGATTATTCCCCCGCTGGCAAACGAATTGGATGTTATATTCATAGCTCCCTCCGTTATGTTTATATATTACAAAATAGTATAAAATGTGCTTTTAATGTAATACATTCCTTGCAAAAATTTCCATGATAATGCTAATGAAAGATTCAGATTTTTAACTTTATGACATATAATGCAATACATCATTACAAATATGATACTATGATTACTATAAGTAGTCAAGTCATAATTTTTATTTGACATTGTTAGCAATGTAACTATATTGATACCTGTGGGGTTTAAGGTATGTTTGTATATGCATAGGGGGATATATAATGGGTTTAGCAGTTAAAATTTATGAGGCGTTTAAGGATGATGAAACAAAGGCAAGGGTTCTGGCTGATGTTATTGAATCATTAGAACAGATTATTAAGGTCAATGAAGTCGCAACTCGCTCTGACATAAAAAACACCGAGCTGGCTCTTACGAAAGAGATTGAGCAAATCCGCAAGGATATGAAAGAAACGGAATTGAAATTGACAAAGGAGATAGAGAATGTACGAGCGGATTTATCAAAGGAGATAGAGAAGGTACGAGCGGATTTATCAAAGGAGATAGAGAAGGTACGAGCGGATTTATCAAAGGAGATAGAGAAGGTACGAGCGGATTTATCAAAGGAGATAGAGGAGGTACGAGCGGATTTATCAATTGATATTGAAAAATCCCGTGCTGAAACCTCTATTTCATTGGGAAAGCTTAGATCTGATTTAATAGAAAAGATTGAAGAAAAACATTCTTCTTCAATACGATGGTTGGTAGCTTTGTTTATAACTCAATCAGTTGGAGTTGCTGGCTTAATTGTAACGCTGTTCCAGATTTTGCGGTGATAGCTGTATCGCAAAGATGATAATAATTGCAGAGGCAGGCTTACACATACCATTTACCATCTTTCATCTTTCATTTTACACTTTACATCTTACAATATCCATATAACGCTCAGCTCGCAGCAGGTATAATGAAATTCCCTTTTAGTTAGTGTTAACGTTATGCCATGCACATCCTGTGTATGTTGTTTAACAATGCTGTATTGTGTATGGCAATACTATAGTAGTACCAGTCATGAAAGATGGTTGCTGCTGTTATAACGGTATCATGGTAAGCCGGTGTATTTACTTTGCAGTTAAATGTTTTACATATATTCCCCATATGAAGGCTCCGGTAATCAAACCTGTAACAGTATGGATATAACAGGCAACCTATTGTGGTGAAACTTGTATCGGTATATGCAACAAATGCACAATGTGTAGCGTCATCATCACGTGGAGGCAATGTTATTTGTTTCATAGCGTTATAGCATGCTGTCAGCATGGAATGGATATTGTCTGTAGATATGAATGTATTAAAACAATAAAAGCGTTCTTTAAAAAGATTGTCAATTTCATGGTATTCTGCATTGTAGTTATGGCTCCCGCAGCATAAAGCGCACGATGCGTTAAATCCTGGTTGACATGCACTGGTAATTGTATGCATAATGGTAAATTCTGAAACTTTAATGGTTAATAGTATTCCGGGCAAAGAATTATGCTGATAGTTGGGATTATCATTACGGCATTGCTCATACGCAGTAACTATCGCACATATTGTAATAATGAACAGGAACAATTGCCATGAAAACAGGATATTTTGCAACAACAATTGGTGAAATGTACTACCGGCATAGCGAGATAAAAAGTGAAGATATTCTGGTTTGCATCCATGGGGCAGGAGGTGATTCACGGCAATTTATTCCGCTCATGAATGCATTGCAAACCGTAGCAGTGTATGCGGTTGATTTACCGGGGCATGGTAAGTCTGCAATAAATGAATGTTCACTGGATATATATGTGCAGGCTATGCACCAGTTTATTGGTTCACTCAACGGTAACGTATTTGTATTAGGGCATTCAATGGGTGGTGGTATAATCTATGAACTGGTAAAACGTAATGCTTTGATAGCTGGAGCACTATTTTTAGCAACAGCCGGGAAGTTACCGGTAAATCCTGTTGTATTTGATCTTCTGGATAAAGATTTTGATGGGTTGTGTAAGCTTGCTGTTGATTTGAGCTATGGTGCTATTAATGATACCATGCGTAAAACAGCTATTGAATGTATGAAGCAGGCTGGCAGTAATGTTCTGAAAAATGATTTTACTCTATGCAATAGCTATAACTATGATGAAACGGCAGCACAGTTTCCTGTTGCATCGTGCTTCATAGCTAACCGTAAGGATACAATGGTGCCGCTTGATATTATCTATGCAACATTTAAAAAAATGCCTGATGCAATGTTACAGGTATTGCCCTATAAAGGACACATGTCACATATTGAGCAGGTTCATCAGGTTGCAGCTTGCATCAATCATTTTATGGAGTTTGTGAAATCAAAAAATTTTTAATTTTTAAAAAATTTTTATGCGATAATTTTTGAAAATCAGTATATATTGTTTTGTGTAATCATAGTTTTTAGTATGTTCATAGATTTGTTAATTTAAAAAACACGAGGAGGTTATTATGGGTATCAAGGTTGCCATAAACGGGTTTGGAAGGATTGGCAGAATGGTGCTTAGGGCTATATCAAACGACCCTAAATATGCTGATATTGATGTTTGCTGTATTAATGATTTAACCGATGCAGCAACACTGGCATATCTTTTTAAATATGATTCGGTTTTTGGTGTTTTTAACGGGACAGTAAGTCATAAAGAAAATGCCATCACTATTAATGGTAAAGAAATAAAGATATTGGCAGAAAAAAATCCAGGCGCACTTCCATGGAAGGCAGAAGGTATTGATGTGGTCGTTGAATCAACCGGGAAATTCAGGGATCGTGATAAGGTAATGCCGCATTTAGACGCGGGTGCTAAAAAGGTAATTATTACTGCACCGGCTAAAGGTGAAGATATAACCGTTGTCCTTGGCGTTAACGAAGACAAATATGATACAGCAAAACATAATATTATCTCAAATGCATCATGTACTACAAACTGTTTGGCGCCGGTTGCTAAAGTTGTTAATGATGTATTTGGTATTGAAAAAGGACTTATGACCACGGTGCATTCATATACAAATGACCAGCGTCTATTGGACCTTCCTCATTCAGATTTCAGAAGAGCACGGGCAGCAGCTCTTTCAATGATTCCAACTACAACCGGCGCAGCAAAGGCAGTTGCTTTAGTATTGCCCGAGCTCAAAGGTAAGCTGGATGGGCTGTCCATACGTGTCCCCACTCCTGATGTATCGGTGGTGGATTTTGTATGTACGGTTAAAACTCAGACAACCGCTGAGGATGTGAATAAGGCTTTGCGGGAAGCTGCAAATGGTAAGCTAAAAGGAATTTTACAGGTATGCGATGAAGAGCTGGTATCGATTGATTTCAAGGGCAATAATCATTCATCCATTGTGGATGCACCTTCAACGGCTGTTATTGGTGGCAACCTGGTTAAGATTTTAAGCTGGTACGATAATGAGTGGGGATACTCCTGCCGTGTTGTTGATCTGATACAGTATTGTATGAAATAAAGTATAACTATGATAGATAGTTACTATAAAAAGGCTGTCGGCAGTGACAGCCTTTTTTTATAATAGGTTACCCCTTTTTCCCGTAATAAGTATGCAATAAACAACAAGATGTATGGAACGTTATGGTATCACATTGTGATATTGTCATGTAGTATTATGTTACCCCGACGGGATTTTATTCCAATTGAAAAACATACCATAGAATACTGCTGTCTTTGACAAAGTGAAAAACAATCATAGAAGAGGCAGTATGCTGAAGTGCCCTATGATTTGTGTGAGTGCATGGACATGCTGATGGTAGCGATAAAATGCTTGCATAATTTTTATTGTGGTGTAATGTACGATAATACTACTTATGATAGTTATTACAATAATAAATAACAGGTGATGCCATGAATAAGCAACAGGTACGAAAACAGATATTTGCTGGTAACTGGAAGATGTACACTACAAAACGTGAGGCGGTTGAGCTTGCCATAGGTATTGCCAGCGGTATGAATATCATAGATCGTGAGGTTGTGCTTTTCCCTCCGTCGGTATATGCAACCTGCGTTGTTGATGCATGCGAAGGTACTCCGGTAAAAGTTGGCTTACAAAATATGTTTTATGAAAAGGAAGGAGCCTATACCGGGGAGCTATCGCCCCGTATGCTTAAAGATGTGGGGGCTGGCTATGTGCTTGTTGGACATTCCGAGCGTCGGCATATATTTGGTGAAACCGATGAACTGATACACAAAAAGGTTATTTCGGCGATAGCTTTTGATATCATTCCCGTGCTGTGCGTTGGCGAGCTTCTGGAGGAGCGAGAATTGGGGAAATCGGAATCAACGGTTGAAAGCCAGCTAATAAAAGCATTTGCTGAAATTGGTGAACAGGGCGCACGTAAAGCGGTGATTGCTTACGAGCCTGTTTGGGCGATTGGCACCGGAAAGGTAGCAACGCCAGAAATTGCCGAATCGATGCATACTTTTATCAGAAATACCTTAAAAAAGCTGTATAATGATAGTGTTGCTATGACTATCCCGGTGCTCTATGGAGGGTCGGTAAAGCCTGATAATATTGCTGGCTTATATGCGATGCCCAATATTGATGGTGTACTGGTAGGTGGTGCAAGCCTTACAGTGCAATCTTTTCTTGACATAATTAATGTTACATTATAAATAGACCAAAACTATATTGCATTGTAGAAAAATCTGAATATTAAAGGTGTATTATGAGTATATTAATATCAATAGGGACGGTGCTTTTTGTTGTACTGTCAATACTTCTTATCATTATTATATTGTTGCAATCTGATAAAAGTGCTGGCATGGGAATATTGGGGGGTTCCAGCAATACTGCATTTGGTTCGTCCACTGCTGACATTATAACCAAAATTACCACGGTGATGGTTGCACTCTTTATGCTTGGTTCACTGGGACTATCAATATTTGAGTCTTATAAATCAAGTTCGCTTGAAAAAGATTTGTTACAGCAGGAGAAAACAGGTGGTGTGATAGAACAAAAAACCGAAGCACCCCGGCAAGGGCAACCTGTACAGCCGCAGGCAAAATAAATTGAAACATTAAGCGTGCAATTATAGTAACATATAGTAATATGAAGTAAACAATATTATTTCCGTATGGAGGAGGTTATGGCAAAAGAAGTGTATGTGGATCAAAACGAATGTACGGGATGTGAGCTTTGCGTTGATACGCTTCCAGAGGTTTTTGAAATGACTGGTGATGGTGTGAGCACCGTTAAAAACTCAAAAGGTGCATCTGAGGATAAAATTCAGGAAGTTATTGATAGCTGTCCTGCAGAATGCATTCACTGGAAGGACTAACACCCATAGTCAATGAAGAAGTTTATTTGAGGTAAGGCATATTGACTCAATATGCCTTTTGTTATGTACTATGATATAAAACTGTGATATAAAAATGTATTAAGGAGTTGTGATACATGGGAAAAGACTATTTATTTACTTCTGAATCAGTTTCAGAAGGACATCCTGATAAGGTTGCCGACCAGATATCCGATGCAATTTTAGATGCACACATACAGGGTGATCCATATTCTCGTGTTGCGTGTGAAACGCTTGTAACCACAAACCGGGTTATCATTTCCGGCGAAATTACATCGACTGTGACTGTTGATTATGAAGCTGTTGCCCGTAAGGTAATTGCCAGCATTGGATATACTTCACCTGAGATTGGTTTTGATGCAAAAGCATGCAATGTAGAAGTATATATACATCCTCAATCACCCGATATTTCACAGGGTGTTACCGAAGGACAGGGGCTTTTCAAAGAGCAGGGTGCTGGCGACCAGGGGATGATGTTTGGCTATGCAGTAGCCGAAACCGATGAGCTTATGCCCATGCCTATTTTATATGCACACAGGCTGGTAAAACGCCTTGCAGATATCAGAAAAAAAGGTGAGATAAATTTTTTACGCCCTGACGGCAAATCTCAGGTAACCGTTGAATATCAAAATGACAAACCAAAACGTATAAGCACTATCATTGTTTCTACACAGCATGATGCTGCTGTTACGCTGCCAACACTTGAAGAGATGGTGCGTGAGCTTGTTATTAAAAATGTTATACCTTCGAACCTCTGGGATAAAAACACAAAAATTTATGTCAACCCAACGGGGCGTTTTGAGATTGGCGGTCCCCATGGTGATACCGGATTAACCGGCAGGAAGATTATTGTCGATAGTTACGGTGGAATGGGCAGACATGGTGGCGGAGCATTTTCAGGCAAGGATCCGTCAAAGGTTGACCGCTCTGCCGCCTATATGGGACGCTGCATTGCAAAAACTATTGTTGCAGCAGGGCTTGCATCGCGATGTGAACTTCAGGTGGCATATGCCATAGGGGTTGCTGATCCTGTTTCTGTTATGGTTGATACCTTTGGTACAAACAACATACCAGAAGAAACAATTGAAAAACGCATACAACATGTCTTCAATTTAAAACCAAAATCAATCATACAAACGCTTGATCTGTTAAAACCAAAGTATACAATAACTGCAGCGTACGGACATTTTGGGCGCAATGAACCTGGTTTTACATGGGAACAAACTGATAAAGCCCAGGAATTGCGATGATACAATCTGTTTCTATAAAAAGATGATACAACAAAAGCGTGGATTTCCACGCTTTTTTTATTGAGACTTGAAACATTGACATGGTATGATTTTATTGTGATAACAGCTATTTTTTTTCAGCAAGCCATGAGATCGCTTATCGCTGTAAAAAAGAGGGGATTGCATGTTCTATTGTCTAAAGTTTACTCCACAACCTGAAGCATCCATGATGCTCATTACAGGAGAAAATGAACACTTTTTAAGTAAGCATAATACTGATATGGTTGATGCATGGCTTGATCATGTATATTTTGAACTGGGTAAGGAAGAGGTGTCCTATTCTATGAAATTGATCCCTGAGAAATAACCCATTGAAGTGCATTTAGTGCTTGTGGCAGCAAAATAGCTTATTGGCAGTTATTGTGTTAAGAGATAATGATGCTGACCATAGTTGAGCTAATGAAGCATTACAATAAAGTTTCAATGGAAAATGCATGGTTATTACAATAAAATTATTGATGAAATAGGTGTACGTATTAAAACTTATTCATATTTGTATTGACTTAAAATATCCCTGTATAAATAATCAACCTTCATTACATTCCATTTTTATGATATTATTCATCCTTAATGAATTACATATACAGTATGGGGTTGCATGGGAAATATAAATAATAGCAAAAGGTGCCTTTATATATTCATGACACTTATACTACAGGGTATGGTGTTTGTTTCTTTTCTGTTTGCTCAGGATGGTGCTCGGAATGATGCCCAGAGCTTGCACAATATGAATATCGATATGCAGGTTGTATATGGACAATACAACGATATGCTTTCTACGGTCAACTTATCACAGCAGCAGGATAAGTTTGTTTATTTATTACAAACCTATTTTGAAAAATCGAATGATTATGGGTATAACGACAAAACTTTTGAAAACACAAGCTACTATAAAAACCGTATAGGTTTTACCGGAGATATTAAGGCATCTGAAACGTGGAAATCTCTGTTTGATATAAATGTGTATAATGACTCGTATGGCATGGCAGACAATACTTTTTTTAGCCGTGAGGAAAAGGATAATGTTACTGTTGATTGGAAGAATATAGTAAAGCATAGCCCATCATTTGAGATGTTTTATGTCATTGGCGGAGGGCAATATTATCACAGGCTGAATGGAATTACAACCGATGATATTGACAACAGGGTTTATCAGGGGCACGGGCAATTGGGCGGTGAATATATCTGGTCGGCTTCCAATAGATTTAAATATTCATCAACGGTGTATGCCTATTCATATGATACGTTTCAGGATGATTTTTTTTGTAACAATGAGATAGTTGATGACTTTAATATAACTAAGGATGTAGGTATTTCAATTGGTGTTAATGTAGATTTTAACAGGGACGATCATTGGCTGATTGGCCCAATAATTGGTACAAGCTACAAAGGATTTACCAATTGCAGTATTGTTTTGCAATATAGTTATTTTATGCAGCCGTTCAAGCCTGAGGAGTTTTATCTTCAGCAAAAATTTATTACACCTATTTATAATCTGAAACCTGCTAATGTACATAGAGGAACATTGAAGGTTGATTATAAAATGAATAACTTTTTAACCATGCAGTTAGTTTCTCAAACAGAGTACAGCAATAATTTTTATAACTATATGGCAACACCCGAAGATGTGTTAACTGTGAGGGGAATAAAAGCATGGTCAAGTTCAAATGGTGCTATACTGGTAATGAATATAATCCCTAAAATGCTGTCACTGGATACACGATATACGTTTGCTTATTATCATGCTGATGAAAATATTACATACCGGCCGGAGCATTTGCTTGATATGACCATTACCTATAATGGAGCAAAATGGAAGATTAATCTTACGCACGATATTGCTAGTTCAGTATACACGTCGCCTGATGAGGATACCAAACTTAAAGCAAGGGTGGTTGGATATTTAGATTTACAAAGAAAAATGCTTGAAGGCTTTTTTGCCTATATTAGGGTGGAAAATTTATATAACAATAAGTATTACCTTCAAGACCATTATCCTGAATCAGGTATAAAGGGACTTTTTGGTATACGCATATTGTTGTAAAATAAATACTCGCATGCAGTTAGAATTTAAGATGTTGTAAGGACGATATATGTACAGTGATAATTATTGGATTAGTATTTTTGATGCAGTTCCTACATGGGTAATGCTTTTACCCATTTTTATTTGTTCAATAATTGGGGCAGCAGCCATAATTGAACGAATACTTTTATACAATAGAATAAACGCTGACTATACAATGCTTATTAATAATGTAGCTAAAGAATACAGCAACAATATACAGCAGGCATTGCTGCAATGCAAAAAGGTGCCTGGTCCAATTAGTGAGCTTATTTACAATACTATAGCCTTTCCTGTCAGCATGAAAGAAAGGGAAAGGGTTATAACTGAAAATGTTTATCTGGCACAAAAAATAATTGAAAAGCATGTTGGGATTATTGCAACTATCGCAACAATTTCACCTATGTTTGGATTGCTTGGGACTGTCACCGGCATGATGAAATCCTTTAGCGCTTTATCCAGAGTAGGTAATGTTGCACAGGATCTTTTAGCATACGGTATAGCCGAAGCTCTTATTACTACTGCGCTGGGGTTGCTGGTTGCAATACCAGCATGGATTTTTTATAATTACCTGGTAAGTCGTGTTGAACGCTATGCTAAAGATTTAGAATATGTTGCTAATGCTCTTCTTGATTTCCCGGTATATACTATTGAGCCTCAAAAGAGAAATAAAGATTGATACAATATAATAATTACTGATATGGATGCAAAGGGAATAAAACGCAGTATTAAAGTAAAAAGTAAATTTGATTATCGTTCAATAATTGATATAACATCACTTGTTGATATGACCTTTCTTTTGCTTTGTTTTTTTATGGTTACTTCAAGTTTGGGATCATTATCATCCATTACTGTCCATTTGCCAAAAGCTATACAATCAGGGCAGATGCAACAGGGGAATATGGTAGTCAGCATAGATGAAAAAAATGAAATATTTATCAATGATGTGAAATATCAATTGGCTGATTTGTTGAATGAGTTTAAAAGCAGGAAAGCTTCACTAAAGAACAATGTGGTAATAATCCGTGGTGATCGGAATGCAAATTATGAAACAATAATTGCAGTTATGGATATTCTTAATCAGGCGGGAATACCGCGCTTTACTCTTGCTACGGTAAAACCAAAGTAAAATAAGCTTATAGGGATTTACTCAATGAAAAAAATAGGGATACTGGTTTTATCAATAACCTTCATAGCAATATTCGATGGCGGATTTAGTCAACCTTCAAAGTATGAGGGTAAGGTAGTAAAAAAGATTGAGTTTACCGGACTTTTTGATGTTGATGAGGAAGACCTTGTAGATGTTATGACTACTGAAGTTGGTTTTCCACTGAGAAGTATTGAGGTGCGCGAGGATATTAAAAAAATTTTTAAGACAGGCAAATTTGAAAATATTATCGTTGAAACCCAGGAATTTCAGGAGGGTGTAGCAGTCAGATTTGTTTGCACCGAACGACCATCGATAAATAAAATTATATTTAAAGGTGTTGAAGAGGTTAATGAATCAACATTAAAGGAAGAGCTCCCGGTCAAAGAAGGTGAAGTATATAGAAAAGATAAGGTTGAAGCAAGTCTTATTAAAATTCGTAATAAATATGATATGGAAGGGATGTTTAATGCTGTTGTAAGGTATAAAGTTGAAAAAGTTTATGAAAAAGATGAGAAGAATGCTGTCAATGTTATATTCATTGTTGATGAAGGAGAAGATATAGAGGTTCAGAAGATTTCAATATTAGGGAATACTATCTTTTCGTTGCGTACATTAAAAGGACTTCTCGTAACCGAGGAAGAAGGGCTATTTACCGATGCAAAATTTACTAAGGTTACCTATGATGAGGACAAAGGCAAAATACTGGGGTACTATCGGGAATCAGGATATCTGGATGCCGAGATAGTAGAGGATAGCGTTGATTATAAGTGGCTTGACCCTGAAACGCAAGAAAAGAGGGGTATATATATCACCATCAAGCTGCGCGAGGGAGAACGGTATTACTTTGATGGATATTCTATTGATGGGAATGAAGTTTTTACTAAAGAAAATTTAATGTCACAATTTGAGCAAATTAAGATTGGTGAGCCTTTCAATGATACATTGTTTCAAAAGGATCGCCAGATGATTAGCTTTATTTATGCTACTAAAGGATATATATTTGCCCGCATTATCCCTGAACGAAAAGTAACTGAAAAGGAAGTGGAAGTTGATGGTAAAAAAGAAAAGAGAAAATACATCTTTACGCATTTTCAGATTAAGGAAGGGCCTCAAGCCTATATAGAAAACATTATTATTAAGGGTAATATTAAAACCAAAGATAAGGTTATACGACGTGAGTTAATAGTGTATGAAGGTGAACTTTTTAATTCGTACAAGATGCAGTTATCCCGTGAACGTGTTTATAATTTAGGATTTTTCAAAGAGGTCAATTTTGATGTAAGGCCTGGTTCAAAAGAAGGATATATGAATCTTATCGTTGATGTAGTTGAGCAGCCTTCCGGGACCATTTCACTTGGTGGTGGTTATGGTTCTACAACAGGTTTTTCCATCTTTGCAGATATTGCTGAAAATAACTTGCTGGGTAATGGACAGCGTATATCCTTGCGTTTTGAGTATGGCCCTTTGCGTAACTCTATTACGTTAGGTTTCAATGAGCCATGGCTTTTTAATAAACCAATAGGTTTCAATGTTTCAATTTTTTATATTTTATCAACTATCGAGCAGAGCTCAATTTTTACCAATTCAAATCAAACTGCAAAGCATCAAACGCAGCAGTATGGTTACTCACTGGGATTAAGCTATCGTTTCTGGTACTATTATGGGATTGGTTCAGTATGGCACCATGCCTTTAAAAAGGTTGTCAATGCTACGGGTAACAGTACCGATAGTGTATTTTTGGAACAGGCGCAGGGAATTCAGGAAAAACGAAAGCTGACACTCTATGCGTATCGTGACTCAAAAGATAATTATTTAAATCCTACAAAAGGATGGCGTGCAGAATTTTCAGCATCATTTACCGGCGGCTATCTGCTACGGGGCGATGACCACTGGGTGATGTACTCTCCCGATTTGTACTGGTACTTTTCGCCTTTCCATTTACCGTTCCTTAAAACACATCCCTGTGTTGTTGAATTGCGATTTAATGGAACTTTTATAACTCCGCCATGGTATAAAAGTAAAATGTATGAGGTACAGGATCCTGATAAAAATCCATGGCTTGAATCAGAAGACAGGCTTTATATTGGTGGTCCTGAAACATTGCGAGGCTGGGAGGTGCTGGATCTTGATTTTCCTGATTCATGGCGGTATGGATTGTTTCACAGGATACTTTACGGAGCTGAATTTAGAGTTCCTATCCATCCCACATTTTTGTGGCTGGTATTTTTCTTTGATGCTGGTTCGGTATGGACAGACAGTTTCTGGGAAAAGAGCCTGGAGGAATCTACCAGGGAAATTATCAATGAAGACAAAGTAAATAAACTGGTGTATGACATACGGGATATTACTGATGTAGATGTCATGTCATATTTTAAATACTCATATGGATTTGGCTTTAAAATACAGTTGCCAATGATGCCGTTGCGATTCTGGTTTGGACGAAAACTTGCGTGGGTTGGGAAGGATGAAGGTTATTTTAAACCTTTAAGCGGCTTCCAATTTCAGTTTGGTATAGGAGATATGCGTTTTTGAGTATGCGGTTTAATTGGATTTATACACTATTAATTTTCATGGTATTGTTATTATGTTGTTCTTCATTAGAAAAAGAGCAGGATACAATTGCTATTCGCTATGTTCAGTTGTCTCTTCTGTACAACTATATGATACAGACCTCTCCGGATGCTTCTCAATTGCAGCAGCAATATAAGGAGATACAGTCAAAACTTGGTACAATAAATGAAGTGGTGGATGGTGATGAAAGGAAAAATTGTATAGAAAAATTAAATAGTATAAATAAGGAAATGGAAAAACAAAAGAAAATTTTCCTCACTGATATACAGCAGGCAGTAGCTACTGTTGCAAAGCGGAAAGGATATACCATTATATTAGGGGGAGGAGATACCGTTGTTTACGCTAAAGGTGGGTATGATATAACCAATGAGGTATTAAAAGAGCTTGTGGCAACACGACTGCAAAAATCACCGGTTACACGATAGAGGTAATTATGCCATTAATAAAGTTAGTTGTAGGTACTACAATGGTAGTGATGCTTGCGTGCAGCGGAGACGTGTATTATAAAAATTCAGGGCAGAAGCTTTTGAAAACGTATAAGGGCAACTATGCGATAGTTGTCAGTAAGAAAAATTTTGCTTTATTTGTAGTAAGCCGTGAAAAGATTATAAAAAAATATACCATAGCGTATGGGCTTAATCCTGATAAAAAGCCAAAGCTTTATGAAAATGATAATAGAACTCCTGAAGGGTTGTATTATGTAACTGAGATCTTGAGTATGGATGCACCAAAACATTCCTCGTCGTATAAAAAATTACAGGGGATGAACAGGGTTTATTTTAAATCAAGCAAAGGACATTATAAGTTTGGGTATCCTGATGTTGATTTAGGTGATAATGCGTATGGCCCACGGTTTTATCGTCTTTCATATCCCAATGATAATGATATCAAACGATATGAACAGGCAAAGATACATGGTGCATTGCCGCTGTATAATGGCAAGATGCCTTCAATTGGGGGAGGAATAGCTATTCATGGCAATAATGATCCTGATTCAATAGGGCATTTAGCAACAAGTGGATGTATTCGGATGTTAAATGATGATGTCATAGAGCTTGAGCAGTTTATCCAGATTGGTACACCCGTTTATATAGTACCTGATTAATATTAATTTGGGTAAATTGTGTTGACATTTGGTGATAGTTCTTAAAAAGGATATACAGGTTAAATACTGATTTTTATTATGTATAGCAATCAAGCAATCAGTGGTTGTTTAACAGCGTATGTAAAATGTTTCAAACAATAAAACTGATTGACATTTGCTGTTTATACCATAATGGTTGCAATGTTTTATAGTAAAGATTAACAATGAGAGGTATAAAAGTGTTCCCATTTGAAGAGATAGCATATGCAAGCAATGGACAGCAATCATCAAGCCCATGGGTAAGTATCATTCCTTTAGTACTCATGATAGTGATATTTTATCTTCTTTTGATACGGCCGCAACAAAAGAAGGAAAAAGATCGTATGAAGATGATAAATCAGCTTAAAAAAGGTGATAAGGTCCTTACCTCAAGCGGTATGATTGGTGTTATTGTAAATATTAAACCTGAAGAAAATATTATAACCCTTAAATTGGCTGAAGGGGTAAAGGTAGATTTTGTAAAAAGTGCCATACAACAAAAGCTTTCTTAAAGGATAGCATTAATATTATTTTTTAATATTATTTTGTCATCTTAATACATGGACAGTGGTTGCCGGCCAACCGTAGATGATGAAGATAATTGGCGACAGTCATACTGAATCATGATGCAGGATATAGTGTTATATATTCCGGGCCAGGCACGGGGTTGACGATATAGTGGTATATCATTTCTGAACGGAGTGAAGAATCCTGCTGTTGCAAAGAGAGGGAAACAATGCTCCCCTCGCCTTGTGAAGAAGAGTAGTTGGGGTAAGGTGCATAATCATTTTTTTAGGCGAGAAACGATTCCTGATATCCTTGCACATATGCTGTTGCTGAGTTGTATAGAAGTGATGGTCAATAGTTGAGTCTGATAATCGTATTTTTTGGAGAAGATATGAAAACATATACTAACAAACTACCATTAAAGTTGATGTGCGGTGTGTGTTTACTCTTTTCAACTCTTATGCTGTACGGACCGGCAATTGCTCAGGATCAGAATCCTCAAACTGTTAAGCAACCGGTAGCTGAAGACACTGTAGTGCAAAACAAAACCAATCAACAGGAACTATCGCCACAGCAAAATGTAGTTGAAGATACAACAACAGCAGAACAAGCACCAGCACACGAAGTTGATACAACTGAAAAAAAAGTTGTTATAAAAGAGGAGCCAAAAAAAGAGGCTGCCAAACCCCAGACAAAAGCCAGAGAGGTGATTGACCAGAAAATGCAGGGTAACGATACGGTAACCATAGATACCAATTCTTTATTGAGTATCACCGACGGAACATTTAGATATTCGCGTATTCCGGGCATTACTATAAAAGAAAATAATGAACCGATCCTAACCGTTGTAAAAGAGGAGGTGCCCGAAACAGTTGAAGAAAAGGGTATATTTGGATTAAGTAAAAAAGCATCTGACAGGATTGCTAAGATTATTCTTGTTGTTATTGTCATATTTGTATTTATTCTTTATCGTATGCGAACCAAAAATACACGCGGAAGTGTATTGCGCAGATTTCCGAAATAACATCACATTACATGAGGTATACATGTCACGGGGATTAATTTATAAGGGTATTTTCATAGTTTGTATAATATTATTTGCAATAATCCTTATTTTACCAACAGTTGGAAAAAACACACTACGGGTTGTTATGAGTACAACCGCAACACAGGAAGATATTCAGGCGGTTAAGTTACGCTTCCCTGAATCAAACTATACCATTACTGCCAGAGAAAATGAATTTTTCATTGAGGGATACAACCTCAACGTTGCAGTAATGAATGAGGTGAAGCAGTATCACGGTGTAGTTGATGCGCAATTGCTGCCTCACTGGGCTGAGAAAGCATTGCTTGCAAAGAAGATAAATTTAGGATTGGATCTGCAGGGCGGATCATATTTGGTATTACAGGCAAATTACCATAAAATAGAAGAGAAAACAGGAAAACCATTAACCAATACTGAAAAAAATGAGATAACTGAACAGGCGCTGGAGCTGCTTAGAAACCGTGTTGACAAATTTGGTGTGGCTGAGCCATCCATACGTCCCAAAGGGAATGATGCCATAGAAATACAGCTTCCGGGTGTGAAAGATCCTGAAGCGGTAAAAAAAGCTATTGGAACCACAGGGCAGGTTGAATACCGCCTGGTTGATGATGTCTACACACAGAAGGCTAACCAGTGGTTAAAACAATATTATGCCGGTAAGGCTTTACCGGAGGAGCAGCTTGAACTGAATAAATTGGCTGATACACTTTCGAATGCCATAGCCCTTCCTGACACTCTGGAGCTTATGTTTTATTATGAACGCCATCCCCAAACTGGCAAGCTCTTTGCGGCGTATCCTATGGTTCTGGAAAAAAAAGTTGCCCTGGCTGGCAGTGATATAAGCAAAGCGTGGGTGGCTACCGATGAGTATCAACAATTAGCAGTACATTTCAACACAACGCCGGAAGGTGCAGCAAAGTTTGCCGAGGTTACCAGCGAAAAGAATCAGGGGCGTAAGCTG
>Ga0208940_1001400_pt1 | contig 25358 bp, 20 predicted proteins | sample AD_JPNNA6_MetaG_FD_184445 | JGI IMG/M metagenome (GOLD analysis project Ga0208940, IMG submission 184445) | Active sludge microbial communities of municipal wastewater-treating anaerobic digesters from Japan - AD_JPNNA6_MetaG (SPAdes) (version 2) | ecosystem: Engineered > Bioreactor > Anaerobic... | reverse complement strand
GAAAATAATACTAAATATAGTTCGGAAAATGTATCTGATAGTAACCCTTCAACTGTTTGGGCTGAGGGCGTTAAAGGATTTGGTTATAAGGAATGGTTAAAAGTTGAGATTGATTCAAATAAAGATACTTTTACTCCAATTTACATTATCATTTTTCCTGGTCATGGAGGTGGTCAGGACTTATTTAATAAAAATAATCGTTTAAAATCTGCGGTAGTTCAAATATATAATCCATGTGGAAGAGGTGCTGATGATTCGGATGGGAAACCTCATCCGATATATATATATGAGCGCTTGCAATTTGACGATATTAATAAGTATCACATATTCCCTATTGTTGCTGGTCCTTATGCTGTTGGAGAAAAAGGAAAACCTATTGAAATTACATTATACATTGAAAGTGTTTACAAAGGTTCAAAATATGATGATACCTGTATAGGAGAATTTTTTGTTTTAGGAAGAGAGGATGATACAGAATTTAAATAATAACCATTTCCAGAATCAAAGCAAAACCAAACTGAGTTGAGCAAGAATCTGGAAGTCCAGACGAATTCCATGAATGACAGCTTTTCTTTTAACAGAATAAATTCCCAACCGGCTTACGGATAAGCGGCCTTATGTCATCATTGAAATCAATGAGGCATAAGGATCCGGTTATCGGAAGCCGGGGCAAGAGATGAGTGATAAAAGGCGGCGCGGGAGATACATGGACGGATGGTTTTCCTGCCGACCGGTCAAAATGACGTGTCGGGCAGGGTTGTTGGGATGAATGAGCCGGAGAAGAAAGAAAGATAACCGCGCTGCTCAGCCTGAAAGCTTTCAGGCTGAGCAGCTGGCAGAAGATATAATGCCGGGAGAGAAGCAGCCATTCGCGAAAGCGATAGGCTGCTTCTCTTGATATTTCCGGCGGTAAAGACAAAGTCTTGTCCGCCGGAACATGAAGACAGATGAATTAAAATATCTGAATTACGTTTGGAAAAAAGTCTTTGACAGGACAGACAAAATTGAATAACAGATAAAAACCTACCATAAAGAACCGATCTTAATGTGATAAATAAATTAACATTGAGGGGTGAATTATGAGCCAGCAGAATCTGATATCTGTGAGCATTTCTACGGAAGATATGACGCAGATAAAAAGCGCGGTAGACGTGCTGATGACAAAACTTCTTCCAAAACTGAGAACACTGAAAGGCGATGAAAAGAGCGAGCTTCCGAAGATGGGCGAAAAAACATATTCGTTCGTGCAGAAAGCGTGCGAGCATTGCGTGCAGAATCCCGAACTCGTTCCGCAGTTTCTTGACATGGAAGAATTCAAAAAAGATGTGAGCGCGTTTGAAGAACTGCGCGGAATCAAAGCGCAGATAACACAGCTTTCAGACGCGTTAAGCGATACGCAGATGCTTACGGGAAGCGATGCTTATTCCGCGGCATTGATGTTTTACAACATAGTGAAAACGGCAAGGAAAAGCAATGTCGCTAAAGCCGGGACAATATATGAAGACTTATCAAAAAGATATCCCGGAAGATCGGCAAAGGAAACGGCAGAAACAAAATAGCATAAGACACAATTGAAATTGCCTCTTCGAGAGGCAATTTTTCATTAATTAGAATCGGAATTGGATGACAAACATTCGCAATTGTATCTTGGAAAAACAAACTTTCATCTCAAAGAATCAAAAAAGGGTCTCAAAGAAACAAAGTTTCATCCCGGAGAATCCAGTTCGAATGAAAAACAATCAAAATTGCTTCGAAAAGAGAGCAATTTGCATCTAAAAGACCCGGCATTGGTATCTTGAAGAGAAAAATTCGGGAGAAAAATTGAGAAAATCGAATCTGTGAGAAGAAAGTTCGAATCTTTTAGAAGAAACATTGAATGTAAACGAAGAAAGTTGGAATCAAAAAGAGAGCGATTGGATTGTAAAAGAGGAAACAATGCATCTCAGATAAGAAAGATCGCATCCTGATGAAGAAAATTGGATTCTCCAAGAGGAAAGTTTTCATCCCGGAGAAGAAAGAAAATTGATCGGTGAATTGACACAAACCCAAAAGCTGAATGAGCAGAAAAAGAACCTAAACTGTCCGACGCAGTCGGACACCACTCGAGCGTCCGCAGCATCCGGCAAAGCCGGTGCGAGGAATACGCGAGACAAAAAGCCAGGAGTGGGATCTCAAAGGGATGAGGAGCGGCGACTGAGCTCCTCGTCCCTTTGAATATTATCGTATGATCCATGCGAAACCGAATCTCAAAGGCGAAGCCTTTGATTGTATTCCGACACTCGGAAATATCGAAGCCTTATGCTCTATCCTTTGATGAATATCTAATTCCCGCATAAACTGCAACGGCGCAGATTATTGCTCCTGCGGCTTCGAGTGTGCCGGTTTTTTTGCCGAACAAAAGGATATCCCAGACATACGAAAATACCGGCTGTAATATTAGAAGTATTCCCGCTGTTGAAGCTTTGACTGATTTGAGCGATGAACTTATTAAAAGCCATGCCGCGAACTGGCATATCAGTCCGTAGGCGAGCATAAAGACGAGTCCTTTTGCCGTTTCTATCTGCGGCAATGATCCCTTTGATAAAATATATCCGAGTGAAACACCAGCTGTTACAACTGATACAATAAACATATTAAGAGAGGCATGAGCTTTTCCGTGTTGTGATTTTTTTAAAAGTATCACGTAGCCTGCGTAAAAGACGCTTGTCGCGAGTCCGAGGATTACTCCCGGAATGAAAAATTCACCTGCCGAGTTGATGTTTCCTCTTATGATGAGAAAGAGCCCGGCGAACGCGGCAAGGCATGACAATATGAACTGATAACGGATTTTTTCAGAAAATAAAATAAAACCGGCCAGCGCAATCAGAAATACCTGAAAATTTCCAAGCAGTGTTGAAAGTCCGGGTCCGACAAAATAAATCGACTGATGCCAGCAGAATAAATCTGCCGCGAACATTATTCCTGCGGCTGCCGGAAATACCATCCATTTTCCGCATTTGATTTTGAATCTCTTTGTAATAATCAGAAATATCAAGTACGCCGCCGCTCCGAACGCGCATCTGAAAAACGATGCGCTTTCGGGATTGACGTTTGATGCTTTTACGAAAACGCCCGAGAAGCTGATGATTACGGCTCCGACTGCAAGCTTGATTTTCGGTGAGATATTGTTCAGCATCATGCGCTCCTGAATAGTCATTGAGGCATGTATATTTATACTAAGTATTAAGGAAAGAATTATTCTGAAAACAATTGATGATATATTTCTTATTGATCTGTTGCAAGAGGTAATAACCCGCGCTGTGCGCGGGTTTATGTTTTTATATTTTATCTACAACAGAAACAAGAGCTTTTTTATAGGCTTCGATTTTCTGTTTTGAAAGTTCTGCTGTTTTATCCTTTGCGCTGAAATAAAACTTAATTTTAGGTTCTGTTCCGCTCGGACGCATTGTGATTTTTGTTCCGTCTGCAAGAAAATACTGAATTACATCGGCTGACGGAAGATCAGAAATCTTTTCATCTTTTGATGTTTTGATATATTTTCTCGAAAGGTTCTTTATGTCATCAACGCGTTCAACCTCGCATCCGGCAAAATCCTTAGGCGCATTGTTTCTGAAAAATGCCATGATCTTCTGAATCTTTTCCATTCCTTCCTTTCCTTCAAAAGTCATGGATACGAGATCCTCTAAGTAATAACCATACTTCGAATAAATCTCTTCAAGGAAATCCGCGAGAGTTCTGCCGTTCTTTTTCAGCCATCCTGCCATTTCGCAGAAGAAATAGCAGGCACCGATTGCGTCCTTGTCGCGGACGAATTCAACAGGAAGATATCCATAGCTTTCTTCTCCGCCGAAGATGAATTTGTATTCGCCTGTTTCGTCGAATTTACGCATAAGCGTTCCGATCCATTTGAAGCCGGTGAGCACATCGAATATAGCGCATCCGAAATCTTTCGCGATATCAGACTGAAGTTCGGTTGTAACGATGGTCTTGATTACCGCACCGTTTTTAGGAAGAGCATTTTTCTCTTTGAGGCGCGTTAGCAGATAATATTCGATCATCGTTCCGATCTGGTTTCCGTTGATGAGAACGTATTTTCCGTTTTTGTCCTTGAATCCGACACCCATACGGTCGGCATCCGGATCTGTCGCGAGAATGATATCTCCGTTTTCTTTTTCAGCTAATTGAACAGCGAGTTCAAGCGCTTCTTTTTCTTCGGGATTAGGATACTTGACTGTAGGAAAGTTTCCGTCAGGAATACTTTGCTTCGGTTCAAGAAGGATATTTGTGAATCCGAAATGCTTCATAACTTCAGGCAGAATCTTGTATCCTGTTCCGTGAAGAGGTGTATAAACTATTTTGATGTTCTTGTCTATGTCGTCATTCATCACGACTTTCGATAGATTATCGATATACTTATCTGTTATGTCTTTTCCGATCGGAACGATCATCCCTGATTTAACGAATTCATCATAATTTCCGCGTTTGACTTTTGTGATTTCATCAACCTTTTCGGCTTCATTTATTATGGCTGTGTCATGCGGAGGAGTTATCTGGCATCCGTCATTCCAGTAAACCTTGTATCCATTATATTTGGGCGGATTGTGGCTTGCTGTAATCATTATTCCTGATACTGCTTTAAGTTCGCGGATCGCGAAAGAGCAGAGCGGAGTAGGCATGATATCATCGAATATATAAACCTTTATTCCGTTTGCTGCGAGTATCGATGCCGTATCTTTGGAAAAAATATCGGACTTTATGCGAGAGTCATAAGAAACCACAACGCCCATGGAGGCTTTTCCCTGCGCTATTATGTAGTTCGCAAGTCCCTGAGTTGCGGCTCCAACCGTGTGAATGTTCATTCTGTTTGTTCCGGCGCCTATAATGCCGCGCAGTCCGCCTGTACCGAATTCGAGTGATCTGTAAAATCTGTCTTCAAGTTCTTTTTCGTTTTTGCTGTCGATAAGCTTTTTTATTTCATCTCTTGTTTCGTCATCAAACGGGGCATTGCTCCATTTTTCTGCAAGCTCAAGAATTTTGCTTTCCATATTTACCTCTGTAAATTATTCTAAATTCATAATTTTTGCGCTGTCTTATTCGTCAATGAAATATTTGATGTTTTTTCTTCATTTCAGCGGATACGTTGGTATAATATTGAATACTATAGAGAAAGTAACACACTTCATAGATAAGCATAACATGGTTAAGGAAGGCGATAAAATTCTTCTATCGATGTCTGCCGGCAAGGATTCTGTTTTTCTTTTTGACGTGTTTATGAAAATTAAGAATCAGTTAAGGATTCAATTTTCTGTTTTTCATCTCAATCATAAAACACGAAACGGCGAAAGTGATCTTGACGCACGTTTTGTGGAAAACCTCTGCCGCGAAAATAATATAGATTGTTTTATGTTTGAACATTCGTTCGGTAATATTCCTTCGTTTGAAGAAACCGCACGTGATAAAAGATATGAACTGCTTCAAAAAACTGGCGAAGAAAATTCTTTTAACAAAATCGCTACGGCTCATAACGCGGATGATAATCATGAAACAGTTCTGATGAGATTGTTTTCAGGAACTTCAATTTACGGAATGCGCGGAATAAGTCCTGTACGCGGTAATTTTATACGTCCGATTCTTTCAGTCGGAATAGATGAAATTTATGATTACCTCGAAAGAAATAAACTCAGTTTCAGATACGATTCGAGCAATGATGATGAAAAATATCTAAGAAACTACATGAGAAAGAAAATATTTTCTGCTGTAAGTAAGCGCTTTCCTGATTACCGGAACGCACTTGATTCGATAATCTCTCACTCTCGTGAAACCGATGATTTTATTTCATCGCTGATTTATGATTATTTTGATATAACTAAAAATATTGATTCAGTTGAATTTATTGAAAAGAAGGAAGCTCCGGCATATATTTTCAAAAAAGCGGTATCGGATATTTTCAGATCGGATTTTCATACTTATATTAGCGGCGAAATATTAGACGAAATAATCAGAAAAAACAGTTCAGCCAAAAGAAATATAGTGTTATATTCTTCCGGGAAAATATGTTTAGAGCGTATTTTTACGAATGATAAGATTATATTCCGTTTTTCAAGAGTTCATAAAACGCCTGAAGCTGCTTTTAATGAATTCAGATGTGCTATTGATGATATTTCCGGTTGTCGTACGGAAGCCTTAGATAATATTTTTTATTTTGAATTATTGGAATTCTCTGATAATATAAACTTAGATGATTCAGAAGTCATTTATGTTGATGTTTCATCATCTAAAAGTGTTTCATTTGAGCAAAAAAAAGACGGAGACAGATTTCTTTCAGGCGGAAAAATGAAAAAGATAAAAGAGCTATTCATTGAAAAGAAGATGAATAATTATCAGAAATCGTCATTTCCATTAATAAATATAGATTCTGTAACCGCTGTTCTTCCGTTTGCTTTTTATAATCTCGGCAAAAACAGGGTTTCAGACGTATTTATGGTAAAAAGCGGTACCAAAAAAATACTTGCTATAAGAAGTGCAGGAAAAATACAGTGATAGTAAGGTTTATCAGGAGAAGTATTTAATGAATAAAGGTTTTAAACAGTTAGCGCTTATTCTTCTTGTTGTTATGCTTGCGGTGATGATTTTTACTCTTGATACGGGAAAAGATAAGAAAACCGAAGAACTGGGATATAATGAATTTCTTCAGTATGTAAATGATAACCGTATTGTTGAGCTTACTATTAATGAGAACCGCATAATCGAAGGTGCTTTTCTAAAAGATAATGCTCCGGTTAAGTTTAAGACAATTATTCCGTACCAGGATAATGCGCTTGTCCAGAAGCTTGTTGAAAAAAATGTAAAAATGAAAGGGAAGATGCCTGAAGAAGGTCTTTTTTACAAATTTCTTATGAGCCCGCTTCCATGGCTTTTAATGCTTGTTCTTCTTTTCTTTTTCCTCATGCGCCAGTTCCAGTCTACTGGAAGCAAGGCGATGAATTTCGGGAAGACGAGAGCGAAACTGCATCATGATTCAAATAATAAAGTTACATTTGATGATGTTGCCGGAATTGATGAGGCAAAGGGCGAACTTTCGGAAATTGTGGATTTTCTTAAGAAACCCGAAAAATATATAAAACTTGGCGCGAAGATACCGAAGGGTGTTCTTCTTGTGGGGCCTCCGGGCACTGGTAAAACTCTTCTTGCGCGTGCAATAGCAGGCGAGGCGGGAGTTAAGTTCTTTTCCATAAGCGGATCCGATTTTATGGAGATGTTTGTCGGTGTCGGTGCTTCAAGAGTAAGAGATTTATTTGATCAGGGAAAGAAAAATTCTCCATGTATCATATTTATAGATGAGGTCGATGCTATAGGAAGACTGAGAGGTGCCGGTCTTGGCGGAGGTCACGACGAAAGAGAGCAGACCTTGAATCAGCTTCTTGTCGAAATGGACGGTTTTGAAACTAATGAGGGTCTTATAATAATCGCGGCTACTAACAGACCGGATGTTCTTGATCCGGCTTTACTACGTCCCGGAAGATTCGACCGCCAGGTTATTGTTGATGTACCTGATGTAAGAGGCCGTGAAAAGATTCTTGCAGTGCATTCTAAAAAGATTCCTCTTGCGAAGGATGTTGATCTTAAAATCGTTGCACGCGGAACTCCAGGTTTTACCGGAGCGGATCTTGCGAATCTTATTAATGAAAGCGCGATTATGGCGGCTCGCAGAAACCGTTCAAGAGTCAATATGTCTGATATCGACAGTGCAAAGGACAAAATAATGATGGGTCCTGAACGTAAGTCGATGATAATTACGGAAAAGGAAAAAGAAATAACAGCTTATCATGAAGCAGGTCATGCGTTGATTGGTCTCCTTACTAATGATAATGAAGATGTTCATAAGGTTACTATAATTCCGAGAGGACGTGCGCTGGGTCTTACTCTTCAGCTGCCTCATGAAGAAAAATATACACATACGAAAAAATACTGGACTGAACGGATTGCTCTTCTTTTCGGCGGTCACATTGCCGAAAGAATAAAATTCGGTGATTCTTCAACAGGTTCGAGCAATGATATCGAACGCGCCACGCAGATTGCAAAGAGAATGGTCTGCGAGTGGGGAATGAGTGAAAAACTCGGTCTTATGTCTGTCGGAAGCAGAAATGATCAGGTATTCATCGGCCGAGACTGGGTACACGAAAAAAATTACAGTGAAAACACAGCTCAGATAATTGACGAAGAAATAAAAGCAATTCTTATCAGTTGTGAAAAAAGCGCTACTGAACTCATTAACGGAAATCTTGACAAGTTTGAGAAAATCGGAAAATATCTGATAGAAAGAGAAACTTTGAACTCAGATGATCTTGCCGTGATAATGAAAGGTGAAGATCTTCCGGCTATTAACGGAGAAGAAAAAGTCAGCAGTTCATCCGAAGAGAAGGAAACAGAGGACGCATGATCGATGATCTTGACTCAATACTGAATAATATTGACGATAATTCATTTGATTATAAAAACGTAAAGGATGTTGAAAAAGTTCAGCAGGAAAAGAACGCCAGGCGTTCAGATAAGAACACCGGCGATACGGCCGAAATAAAATCCGGTTATATCTTCGAAATAAAGAAATTTAAATCACTGGAGGCTGTGAGAGCCTTCCAGTGCGGTTATTCCGAATACTTAAACGGGCACATGCTGACAGCACAAAAGATTAAGGATGCCATGAATGACATGGCTGTTCCTCCTCTCGTTTCAGATATAATGAAGAAACACCGTTATACTTTCCAGAAGATCATTCAGAATGTCGAAATGTATTACAATGATTTTGTTACAAAACAGAATCCTACAGCACTTGCAAAAAAGTCAAAAGCAGATTTCCATATATTCTTTACCGTTGAAGAGCAGACTTCTCAGAGAATTGCTTTTCTCTCTCTTAAAGAACTTTTTTTACGCTTAAGAGAATTCAATTCAAAAGTAAAAAAAGAATGGAATGATATAAAAGCCGCCTTCGGCGTATTTAATATTGTGAAAGAAGGAGCGCTTTATTATCAGCAGTATGTTCAATTTACCCTCGAAGCATTGGAAATATGCGAGAAGACTGATATTTTTTCAAGCTATCTGTCAGTCGTTATAGGAATACCTGAAGAAGACAGGGATCTTCTCGAAAAGGATATCTATCAGAAGATATATTTCCGCGAAACAATGAACTACACTTATGATTCGCTTTTTGTTGAAGAAGCTAAAGATTCAAAAGATGAATCTTCTCGAATTGATTCTCTGCTCGATATTGACGAAAATGAGCCCTCAGAAATTAAAAAAGAAATTAAAAAAGAAAATATCGGCCGCATTGAAGTGAAAAGTCTTTCGGTAGATCAGATTAAAGTTCCGTCAATAATAACAGAAATTGAAGAAGAACTGCTGAAATTTAATCTGTCTGATTATTTCACCCTTAAAGGCAAGCTGGCATGGAATACCAGAGAACCGTATGTTGTTTCAGTTTCGGCCCCAATTCTTGAAAAAAACAAACAGGATCTCACAAATACTATTTTTTTCATTGAATCGAAAGATGACTTCCTTCATCTTTCGGGTTCCATAAAAAGGGCGATGATTAAATATCAGAGAGAAAAAAATAATGCAATCGCCGAGAAATATGAAGAATTTCTTTTTAAAAAAGTTACAACAACTCTTGCGGAGGTAGCAGCATTTTTCGGCTTGGATGATAATAAGCTCTTTATATATCACATTGGACCGCTTACTGTATGGAAAATAATGAAAGCGGTTTTCGATAGTGAAGAAACCGGTTTATGTCTTAAGCATCTCGGAGACAATAAAGTCTCGCGTTTTTTCCCTGATGAATTTATAAAACTTTCGATTTTAAAATGGTTTGAGACAAATATTAATATTTTTGATCTTCCTTTTGACAGAATTCAGGATTTTAATGAGATAAAAAAACAGATTACAGATAAGTATGAATCTGAAAAAGCATCTAATCTGCAAAAGGTTTCAATTGCAGCGGCTCAGCATTATCTCAAAACAGGAAATAAAATCTCGGAATATGCGCTTCTGAATGCAAAGGCTAAGGATCTTTTCGGAGTAATGAATATTCCTGTGTATCAGAGATTTGTTGATAAAAGCATATTTGTGAAATAAATTTATGAGTATACATCTGATGTGATTCTCTGAATTATTTTCATTCTCATTCCTTTCTTCCCGGCATTACTGAAAAACTTTTCTATATCAAGACTATTTTCCGCTTTTATTTCAGAGATGGTTTCTTCAGCAAATTCTCTCGCGTTTTTCAAAATATCTATATCGCTAGAAATATCAAAAAATTCAAAACCGCTTAAGAAGCCGCTCTGTTTATTGCCGATAAGTTCACCGTGACCTCTAAGTTTTAAATCCATTTCGCTGATTTCGAATCCGTCAGAGCAGTTTTCCATGATTGAAATACGTTCTTTTGCTGTTTCTGAGATTTTTTCCGGATGAATCAGAACACAGAATGAGTCAAATTTACCTCTTCCGATTCTTCCGCGAAGCTGGTGAAGCTGGGCAAGACCGAATCTTTCCGCATGATAGATTATCATTACGTTTGCATTGGCGACATCAACGCCGATCTCAATGACGGTTGTAGAAACGAGTATTTGAGTTTCTCCCGATTTGAATTTATCCATGACTTCGTTTTTTTCTACAGACTTCATTTTCCCGTGAAGAATAGCCACGTTAAATTCACTGAAACGGGTTTTTAAATCTTCATATATGCCTGTTGCCGATGCCAGCTCGCTTTTATCATTATCTTCAATGAGCGGAAGAACAATATAAATCTGACGGCCTTCAGCGGCGTATTTTCTGACTGAATTATAAACTGAATTAATTTTAGTTTCCGGAAATGAAATAGTTTTAATTTTTCCCCTGTTTGCGGGTTTTGATTTTATGACAGAGACGTCGAAATCGCCATATAATGTCAGAGCCAGTGACCGCGGAATCGGTGTCGCCGTCATCGATATCAAGTGAGGAATTATTTTGCCTTTTGAGCGCAGTTTTGATCTCTGGTTTACTCCGAAGCGGTGCTGTTCATCAATTATTACTAGACGCAGATTTTTGAATCTGACGTAATCTTCGAGAAGGGAATGTGTGCCGACTGCGCATGAAACTTCATTGTTGGAAAGAGATTCTTCGATTGAACTCCGTTCTTTTTTGCCGCATGAGGAAGTCGATAGAATAAGCGGTATTTCGCCGTTTGTAAGTTTTTTAAGGTTCTCATAAAGCTGTTTTGCAAGAATTTCCGTCGGCGCCATCAATGCGCTTTGGTATCCGTTGATGTGCGCAAGATAAACAGCTGCTGCCGCAACCGCAGTTTTCCCTGATCCGACGTCTCCCTGAATAAGCCGGTTCATCGGAGAAAACGATTCCAAACCCTTGGAAATATCTTTTATTGCAGAAAGCTGATCATCTGTCAGAGAAAATGGAAGATTTGCAAGAAAATGTGAAATATCTGTATTGGTGAATGATTCAGACAGAATTTCCTTTTCATTTATCTTTCTGTTTAATAAAATATAAATCTGAAAAAGAAGCAGTTCGTTGAATACAATTCTTTCGCGGGCTTTGGCTAAATACTCGAAACTGTCCGGGAAATGAATCTGCTTCAGAGAATCTGCAAGACTCATAAATGAAAATTTTTGTATTATATGTACAGGAAGTGTTTCATGAATTTTATCAAAATAAGAGTCAAGTGCAGTGCTTATAATTCTGCGTAAAGAACGGCTCGTAATTCCGTTTTCTTTTAATGTCTGTGTTAAAGGGTATACCGGTACAATTCGGGCTGTATTGAGAGATTGTTTGTCTTCATCATCATAAATGATGTCGTACTCCGGATGCACCATTGAAAATTTACCTGAAGAATATAAAACTTTTCCGGAGACTGAAAGAAGCATGCCGTTTTTGAAAATTTTTGAAAAGAAACTTATTCCGGCAAAAAAAATAAGATTCATTGATGAAGTTTCGTCGGAAACAATGAGGCGCAAAAATGTTTTTTTTGCTCTGACTATTTCGCTCTTTTCGATTGTGACAGTCAGCGTCGCTTTTTGATCCGGTTCAAGATCAATTATCGCAAATAGACTGCTTCTGTCGATATATCTTTTTGGCTTGTAATATAGAAGATCTTCGACTGTTTTGATGCCGGTTTCGGTTAGGAGGGCTTCAGCTTTTTTCGCACCGACACCTTTTAAGAATTGAATGTCATCAGACAGCATTATTCCTCTTCCGCTATATACCAAACGGAGTTCGGAATCTGAACATACTTGTTTTCGCTTGTGTAGAAAAAAGTATAAGATTTGCTGTCTTCGGGAGAAGTTATTTTTTTAATATGATACCAGCGTTTGATAACTTTGCCGTTTACATCGAAAACAGTGACAGTAAGATTCTGACCGGTAATATTTTCTATTGATCTTTGAAACATGTTCTTTTTTTCAAATGTAAGAAAATATTTGAAAAAGACAATTCCCCCGGAAATCAGAACAAGAATGATTACAGACAGTAGAAAATATTTTTTCATAAATCCCCGATATTTATAAACTTAATGCTGCTGTTAGATTTAAGTCTGGTCCTGATATTGTTTCCAGATCAGCTTTCCCTAAACCGGAAAATCAATCTTGCAGTTAGCAGGCTTAAAATCAATTAAAATTCGTTTCAGTGCTCAATAAATACTGTTTGACATGATTATTATATTTCTTTATGAGACATAATAATTCAACATAAGCATGAAAAAAGAAAAAATACTTATAATAATTCCAAACGGCGGAACGACCGTTCCCGAAGAGCTCGCACCGCATTCAATCGTCTCTGACTTTGAGCTTTTTATGTTTTCAGATCCGCTTGCGAATCAGTTGTTCGCTTTTCAGAAAGCCGCAGGAGTTGTCGATAGCTTGATTTCTCCTCTTTTTGTTGATCTCAACGAGCATTTTTCAAAGCTTCCGCCTTCATATTCTTCGGGTGTGATCAAAACTGAGACACCGAACGGCAAAAAAATATTTGAAGATGGTGTGTCGCCGGATTCTATAGCGTCAGCTAACATCCTTCGACGTTATTACTTCCCGTTTCACGATGCGGTTAAGCGTTCAATTATGTCTGAAGAAATTAACTTAATTGTTGAGTGCCGTGTTAACCCTGCCGTAGGTTTTCGGAATTCTTCTGACAGCGGTATTCCGATGCCCCTTGTCAGGATGAAATATGTCGCCAATAACAGGGGAAAGATTTATGAAACCGCCCCTAAAATTCTCTGTGAATTTATTTTGTCCGGTTTGCGCGAATCATTTAAAAACGAACCATGCGCTGCGGAGTTCCCTTTTGAGATTTCAGAAAGAGAGATGCGCGGCGAAATAGCGTTGAACAATTCCAGCAGGATTCCTTTCATAAGTCTCGAGATATGCAGTTCGGTTTACTTAAATGACAATCATTTTAATCCTGACTATATGAAAGCCGACCAGATACGTCTAAAAAAGCTTAATGAAAAGCTCTGGAATTCAATAGAGAAGGGCGCTCGCCGCTTTGGAATAATATAGCAGTCTGCGTTTCTGTTTACAGACTGCTTAAATATTCGTACGCGCTCATTGCCGCAGTTGCGCCGTCTGCACATGCCATCAGAATCTGTTTCTTGGACCCGCTTCTTATATCTCCTGCTGCATAAAGTCCTTCGATTGCAGTCTGCATGTTCATATCGACTTCGGCTTCACCCCATTCGTTTAATATTTCTTTCGGAAGAATTGCATTGTTAGGGTTATATCCGATGAATATAAATACACCGTCAAGATTCAGTTCTGATTTTGTTTCGGTTTTTTTGTTCAGTATTGATACGGATGTTACTTTTTCCGCACCGTTTATTTTTTCGATGATTGAGTCATAAATAATTTCAATTTTAGAATTGCTTTTCATTCTTTCAATTACGATATGCTCAGCGCGGAATTTGTCTCTTCTATGTATGAGATAAACTTTTTCTGCGAAGCGGGTCAGAAAAATTGCTTCTTCAAGAGCTGCATTGCCCCCGCCGACAGCCGCTACGGTTTTTCCTCTATAAAAAGCACCATCGCAGGTTGCGCAGTAAGATACGCCCCTTCCTGTGAATTCGGCTTCTCCGGGCACTGCAAGCTTCCTGTTGCTTGATCCGGTCACGGCGATTACGGTTTTAGATTCTATTATTCCGTCGGTAGTCTCGATTTTAAAAATCCCGTTTTCTTTTTTTAAGCCTATTGCTTCTGTATTTTGAAATACTGCTCCAAGGCGAACACATTGTCCGTGCATTTTGTCAGCGAGTTCATATCCTGCTACGGGGTCTATGAACCCGGGATAGTTTTCTACATCGGAAGTGCCGAGTATTTGTCCGCCTGAAGCGCCTTTTTCGAGTATAACAAAATCCATTCCTGAGCGAACAGCGTATATTGCTGCGGACATTCCGCCGGGACCTGAACCTATAATGACAAGATCTTTCATGTTTTACTCCAGAATTTTACTGTTGACCAATAGAGGCCTTTTATTAAGTTTGGGGTAGCGGCTTTGTCAACATCAAATTGCGGATTATTAAGATCTTCGCGTTGCTTGTGTTATGTCTCCAAAAAACTATTAATTTTGTTGACAATAGGTTACCTGACGCAAATATTGGTTCAGCCTTAGGGCCCATAGCTCAGTTGGTTAGAGCAACTGACTCATAATCAGTGGGTCGCAGGTTCAAGTCCTGCTGGGCCCAAAGAAAATTTAAAAGAGGTCAAAATGTACGCTGTTGTAGAATTCGGCGGTAAACAGTACCGTGTTGAAAAAGATATGATTCTTCTTGTAGATAAGGTTAAAAGTGAATCTGATACGCTTAATCTGGATAAAGTTCTTCTTTGCTCTGACGGTTCCGCTGTTTCAGTTGGAAAACCTTATGTTTCAGGAGCAAGCGTTACCGCTTCCGTTCTTGGAAAAGTAAAAGGAAGAAAGGTTAGAGGTTTCAAGTTCAGAAGAAGAAAGAAATACAGAAGAACTCTTGGTCACCGTCAGGATTATCTTCAGATAAAGATCAGCGCTCTTAAGACGGCGTAATGTGCTTGAAATAAGCGCATCCGGTTTATCCGATCAGGGATTTTTACTAAATGAAAAATTCACGCTTTCGGTAAAAGGACATGCGTTATATTCGGTAAAGGGAGGAGACATCGTATGTGCGGCTGTTTCCACTCTTTTTTTTACAGCTCAGTCGGCACTTGTTAAAATAGCCGGATGCAGGATTGAGATAATGGTTTCGGATTCGGAGAGTTTCATCAGGTTTAATCCGCATGAATCCGATCCGGAAAAAGCTTTGGTTGTTATAGAAACGGTTTTAGTCGGGCTCTCAAGAGTCGCGGACAATTATCCGGAATATTGTAAGATAATTATTGAACGGAGATAAAGATGGCACACAAAAAGGGCGGCGGTTCCACCAGAAACGGAAGAGATTCACATTCCCAGCGACTTGGAGTAAAAGCTTTCGGCGGCGAAATCGTTAAAAGCGGATCCATTATCATTCGTCAGAGAGGAACTAAAGTTCATCCTGGCAATAACGTGGGCATTGGTTCTGATGATACCATTTTTGCTAAAGTTGCAGGAGTTGTAACTTTCGAAAGATTTGGAAAAGACAGAAAAAAGGTGTCAGTTTACCCTCAAGCTTAAAATTATCTCCTCTACATAAAAACGGGAGATTTTATGCCTAAGTTTACAGATACAATTACTATAAAGATTAAAGCCGGGCATGGCGGGCCCGGCAGTGTTGCGTTTCGGCGAGAAAAGTATATCCCGAAAGGCGGACCTGACGGCGGAGACGGCGGAAAAGGCGGAGATGTTTATTTTCAGGCCAGCTCAAGTCATACCAATTTGAGCTATTTGTTCAAAGACAGGGTTTATTCCGCTAAAAACGGCAGACACGGCGAAGGAGACAATCGTTCTGGAGCTGAGGGTGAAGATCTGATTATCAAGGTTCCTGTAGGAACAGAATTAATCAATGATGAAACCGGTGAGCTTATTGCGGATCTCGTAGATGATTCCATAATTGTTTGCGCTGCTACCGGCGGAATCGGAGGCAGAGGGAACGCTTTCTTCAAGTCTTCTACTATGCAGACGCCGAGATTTGCCCAGCCGGGACTGCCGGGTGAAGAAATTTCAGTGCGTCTGAATTTGAAACTTATTGCCGATGTAGGTCTGGTAGGATTACCGAATGCCGGCAAATCAACTTTGCTTTCGAAGATAACAAATGCCAAACCGAAGATTGCGGATTATCCATTCACCACTCTTATTCCTAACCTCGGAGTTGTAAGCCGCGGCAAGAAAGAGTTCAAGATTGCGGATATTCCCGGAATTATCGAAGGTGCTCATAAAGGTATGGGTCTTGGACTTTCGTTTCTTCAGCATATCGAACGCGTTAAGATTCTCGTTTATCTTATCGATATTCAGAGTTCGGATCATTTGTACGCTTTCAAACTTCTTAAGGAAGAACTTGAGTCATACAGCAAGGATCTTCCAAAGAAGCCGTCTCTTGTTGTTATTACAAAAACTGACATCGTAAATGATGATAAGTATGTAAAAGAAATTAAGAAACAATTTAAACGCGTTAATATAATCGATATTTCAAGCGAAAACGGATCAAATATTGACCTTTTGCTCGATAAAATTGAAGCCCTTCTGGAGCAGAGCTGATGCTCCGGAAGCCCTATTTTTCAAAGGTCAGGCGTATTGTTGTAAAAATCGGTTCATCCTCACTTACCGAAAACGGTGTTTTGTCTGCTAAAAAAATTTCTTTATTTGCCTCGGATATTTCATTTCTTGTTAAGAAAAAATATGAAGTAATTATAGTTTCATCCGGAGCTATCAGCGCGGGTGCCGGTCTGCTTGGTCTCAAACGAGAAAAAATGTCAATCCCTCAGAAACAGGGAATGGCGGCTGTAGGTCAGACCGTTTTGATGAAGGAATATTCAAAGGCTTTTGAGAAATTCAGCATTTCAGTCGGACAGATTCTTCTTACCGAGGAAGATTTTAAAAGCCGTGTCCGCTATATTAATATCCGAAATACCGTTAATGAACTTCTCAAACTCGGAGTTGTACCTATAGTAAATGAAAATGATACAGTCGCTGTAAATGAAATAAAAGTCGGGGATAATGATACGCTTTCTGCGTATGTTACAAATACAATCGATGCAGATCTATTAATTCTTCTGACGGATATCGACGGTTTTTACTATAATCTATCTGATGAAAAATGTGCGGATATTGTAGAAAAAATTGACAGCAGGGTTTTTTCAGCGGCCAAGGGAAGCGGTTCTGTCCACGGCACAGGCGGAATGCAGACGAAATTGAAAGCGGCTGACATGGTGACTAAATCAGGCAAGCTTCTTTCAATAGCCAAGGCAGACGAAAAATCTGTAATTAGCAGAGTTGTTTCAGGTGAAAAAATCGGTACAGTTTTTCTTCCATCTGAAAAATTTATTCACGGAAAAAAACGCTGGATTTCGTTTAATATGCAGGTAAAAGGTAAAATCATCGTAGATGACGGAGCCAGAAGCGCGCTGGTAAGTGCCAAAAAATCACTTCTTCCGGGCGGGGTTGTCGGCAGTACAGGCAAATTCTCTTCCGGTGACGGAATTGAAATTTCAGATTTAAACGGAGTAGTTTTCGCGAAAGGAATTACAAATTATTCTTCAGCAGAAATAGAAATCATAAAAGGCAAAAAAAGCGTTGAGATAAAAAAAGCATTCGGCGAATCATACTATGAAGAGCTGGTTCACCGCGATAATATGATTCTAATAAATCAGGGGTAGTTATGGTTGATAAAATTATCGGATTCGTGATCGGAACAAAACATGAAAGGGATATCAAGAAGCTTCTTCCGATTGTAAAAAGCATAAATTCGTTAGAGCCTGCAATGCAGTCGAAAAAATCCGAAGAATTGAAAGCTCTTTCAGCTTCACTTCGTGAAAGAGCTATGGGCGGAGAGAGTCTTGACTCATTACTTCCTGAGGCATTTGCGCTTGTGCGCGAGACAAGCCGAAGAATTATGGGAATGCGGCATTTTGATGTTCAGCTGATGGGCGGTATGGTTCTTCATCAGGGTAAAATTTCCGAGATGAAAACCGGTGAAGGTAAAACTCTTGTTGCTACACTTGCAGTTTACTTAAACGCCCTTGATGCGAAAGGTGTTCATGTTGTAACTGTAAACGATTATCTTGCACGCCGTGACGCGGAGTGGATGAAGCCGATTTATGAATTTCTCGGTCTTACTGTCGGGATAATTCAGCATGATATGGACCATGAGGAAAGACAGCATGCTTATTCATGTGATATTACATACGGAACAAACAATGAATATGGTTTTGATTATCTAAGAGATAACATGGTTGACCATCGGTCTTTGAAGGTTCAGCGCAAGCTGAATTTTGCGATTGTCGATGAGGTTGACTCGATTCTGATTGACGAGGCGAGAACTCCACTTATCATTTCAGGTTCTGTTGATGATTCCACTAAAAAATACTACGAAGTTGATAAAATCGTACGTCACTTAAAAGACGTTGAAGATTTTGAAGTTAATGAAAAAGATAAGGCTGTTACATTGACTGACAAAGGCGTTCATCATGCCGAACAGCTGTTGAAGGTTGACAATCTTTATGACGCAAGCAACATAGAACTTGTTCATCATGTTAATCAGGCTTTGAAAGCGCATTATCTTTTCTGCAGAGATGTTGATTACATGGTTCAGGACGGTCAGGTCTTAATCATTGACGAATTTACCGGACGTTTGATGCAGGGTAGAAGATATTCAGACGGACTTCATCAGGCACTTGAGGCTAAGGAAGGCGTTGAAATCGCCCGTGAAAGCCAGACTTTGGCAAGCGTAACATTTCAGAATTTTTTCAGAATGTACAAGAAGCTTGCAGGTATGACTGGTACTGCTGATACGGAAGCTATGGAATTCCGTAATATTTACAAACTTGATGTAGTTGTTATTCCGACAAACAAACCGGTTTCAAGAAAAGATCATCCGGATAAAATATATAAAACTGAGAGAGAGAAGGTTAACGCTATTATCGAGGATATTCTCGAGCACCAGAAGATAGGTCAGCCTTGTCTGGTCGGTACGATATCTATTGAAAAATCTGAAATGCTTTCAGACGCTTTGAAATCACGCGGGATTTCTCATAATGTTCTTAACGCGAAATATCATGAGCGTGAAGCGATGATTATTACTGAAGCCGGCCGGCCGGGAATGGTAACAATCGCTACTAATATGGCGGGCCGCGGTACGGACATTGTTCTCGGCGGCAAAAAACTTTTTATCGCGGAAATGGATGAATTCATTCCTGTACATGATGAAAAACTTTGGTCGGAATTCAAGACTCAGATACTTTCAGAGAACTTTGATGCTGCATCCGCAAGTGCCGAGAAGATGGAAGGGAAGGATGCTGCTCATGCGAAGGAAATAGTCCGTAAAGCAAAGGAATGGCTGGTTCATCATAATCAGGTAGTTGCTGCCGGCGGTCTTTACATACTTGGTACAGAGCGTCATGAGGCGCGCCGAATTGATAATCAGCTCAGAGGCCGTTCAGGACGTCAGGGAGATCCGGGTGAATCGCGTTTTTATCTTTCACTCGAAGATAATCTTATGCGCATATTCGGTTCCGAAAGACTATCCGGAATATTCGAGCGCATTGGAATGAAAGAAGGCGAAAATATTGAATCGAGAATGGTTAGCCGTGCGATAGAATCTTCTCAGAAACGCGTTGAAGGCAGAAACTTTGAAATAAGAAAGCACCTTCTCGAATATGATGATGTTATGAATTCTCAAAGAGAGTATGTTTATTCAAGAAGAAATGAAATTCTTGAAAACGATGATATTTCATCAGAAATAGAATCTTATATTAAAGATACTCTTCTTTCTATAGCGGAAATGTTTTCTGATGATAAGAAATTCATGAGTGAATGGGATTACGATGCGCTCGGAACGTATATGAAATCGAAATTCGGAGTTGATTTTGTCTATGATGCGGATAAACATTCAAAAATGACAGCTGAAGATTTTGCGGTGGAATTTATTCCGGTCATTCAGAAGGAATATAGAAAAAAATCAGATATCATAGGTGAAGATAATCTTAATACTCTCGAAAGAATGGTAGGACTGCGCGTAGTTGATTCTAAATGGAGAGAACATCTATACACGATGGATGAACTTCGTGACGGGATATGGACTGTGGGTTATGGAGAAAGAAATCCTCTAGTAGAGTATAAACTCCGCGGATTCAGAATTTTCAATGATATGATAGCTGCAATGAAGCAGGATATTGTTGAAATGCTCTGCAAGGTTCATGTTCAGACTTCTCAGACTTTTGAAAATAGACCATCACAATACAGAGCCGTAGGACGCGCTCATCATGCTGAGGTTGAACAGTTTCAGAAAGGAGGTATTCCTCTTGCTCCGCAGGAAGCTCCTTTACATCATCACAGGGTTCATGAAGTTAAACCTGTTGAAGGCGGAGTGAAAAGAAAGAAAACAAGAAGAGGAAGACATTAATGAGTTTAATGATGAGTGTTTCCGGTATAAGAGGAATTGTCGGCGAGACATTTACACCGGAATTAATAGAAAAGGTTTCATCGCGTCTGGCAAAATACCTAAAAGGTGGAACTGTTGTTATCGGCCGGGACTCCCGTCATACAGGTGAAGCAGTAATGCGTCTTGCAGAATCAACTCTTGTTCTATCCGGATGCGATGTTGTCGATATAGGAATAGTACCGACTCCGACTGTACAGATTATGGTTGAGAAACTGAAGGCTAAAGCAGGAATTGTCATTTCCGCATCACATAATCCTATTGAATGGAATGCTTTTAAACTTATAAATGATAAGGGAGAATTCTTCTCACCGAAACAGATTAGGGAGTTTTTTGAACTTCTTGATAAGGACATGAAGTATCCTGTTCATTCAAAAATAGGGAAACTTTATTATGACGATACTGCATTCGCGGCGCATCTTGACATGGTTCTTTCAAAAGTTGATATTGCGCGTATTAAAAAAAGAAAGTTTAAGGTTGCTCTTGATTCCGTAAACGGAGCAGGTTCTTATATTACGCAGGAACTCTTAAAAAGACTCGGTTGTACAATAGTTCCTGTTTTTTGTACTATAGACGGAAATTTTCCGCGCGTAGCCGAACCGCTTGCAGAAAATCTGAAAGTTCTTTGCGCATCTGTAAAAAAAAATAAAGCAGATATCGGATTTGCTCAGGATCCTGATGCTGACCGTCTCGCAATAGTTGATGAAACCGGCAGAGCAATCGGTGAAGAAATGACTCTTGTCATTACTTCTGATTATATTCTTTCCCGTAAAAAGGGAAATGTTGTAGTCAATATGTCCACAAGCCGCGGAGTTCAGGATATTGCGTCACGTCACGGATCTAAATTTTTCAGATCTAAAGTCGGAGAAATTAATGTCGTTGAAGAAATGAAAAAACAGAAGGCTGTTTTCGGCGGAGAAGGTAATGGCGGAGTTATTTCGCCGGAGGCTCATTACGGAAGGGATTCTCTTGTAGGTATTGCATATGTTCTCGACTATCTTGCCAGAAAGGAGGAGAAATTATCAAGTGTATTGACTTCTTTACCTTCATATGTAATGAAAAAATCAAAAGTTAAATTTGATCCGTCAAAAGTGTCAGATCTCGTTTCTGCCGTAAAAAAAGAATTCGCTGCGGAAACGATCAGCACTCTCGACGGTATCAGAGTTGATTTCAAATACCATACTGAATTCCGCGGAGGATGGGTTCATCTTCGTGGATCGAATACCGAACCGGTTTTCAGAATTATTTCTGAAGGAACCGACAAATATCAGGCTGAAAAAATTCAGAAATATTTTGAAAAACTAATTTCATCAATTTCTTAGATTAGTGCATTGTTGAACTTCCGCCGGTGTCAAAACCCTGTGCATTTTCGGCAGGGTTTGACTGGGGAAGATTCAGAACAACGCTGTTGAAGATGAATCCCGTCATCATGAATTTTGCCATGTTGGGATTTTCTTTGTAAAGATCAAAAATCTGATGTGTAACATATATGCTGTTATCCATCATTTCCTTAATAAGTTCTTTCTCGAATTCCGCTGTGCGGTCATTTGTTTTTGTGATGTTAGCAGCAGCTGCCGATTCATCAATAATTTCTTTAACAATACGGCGGAAAAATACATCAAAATCCTGATCGTATTCAACTATTTTCCCGCTTTTAAGTCTTATCATTATTTTGCGAAATCCTTGAGTTTATCGCCCAAAAGTGAAGCAAGAGATGCGCTGGATGAAGCTTCTTCTTTTCCTGTAATATATTTTTCAACTTCACGGCGCTCTTCAATCAATTCGAGTTCTTTTTCTGAACCGATGAATCTGCGTTTTAAGTTATCAGCTTCAGTTATAAATATTTTAATTTCGGAATCTTTGGTGTAATCTTTGAAAATATCGCCTTTTTTGATAAGCTGGGATTTCGGAACAAAGCCTTCCATTCCGCTAGATAATCTGACTGAAAGTCCGGAGGATGAAACGGATTCAATTACTGCAATTTCTGTCTTGGATGCGACGTCACAGTCCTTCCATGGATCTGATTCACCATTTTCGAGTGATAGAGAAATCCTTTTTGAAGGTTCGTCAATTTCTTCAATTGAAACATTAACTTTGTCTCCGATTGAAAGAATATCTTCAACACGGTTGACTTTTTTTGTGTAAGAAAGTTTTGAAATATGAATGAATCCTTCAATGCCTTCAGAAATTTCAGCAAATGCGCCGTGTTTAATAATGTTGGATATTCTTGCTGAATAGACGCCGCCTTTTTTGAAATCGGATATTTTTTTCCATGGGTTATCAAGCGCCTGTTTAATGCTTGCGGAAATTTTACGGTTTTGCCAATCAACTGATAATATTTTTGCAGTGACTGAATCCCATTCATGGAATGCGTCAACGGTTGTAAACCTTGAAAATGAAAGTTCACTTTTGGGAATCAAGGCTTCGATGCCTCCGATGTCGATGAAAATTCCAAAATCTGCTTTTCTTGTAATTCTGCCGGAAACTATTTTCCCCTCGGATATTTCAGTTTTAAGTTTTTCAATTGCAAGTGACTGTTTTGCTTCAAGAAGACTTCTTCTTGAGACGATGATATTTGAAGAAGTCAGTTCGTTGATAAGGAAATAAAAACTTTTTCCTGTATATACAGAATCAGTTTTCTTAATATCTATTTGCGAAAAAGGACAGAATGCGCTTTGTGAGCCGACAGATATTCTGTAACCGCCTTTTACTTCAGCTTCAACAGTTCCGTAGACAGGTATTCCTTCACGGAATGCGATTGAAAAGAGTGAAGAACTCATGTATCCTTTCCCGATTTTTTGAGTCAGAAAGATGCCTTTAGGTGATGTTTCTGCAATGTAGAAATCAGCTGAATCTCCGGTTTTGTACGCATATCCGTCTTTAGTTTTGATTTCCGCAGTCATCAAAAACGCTTCGCTTTTTCCGTTGATATCAACTAAAGTAGTATCTGATGATATTGAAGTTATAATGCCTTTTACTTTCTGTCCTGATGTTGTTTCATTGATTGTTGAAAATGAACTGTTGAATAATTCTGTGAACTCATTACTGTCTGAATGGTTTTTCCCGATCTGACTTGCTTTCATTTAATTTCCTTTCCCGGATAAGTCTGTTTGCATTTGGTGTTTCAAAGCAGTCTGATTTTCTTATTTGCTGTAACTTTGTCAAACATTAATAATGCATAATATTCCGGTATTGAAAGAAACCTTTACATTATTTAACAATTACAATTCAGTCTAATTTAGGAATGTAATAATTTCTTGACTCTTCGTTTTTAATTGTTAAAATTCATCAGTCGCCTGAAATGCGAAGATATTATCAGGATACTCTTGAGAAAGGAGATTATTTCATGAATAAAACAGCTATTTTATTAATTTCATTTATAACGTCAATTATGCTGCAGGCTCAATCTGTTCCGGCTGTTGATGTTTATACTATGCCAGGATGTTCAAGGTGCACACATGTGGTGAATTATTTGAAAAAAAATAACATCAAATATAATGAGTTTTCAACTTCAAATAATGAAAACAGATCAAAAATGTGGTCATTGTTGAAATCTCCTAAAAGCGGATTCAGCGGCGGTTCCGTGACAATGCCGGTTGTTCAGTTAAATGGAAAGTTGTATTATAATATTCCGAATCTGGACGATTTTGAAGCTTCTATACTTGCTGCGTCAAAGGGCGGAAAATCCGATGTAGCAAAAAATGATGATAAGCCGGATAATGGGAATAAAGTCAATCAGAGTTTCAGAGATAATATTCTTGCAAGGCATAATTTTTACAGAAAAAAACATTCCGCTCCTGATTTGCAATGGAGTACAGAAATTGAAAAATATGCTCAGCAATGGGCTGATAGGCTTGCTTCTGAAAATAGAATGTATCACCGGCAGCCTAATAAATTCGGCGAGAATATTTACTGGATATCTGGCGGAGATTCAAATGGAATTGATGCTGTTGATGCATGGTATTCAGAAATAAAAAAATATAATTTCAATAAACCGGGTTTCTCTATGGCAACCGGTCATTTTACTCAGGTTGTATGGAAAGGTTCTACTTTGATAGGCTGCGGTAAAGCCAAATCCAAAAACGGCGACGTGTATGTAGTCTGCAATTACAGTGCTCCCGGTAATTATTCAGGCAAATTTAAAGAAAATGTACTGCCCGCAGGCGGAGGTAATATTACTCCCTCCGAATCTCCTAAAAATGAACTTCCAACCGAAATTAATGTTTATGTTTCATCGAAGAGTGTTTCAAATCAGTTTTTTAACGGATCTTCGATGAAAGTTCTTCCTATAGCAAATAATTATAAGGGTTCAGACGGTGTTTACATCGCGGTGTATACAAAAAAATCCAAAGGCTCTGTTTATACAGTCGGAAACGGTATTTATGTCGCAGGTCTTATTAGAGTAAAAGGAAAATGGAAAGGCAATATCGCAGTACCTGAAGGATGGGATGATTATGATATAAGTGCATCTAAGGATTTTTCAAAATTTGCAGCTTATTATTATCCAGCTTTTGCTGATACCTGCTGGGTGGGCGGTGATACGGGAGATTTGATAAAATAAAGATTTTAATACAGGCTGTGTTCAATGACTAAGCGCAATTAATATAAACTTCTAACGGTGTTAGAAAACCAAGAGTTTTTCTCGGTCGGTTGTTCAGCTTATTTTCAACCTTTTTTATTTCTTTATTAGAAATCAAGGCAAAATCTGTTTTCTTCGGAAAATATCTTCTAATCAATCCTATGCCGTTTTCAACTCCGCCTTTTTCCCAACTGTGATACGCATTACAAA
>Ga0208940_1001386_pt1 | contig 25504 bp, 26 predicted proteins | sample AD_JPNNA6_MetaG_FD_184445 | JGI IMG/M metagenome (GOLD analysis project Ga0208940, IMG submission 184445) | Active sludge microbial communities of municipal wastewater-treating anaerobic digesters from Japan - AD_JPNNA6_MetaG (SPAdes) (version 2) | ecosystem: Engineered > Bioreactor > Anaerobic... | reverse complement strand
GAGAAGCAGGGAACAAAGGAGGAAAAGGAAGGGTATAAACAAATGAATTTGCTGGATTTCGATTAGCCAGCGGCGGCGCCTCGCATGCCCCGCAGCTCTGCTGCGGGGTGCGCCGCCGCCGTTTGACTTGGCTCCTCATTTTCACGTAATTCCCCCTCGTCCTGGTCAACGCCCGCAAGTCCCGATCTTCTCCTGAGAAGATGCGAGACGCTGAGATCAGATCGTTGAGGCAGAGTTTCGGCAATCCACTCAGAATCAAGCACATCCGTCTTCCTCCCCAAAGTGTGCTTGATCTGATAAGCATTTGCCAAAACAAAGTCGATATCATTCGCCACAACATGGAAAATCGGTTGCCAGAAGTTGGCAGTCGATTCAACTGCCAACTTCTGGCAACCATGAGACAACAACCATTTCCTGAAGTGCAGGAGTCCTTCTAGATCCGTCTCGAACCGGGACTGGATCTTCTGGCCATCTCGGGAAAGGATCGTCGCTACCAAGAACCGCTTATGAATATCCGCTCCGCAAACTACTTCCCTTTCCATCGATATCATAGTCTCTGTTCTGGTATGGGCAGATGTAGCATGTGAGGCAAATTACCATCCGCGTTCCAAGGACGCATTCAGGCGCTCACGAAGAGTAGGCCAGTTATTTATCGGGATCGAAGGTCCCAAAAAATAACACGGCCTGCACTGCCCATACCAGAACATCTTAGCGTCGATCTAGGCTTTCATATTTCCGGCGCGATTTTCAGGGAATCATGAGTGGTTTTTTGGCATTACTAACCATGTGGCATATCTCCATGCCAGGAGTCAATACCGCCGTGCTTCTCGATTCTGGCGAGCTTCTTATAGTACATGAACATGCGATAGACGCCTCGGCGTTCCCAGCGTCCTCCAAAGTCGGTGTTGAAGAGTGGCTTGCGACCATCGATTACAAGAGGCACACGTACCTCAAGATAGCGCCGGAGTGCCTTTGCACAATCATCCGTGATGAAGACCAGCGCATCTTTGCCACCTTTGCCATCACTAACATGATTGTTAATTATTTCAGATCAATATCTGGGTCGTACAGGTTGCACAACTCACTTGCCCGCAGACCAGCATAAAACATCGTCTTTAGCATGGCATGATGTTTTGTATTACTGCACGTACTGAATATCCTTGTAATTTCTGGCTCGTCAAAATAGTATGGTATCGTGTTATTCGGTTTTATGAATTTAAATGTGACGTCTTGCCCAAGCATTTCGTGATACTTTTTTTATCGAGAAAGAATAATTATTTATCGTGCTCCCAGGCAGCTCCCGATCATGAAGAAGATCGCGGAATCTGGCAAAATCATCAGCATTAGGCGCTTCCGTTCCTGAAAACTCCAAGTATTTGCCCACATGTAACACATACATGGGAATGGACGATGGCCTCACCCCGTTATCCTCCAAGTACCGTCGGTAGCGCTTCAGAGCGGGCTTAATGTCTTCAGGTCCAGCTTTTCCTTCTCCAGTTTACATCCAACCGCTTCTTTGGCATCCTGCATCATCCTAGAAGCAGCGCAAGAAAAAGAATCCTGTCACATGCAGAAAAATTCTGCGGATGTGTTAGACCAAAATCGATAGCGTTTATGCGGGGGACGGGATTTGAACCCGCGAACACCTACGTGACAGGGCCCTCAACCCTGCGCCTTTGGCCATGCTTGGCAACCCCCGCACTAGGGGTAATTTGGCCTGGGAAGCCCACTTCGCGTTCCCGGCCAAAGCATTTAAACCTGACGTCTAAGCGAACTCGGCCAGCCAGTTGCCCAGGTATTCGGCCCTCTTGCGGATCTCAGATGTGGCCATCCACACCATGTCCCTGGCCTTGACCGATCCGTCACCTTCTATGCTCAGCACGAAGCAGTCCAGTACCGGTTCAACCTTGACTGCCCCGGTCTCGCAGGCCCGCACGCACAGCTTGCAAAGCGAGCAGTTGAGTGGATCGGTCACCTTGATCCGCTCCGCCTCAAGCACCAGGATATTTCTGGCGCACTCTGCAATGCACTTGCCACAGCCGTTGCACTCAGGCCCTATCTCAATTTTAGGGAGGTTCTTGTACCCACAAAGGGTTCCAGCATTCCACTTGGCGTGCGACCGGGCGACACCCAATGTCGCATATCCCTCTATGACTACCTTCTCCCCTTCCCCGAGCACCACCAGCGGGATGGTGTCCACCACCGGCCGCACCGATGGATCGGTGAACTTGATGTCTCGGGAATATACCATCCCGGGACCTTCAACGGTCACCATGAAATCCAGCCTACATCCGGGACAGCCGGCCCCGCCGCATTGACACTCCTCCGGAAGCGAGAATACGCTTGGATCCTCTGCTGTGATGGGGACCAGCCCCAGACGCAAAGCCAGCTGCTCGTCAAATAGGACCGACGTGTTGTCGTAAAGCGCGATCTCGTCTATGGCCAGGTTTGGAACCTCGGCCAAAGCTGCCCTGCGGATGCCGTTGGCAAAGGCCGCGCTTACGCCTTTCAGGAGGAACCGCACCCGGTTCTCCTTAAGCTCCAAGAGTTCTACCTTCAAGCTTGCTCCCTATCTCACTGCTCGATATATCCGGTTTCTTGTATCCGACTGGGCGATATCTGTCCTTGCCGACCTGCCTGTATTGCGCCGCCACTTCACAGGCATCCAGATCGACAACACTGCAGGCTTTTTCGGAGAAGATCTGGTGGGAGGGAAACGGAGAATTGACCCTCCGCCAATCTCTTCTCGCTCACACCCTGCGGCCCCTCTTCCCGCCTGATGGTTTTGTGCCGTCATGGGGTATTGGGGTGGCGTCCTCAATCCTGCCGATGCGCAGACCGGCCCGGGCCAGCGCCCGTATGGATGCCTGTGCACCGGGTCCGGGCGACCTCTGTCTGTTGCCGCCTGGTGCCCGCACCTTGACATGAACTCCAACTATTCCCTTGGCCTTGGCCTGCTCTGCAACCTGCATGGCCATCTGCATGGCCGTATAAGGTGAACTCTCATCCCGGGCAGCCTTGACCACCATGCCTCCCGAAACCTTGGCCAGCGTCTCCGCGCCGGTCAGGTCGGTAATGGTGATCAGGGTGTTGTTGAAGGAGGAGAATATGTGGGCTATCCCCCACTTGCCTTCTGACATCAGGATCCCTCCGCCTTTACGATTCTAACCATCCTCTCGGGGTGCCCCTCCTTGGACATGGGGGACCCGGAATAATACTCTATGGTCATCTCTTCACCACGCCGGACAAGATAGCCTGGGACAGTAACCTTCCGGCCTGAGATCTGGATATGACCGTGCACGATGAACTGTCTTGCCTGCCTGATGGAATGGGATAAGCCCTGGCGATATACCTGGGTTTGAAGTCTCCTCTCGAGGAAATCGTTGATCTTCAGGGACAGGATTGCGTCCAGATCTGATTCATCTTTCAGCATTCCGTACTTGGACAGACGATCGACAATGGCCTTGGCGTCAGCCTCGGCCCTGGCCTCACCCCTGGCTTTGGATGCCAGCAATCCCCTGGCCACCCGGCGGTACTTACGCAGCACCGACTGGGTTTTCCAAAACTCCCTCTTGTTACGCAGCCCAAAGTCCTTGATAAGTGCCACTTCCTCGGCCATTCTGGTGGCTTCCCAGGGCTTAAGCGGCCTCTCATAGGTCTTCCGGTTCTTACCTGGATAACCCATAGTCACCTACCTCCTCACTTCTCCGCCGCCGCTCCAGGCTGCGCCTTCTTCTTGCTCACGCCGACGATAGCTCCGGTTCGCCCAGTGGACCGGGTCTTCTGGCCGCGCACCCTAAGTCCTCTCTCATGCCTTATGCCCTTGTAGCTCCTGGACTTCTTCATGATGTCCAGATCCTCTCTCAGGGCGGTGCCCAGGTCGGCTCCCAGCACGTGGTGGTCCTCCCCGGTGAAGACATCCTTCCGGCGGTTCATCATCCATACCGGAATAGCCGCCTCTTTCGCCTCTTCGACAACCTTCTTGAGAGATGCCAGCTTCTCTTCAGGGAGAAGTCCCAGTGTGGCGTGGGGATCAACATCGGCCATCTGGGCGAACATGCGGGCCAGCCTTCTGCCCACACCCTTTACGCCTGTGAGAGCCATCTGTACCTGTTTCTTTCCTTCCAGGTCGGCGTTGTAGATGCGCACTATATGCCGCATCTCCTCTTCGGGTTCGACCGGTTTAGATTGTTTTGCTTCCTTCTTCAAGAAATTCCTCCAGAATGCCTTGGGCCTTCCCGTTGGTCCATCCTTTTGGAGGGACCTTGCGGAATCGTTTCTGGAGCAGCCCCGGATGGTATCCGGCGCCGCCCTATCACCGGGCCTTTAGCGGTGGGGCGAATATCTGCCTTGAATCGCTATCGATCCAACGCTGGGAACAATCTCCTGCTACATAAGACTTATGATTCCCTGAGGTCTGCATATCTGGCCTATCCGGTTTGGGCCGTGTCCACGCTCTCAGCTTACCACGCTCACGTTAGCCCCCAGGCGCCCAATCTCCTGGAAAAAGCCGGGATAGGAGACGTCAACCGCCTCGGCTGTGGTGATCTTTGTCTCTCCTGCAGCCATTGCTGCGAGAGCCAGAGCCATGACTATGCGGTGATCGTGCCATCCCTCTACCACAGCCCCGTGCAGTCTTCCTCCCACGATCTCCAGACCGTCCGGGCGCTCCTGAATACTGGCACCCATCTTGGTCAGCTCGACAGCCATGGCATGCAGCCGGTCGGTCTCCTTGTGGCGGACATGCTCGGCGTTCTTGATGACCGTCCTGCCTTCGGCCAGGGCACCCAGGACTGCGACAGTCGGCACTAGGTCTGGGGTCAATGAGGCATCCACCTCAACTCCACGCAGCTGCGCAGCACTCACGCTAACCTCGCCTCTCTCCCGATCCCAGGAGACAGACGCCCCCATGCGCCGCAATATATCCAGGATGGCCGAGTCCCCCTGCCTGGATGGAAATAGGCCGCATACCTTGACCCCCTCTCCGAATAGGGCGCCTGCGGCTAGAGGGTAAGAGGCTGAGGAGAAGTCTCCGGGAACTGCAAAGTCTCTCAGGTGGTAGCTCTGGCCGCCATTCATTCGGAAGGCTCCGCCTGCCTCCTCTATGTGCGCACCTGCCAGCCCCAGCATATCCAGGGTTATCTCGGCATAAGGCCTGGATTTTAGCTCTCCCTGAATCACGATCTCTGATCCCGCCTCTGCCAGGGGACAGGCGATGAGAAGGGCAGAAAGGAACTGAGAGCTGACTTTGCCATCCAGAAAAGCCCTTCCGCCTCTTATTCGCCCTCGCACGACCAGGGGGGCCCGGCCATTTCGCCTTATAGAGAACGCCTCTGCGCCCAGCTGGTTTAATGCATCAAGAAGCGGCCCGTTAGGCCGGGTACGGATGGAGGAGTCGCCGGTCAGCACTGCTCCGTCGGTCAGGGCTGATACGGCAGCAATGAATCGCAATGTAGTCCCGGAATTCATGACATCGATAACATCTTCAGGTGTGCAGGGAGTGCCGCCCACTCCTCTGATAACCAGATCCCCACGGTCCTCTTGTACCTCTGCCCCGATGGCTTTGCAGGCAGTGACGGTGGCCCTGGGGTCTGCGGATAGAAGCGGCCTATGAACCTTTCCACCCTCTCCGAGGGCTGTTATGAGGATGGCCCTATGGGTGTAGCTCTTGGACGGAGGGACGAATACCTGGCCCGATATCTGGGAGCGATCAACCGAGGCGATCATGGGGCACAGAGTCTCTGGAAAGTATAAGAAATGTATGGAGCATCCTGGATTTCCAGGCATTTCAAGGATTGGCTGATGGTTCCTGTCAGGCCGTCCATGTGACAGATGTGGGCGGCTATTCTGCGGTAAAGCCAATCTTTTTTGAATCTAGCCCCAAAGATGATAACAGCAGGCGTCGTATCAGAGACTTCGTTCTTCCGCCACCCTCAGGGCGATCCTGGCGATCTGGTCGGCGGTCAGATCCTCCGGGCGGGCATCCTGCACCTCTCTGTCAAGTGATGCCACCACCATCGGATTTACCCGGCCGGCAAGAAGCGAGTTCTTCACCTTCTTGCGCCGGCCGGAGAACAGATGTCCTGTGACCCTGTTAAACGTCCCATCGTCAACCATAACTCTGTTTGTCCGGGGACGAAACAGCATCACAGCAGACGTGATCCGCGGCTGGGGCGAAAAGGCGGTCCTGGGAACGGTTTCGAGCAGAGTGGCCGAGCTGAAGTGAGCTGCATGCACAGCCAGACGCCCGTATCTCTTGGAGCCTGGACCTGCCAAAAGCCTTTTCGCAAACTCCAGCTGGAACATGAGGACCATGAGCTCGAACTTCCTGGGAAGAAGTTGCAGAAGTATCCTGCTGGATATTTGATATGGGAGGTTGGAGACCACCTTTCCTGTATTGGGAAGCTCAACTCGCAAGGCATCGCCTGAGATCATCTCCACGTTTGGAAACCTGCCGGCCAATCCACCGGCAAGCTCCGGATCAACCTCCACCGCATACACCCGCCCTGCTCTGGCCGACAGGGCCGAGGTGAGGTTTCCAGTCCCCGGCCCGATCTCCAAGACGCTGTCTTTGGGCGAGAGCATTGCATAGCCTGCTATCCGCTCTATAACAGCAGGATCCACAAGGAAATGCTGTCCGGATCTCATGGGAAAGGCGGATTGGTATTCGAGAAGGCAGGCTTCCTGGGCGGACGCCTCTTGCCGTCCTATCCGCGAACTAGCGCCGTCGCATCTCCGCAGGTCGCGGTTCGGTCGTGAAGACCCGGTACTTTATGCGGTCGTCGACCAGCTCGTCTTCAACCCGTTTGGCGATCAGCTTCTCCGGGTTGTACAGGCCTTTTACCCGCTCGGTCAGATCGACAAAACCCTTGAACGGCCCCTTCTTGCGCTCGTTGAGTATGGACCACATGAGCTTCTTTCCAATTCCTGGAAGAAGCTCCAAGGCATGCATGCGGGTGCTGATGGGCCCAGCCTCGTTGAAGAAGCGTATGAACCTTGCTTCGTTATCCAGAACGGTGCTCTGGATCTCGAAGGGCAGCTCAAGCTTCGCTGCATTGGTGAGGTCGTCGTAGCCGATTCGCCGGTTGACGTGATCTATTACGTCCCGCTCGCCGCTGCCGATGTAGACCTTCTGGCCGACTTTTGGGACCACCCCTTCCTTTGGGGTCATCTCCATGAGGACAAAGTTGGTCTCTCCCACAGCCTGAGCCACCGGCCTCTTCTGGTAGCTGCTCATAGCCTCCGCTACATGTCCGTAAGGGAGATAATCGAGTATCCGGGCTACCTCCTCTCGACGGGGCGGTCTCCCCTCAGGCATGTTGCCTCACCCCCTGATTACAATATCTAGAATCCGGTCCAGCTCATCCTCGCTCAGGGTAAAACGCTCTTTGGCGTAGATGGCCCTCAGCTCGTCCCGGTTCATAGGCCTTATATCCACGATCTTGACGGCGATCTCTGGATTGACCTTTTCGAGGGCCAGCAGCTCTGCAAGCATGCCCCGAGCCTCTTCTGGCACGGAGGTCGCGAAGAGCTCAGCGTGCCGGATCGCGCGCCGCAGCTCGTAGCCCAGCTCCTCCGTCTCCCCTGCCCGTCTCTCTCGGACCTGATCAAGGATGCCCTTGACCTCGGCCAGGGTCAGAAGCTCCTCCTGGATTATGTTCTTGACTATCATCTTCACTTCTGAGCAGCCAGATGCTCTGGGAATACTATGACGCTCTTGGTGGCGTCCTGGTCAGAGACCGAAAGGATGAACGCCCTCCCCCTCTTTCCCATTACAGTTCCGGTCTTGCCGTGGTACTTGGGATGGGGCATCCCCTTGTGTATGCTAGGGTCTATTATGATGTGCACCCTGGCCCCTACCTCGAATTCCTGAATCGCCTTAACAACTGGCGAAATTCCTCTTCTGCGAACCGACTTGCTCAGCTTATACCTTGTATTCGTGCGAATCCCGTGTGACTTGGCCATTGGAAACTCCACCAACATCTATGACATCCAGCTCCACTACCCTGGCGTCCATGCCCAGGGCCGCTGCGAGGCTTGGCTTGGTCCTGCCGCCGTCGCCTGATACCAGCTCCTTGACGTACAGCCCGCTATCACATCGTATGGTGATCCGGGCGGACCTCTCTCTGACCTCGTTCAGCTCTGCGTCATGGATAAATCTTACGCGGACCTTATCAGCCCTTCTATGTGAGACGCGATTTGGTGTGCGCTGTTCGACAGGCCCTACCAATTCTTTCAAGACTGATTTAAGCTTTTCTTCCTCAACCGGCCCGGCCAGCTCGATCCAGGCGGAGTAGCTCTTCTCGTAAGCTGCCTCTTTTAGGGCTTCCACCAGGGCGCGGTCGGCAGCTGTCAGATCGCTCACCTCCACCTTGCCTGCAGCACGCCGGTTAATCTCGTCCCGCAGGGCGGCGTAGTCCAGCGACCTGCGATATGGCTTCTTGGCTTCCACCACGAATGGCCTGCCTGATCCAAGCATGAGCGCATCTATATCCTCCCGGCCAGATCCGTGAAATACGGTGTCTTCGGCCCTGGCAGCCTCGATTATCGGGTCACGGATAAGCTCGTCCACCGACTCCTGGTACATGCGGCCAGAATTCCCACAGCGCTGGCATCCAGCTCCTCCGCATGCCCGGCAGGGCCATCGGGTCTGGGGAAAGCCCCTCTGAAGCTTGCGGTACCTCCCGTAAATGTAAAGCGAGTTGATCTGCAGCTGTGCCCGGCCCTCGGCCAGGTTCAGGTGGACCACCACGTCCGGGCTCTGGAGGTCGGCTGCCTTGCCAGTCCTGGCGGCGATCAGCTTGCCCACCTCCCGGTTTAGCTCCGACTTCATTGGCTCAGCCTGGCCCGAGCCTCCATCTGCCAGGAGCAGCTCCTCGTTTTCGGCAAGCAGACCGCTCATATATGTCCCCACCAGAAAGGTGCCGTACTCTATTCGCTCCAGTTCGTTCAGGGCTGAGGCAGCCAGCTTTCCCAGGCGCTCTGGCTCCATCAGGCCAAGGCAGACCCAGCAGCTCTGATCCTCACCCTCCTCCCGCAACCTGAGCCGAGCAGGGCGGAACGAGGGTGCCAGGTCTTTCAGGACAGACTGCCCCTCAATCCCGGCCAGATCGGCGGCCATGGCCAAAAAAGACTTGATAGTCCTCCCGCGCTCCTGATTTGTGAAGCCGGTGGAGAGCCGGGCAAACTGCCGGCCAAGGCAGCTATCGCAAATAGGTCCCAGCCGTATTATCTTCAATGCCGTCCTTATAATGGAGCTGCCTGGTGGCGCAGCCGCATTATCTGTAGTAGTTGCGGCAAAGGGTCTCTCCATTTCGCCGAGAGCCTGGCTGCTCCTCTTGCCACCTATTTGAAGTGCTGCTTCGTCTTGCTCTGGCCGCCCTTCGCCGTCGGCCTCTCCCTGCTGCTCATCCGATCGGTCTGACGGTCGGTCTGATGGGCTGCAGCCGTCTGGTTGCTCCAAGATCATGGCTGTCCAATTCCCCTTATATGGCCGCAAAGTAGGCGATCATCCTCCTTCCAGCTATCTTAACCTTGCCCAACCCTGTCCAGCTCTGACTGGATCAGGATTATGCAGTGGTCGGCATGAAGGCTGAGCGGACCGACCGAGATCACCCTGGCTTTTCGGCTCTGAAGAAGCTGCTCCTCCGCCTCCGTCATACCCAGGTGATCTCCCAGCACAAAGGTCCCACCGGAAATGGGCCCCTCCAGTCGCAGGTCTGCTCCATCCTCCCGCAGGTAGTAGAGGATGCCTGGCAGCTGGTCCAAAACCTTCGGAAGCCCTCCAAGACAGACCGATATCCCGGGCGTGGACTGTGTCCATTCAGATCCGGACTCAATGGCCAGTGCTTTCCTGATCAAAGCTGCTGTAGTCCTCTCATCCGGGTTTAGGTGCCTGACAGACTCTCCATCTATCCGTATCAACTTGGAGTTCTCCCCACCCTTTAGAACCAGGAAGCAGCGTACGTCCCTTCTCAGCCCGTGGGAGAGGAAGAAGGCCGAGTTTATGCAGCGGCAAAGTATATCCATCCGCCCTGAGGTTCCCGGGATGTCTTCCAGCAAGAAGTCCGGTGTGGTCTTTGCAAGATGGCCGACCACGACGAAGTCTCTCATGGCCAGGGGATCTCTCAGCCAGCCCATAAAATCCCTTCGAAAGGGATAACTACCTCGCGAGTATCAAGAGATCTGCATAGCGTCGGTGTAAGAGATGAGAGAGGTAATATCCTTCGACATGGACGGGACCCTGGTCAGCTCCAGGTTCGTTGACCTGGTATGGATGGAAGGCATGCCCAGGCTTTATGCCGAGCGCCACGGCCTGGACTTCCCCGCTGCCAAGGAGATGGTTATCGGGGAGTACATGAAAGTGGGCAGCGACAGGCTCGAGTGGTACGACATGCAGTACTGGATGGACCGTTTCGATCTTAGGATGAAAAAGGAGGATCTGCTGGATATCTACAGCGACGAGATCCAGCTGTTTCCGGAGGTAGAGGAGGCATTGGAGGCCCTATCAGGTTTCGATCTTGTCGTCACCTCAAATGCGGCACGGGAGTTCATCGAGGTGGAGCTGGGCAGCCTCATGGACTGGTTTGACCACGTATTTTCTGCCACTTCGGACTTCCGGGATGTGAAGAAGTCGTCGTCCGTGTACAGGCGGGTCTGCCGGGATCTCGGCCGCAGCCCGGTGGAGGTGCTGCATATAGGCGATCATTACGTCTATGACTATGAGGCACCTCTGGAGGCCGGGCTGGATGCTCTGTTCCTGGACAGGAAGGGCAACCGCAGCGGCTCCGAGGTGGTTGGGGATCTTCGGGAGGCAGCCGACCTGATCCTGAACTCCTGACGGCCACTCTGGATTCGCGGAAAGGGCCAAGGAAAAAACATCTGGGGCAATTGGAAATGAAGTCGAATTCGCTATGGTCGAGAATGAAGCCATTCGTGCCGAGGGCTGTTCTTGATGTGGGAGGGATGGGGTGACCAGGCACGATTTGCGGAAGAGGACAGGGCTTATTCTTGCCCTGGACGTGCTCTCGGCAGACCGGGCTGATCTGGTCTTGGGATCAGCAGCGGAGTTCTTAGATGCGGTAAAGGTGGGCTATCCATTGATCCTTGCCGCTGGCCTGCCAGTAGTATCCTGCCTGGCAGAGCGTCTCCCGGTTATCGCCGACCTGAAGGTGGCAGATATCCCCAATACCAACCGCCTGATATGCGATCAAGTCTTTGATGCAGGCGCATCCGGGATCATAGCCCATGCATTTCCAGGCCAAGACAGCCTGCAGGCCTGTGCCGACTCCGCAGCCCAGGCCGGCGCTGCGCTCTACGTCGTAACTGAGATGAGCCACCCAGGTGCGCAGGATTTTATGGCTGTGCGGGCAGAGGATATGGCCAGGCTGGCGGTGGAGGTGGGGGCTGCCGGAGTGGTTGCACCCGCCACCAGGCCGCAGCGCATATCAGCCATCAGGAAGATCATCGGACCTCGCATCATCATATCCCCGGGGGTAGGGGCTCAGGGCGGGACAGCTGCTTCAGCTCTTAAGGCCGGAGCGGACTTTCTTATAGCAGGCAGATCCATATACGAGGCAAAAGACCCTGGCATTGCTGCCCAGGAGCTGGCATATCTTGAACGATAGGCAGATGCGGCAAGTATGATTGGCAGTTGCCTGCCGTACTGACACCTGGCTGCAAACCTATCTATACCGAGAGACCGATATTCTACTATCATGATAGTTGCCTCTTTCAGCGTCATCCCCATGGGTGCGGGCGCAAGCGCCGGCCGCTACATTAGGGCGGTTCATGAGATGCTCAAGAAGTCCGGGGTCAGGGTCGTTGTCGGAGCCATGTCCACAACCATAGAGGCTGATTCCTTCGAGCAGATATGCCTCCTTGTCGAGAAGGCAAACGGGATTCTTGTCGATATGGAGGTCCCCAGGGTGATAACCACGGTCACAATCGACTACCGTGTGGATAAGGAGATATCAATTGATTCCAAGCTGGACTCCCTTAGATGACCCCCTAAGATGGCGCCTTAATACGACGCCTTAATACGACGGGCAGCTGCTCTCTTGCCGTCAGGAATAAAAATTGCCAGTCCGCGATTCGAGGATCGGACCGGAGCCCCAGAAAGCCGGAAAAATGGGTCAGCAAAAAGAGATGCTGTTTGGGCTATTCGAACCATTCATTTTCTGATCCATAGCCCTGACCACCATCCCCATCCTCTCCGTAGCCGCCGTCGCCATACTCTCCTGAATCGTACTGGCCGGAATCGGACTGTCCGCTTCCGGATATCGAGCCTCCAGATGCGTCGTCACGATAGAATAGCGGCATGTCCACCACATCGAAATAGGCGGTCTTGCTGCACCGAAGACCATTGGATGTCTCCAGGCGAACCGTCCTTTGGCCTAGCGGCATGGAGATCTCTCCTTGCTGATTATAGGTGCCAGGCTTGACTGTTCGGGGACCGATGGTGGTTGTATAGCCGTCCGGCCTGGTGACGGTCAGCTTGATGGTGCAGGGTGCCGATACCGTGTAGTATATCGTTGCGGTCTCGCCTACCCCATACTGGGCCTTATCAGTACGCAAGGTGCAGCCATCTCCGGATTGGCCCTGTCCGTCTCCAGGCACGATGAACTTGATTTCGTTGCTCCTTTCGTCGCCAATGGTATACCAGATTGTGGTGGTCCCCACATTCTCGGTACGGTACCATAGCAGGTACTTCCAGTTGCTTCTCACCTGTCCCACGTTTCCGGTACTGATCTGGCCGCTGGGATCTCTTTCATAGAACACGAGATCACCGGAGGAACAGGTCGTAACCTCCACCCTGGCGTAGCGGTACAAGGGCATGTTCAGGCTGAGCTGGCGGTTGAGCCCCGATCGGTCCACTATCCATAAGCCGCATTTGCTGGGGCCTATCATGAGCAGCATATTCTGGTCGCCTCCACCCTCAACCTCGGAAGCAGCCGGACCAGCGTCGGTCATGATCTGCGAGTCTGACGGCTTCTCGCTCAGGTAAAATTCGGGTCCTGTGGCGGTATCTCCGCCCATCAGATCGCCTTCTGGTATTCCTGAGCCTTCATCTATCAGGGCAGATGCAACTGCCGCGCATGATAGCATCAACAATATGGCCGCAATATATCTTAGTATGCCGGGAATATGGTATCCCCCCAAACAGAGTTCCTAAAATCCATTTGAAACGGCATTTCGGATAAATAGATCGCCCATTCGAGCAGATGAAGCAGATGTCAGACTCGAAAAGATCTCAACAAAAATGAGATTTTGGCCGAAATCCATCCTCAGCCATGCGGAAGCGGCGAATGAACTATTCTGCGATTACGACGAGATGTTCATTATCGCACAGCTCCTTTTACCTCATCGACTATCTTGTCCAGTATGCTCTTGTCCCCTGCCTTTCTCTCTCCGGCTTTCCTCTCGGCGCTCTTCTGCTCAGGTCTCGTCTCTCCCATCTCCGCCGAGAGATCCTCAAGAAGCTGCTTTTGCCGGGGAGTGAGCGCCGTTGGGATGCGCACGTTCAGCCTGACATGAAGGTCTCCGGTTCCCGAACCATGCAGACGGGGCATCCCCTTGCCGCGCATACGGAAAATGCTGCCGCTCTGAGTTCCCGCAGGCACCTTCAACCGTGCTCTGCCCTGCAGGGTAGGCACCTCTATATCATCGCCAAGTGCTGCCTGCGTCATGCTTATGCTCGCCTCGTGGAGAAGATCGGCGTCATCCCGCCTGAACAGCGGGTGAGGCCTCACGCTTACGAAGACGTAAAGGTCTCCGCTCTCAGCACCCATATGGCCCGGAACTGTCGGACCGGCCTCTCCCTGTCCCCTCAGCTTCAGGTGCTGTCCGCTGTCAACCCCACCGGGTATCTTTACCGCGATCTTTCTTACCCGGCGAACCCGTCCGGTGCCGCTGCAGTCCTGGCACGGATTGGGGATCGTCTGGCCGCGACCGCTGCATTTCGGGCATGGGGACGATGATATCATCTGTCCAAAAGGCGTATTTTGGGCCCGCGTGATCTGGCCGGAACCGTGACAGTTGGGGCATGAAACCGGGCTGGTCCCGGGCTTAGCCCCGGAACCCGAGCAGGTCTGGCAGATCTCGGCCCGTGGCACCTCAATCGTGGTCTCAAGCCCGGTTGCGGCTTGTTCGAGCGTGAGGTCCAAGTCGTACCTCAGGTCGCGTCCCCTGGCAGGCTGGCCGCGCCGCCCTCCGAAGAAGGCGTCGAAGATGCTGTCTCTTCCTCCACCAAAGCCAAATCCCCTCAGCAGATCCTCGAAATCCACGCCCCGGAAGAGGTCTTCCTGTGAATACTGGCCCATCCCGGCATGGCCGAACTGATCGTACTGCCGGCGCTTCTCCTGGTCTGATAGGACGGCGTAAGCCTCGGAGATTTCCTTGAACCGTGACTCGGCGTCGGGGGCGTCTGAACGGTCCGGGTGGTATTTCATCGCAAGCTTGCGATACGCGCTCTTGATGTCCTTCTCGGTGGCGCCCTTATCGACTCCAAGGACCTCGTAGTAATCCTTCTTATCCGGCATGCTTGCAAGAGCCTCTTGAAAAGACGAAATACGAAAATATAATGGACAGGCGCTGGTCTAGCGCTTGTCCTCGTTGACCACCTCATACTCTGCGTCCATTGTGGTGCCTTCGGAGGAGGCAGACGATTGACCCTGGCCCGAGCCAGAAGATGACGTGCTCTGCTGCTGTTGCTGCTGGGAGGCCTTCTGATACATTGCCGCAGACAGCTCGTATATGGCGTTTTGCAGGCCCTCGGTCTTGCTCTTGATGGCCTGGACGTCTGTGCCGGCCAAAGCCTCCTTGAGCTCGGATATGGCCTTGTTTATCTTGTCCTTCTGCTCAGCAGTGGCAACCTCGCTGGCCTCTTTAAGCATCTTCTCGGAGCTGTAGACCAAGGTATCTGCTTGGTTTCTGGCCTCGACTTCCTCTTTACGCTTGGAATCGTCAGAAGCGTACTTCTCAGCATCACGGATCTTGTTTTCGATCTCTTCCTTGGATAGCTTGTGGGGAGCGGTTATGGTCATAGCCTGCTGCTTCTTCGTCGCCAGATCCTTTGCGGAGACATGCAGGATGCCATTGGCATCGATGTCGAACGTGACCTCGATCTGCGGGACGCCCCTGGGCGCAGGCAGGATCTCCATGAGTGTGAATCGACCCAGCGATACGTTGTCCCTGGAGAATTGCCGCTCGCCCTGCAAAACGTTGATCTCCACGCTTGTCTGGTTGTCGGCGGCCGTTGTGAACACCTGGCTGCGCTTGGTGGGGATCGTTGTGTTCCGCTCGATCAGCTTTGTGCTTATCCCGCCCAGAGTCTCGATTCCAAGGCTTAAGGGGATGACATCGAGCAGCAGCAGATCCTTGACCTCTCCGCCAAGAACGCCTGCCTGTACGGCCGCGCCCATTGCCACGCACTCCATTGGGTCGACCCCGCGCTCTATCTCCTTGCCCATGAAGCCCTTGACGAACTCCTGGACAACCGGCATTCTCGTGGGACCTCCGACGAGGATGATCTTCTCGACCTGACTCTTATCCAGCTTGGCGTCGCTCAGCGCCTGGACCATGGGACCACGGCAGCGTTCCAGGACATCCTGGATGAGCTCTTCGAGCTTGGCTCTGGTAAGGGTCATGCTCAGGTGCTTGGGTCCGCTGGCGTCTGCGGTGATGTATGGCAGGTTGAGGTTGGTCTGCAGCATGGATGAGAGCTCGATCTTTGCAACCTCAACAGCCTCCCGGAGCCTCTGCATGGCCATGGAGTCCCTGCGCAGGTCGATGCCCGACTCCTGCTGGAACTTTGAGATCACGTGGTTGAGCAACCTCTCGTCCATATCCCGGCCGCCGAGTTGGGTGTCTCCGCTGGTTGACTTGACCTCGAATACGCCCTCTCCGATCTCCATTATGGTGACGTCCAAGGTTCCACCGCCCAGATCGAAGACCATCATCATCTGGTCTCCGATCTTGTCCAGGCCGTAGGCCAGGGCGGCGGCAGTCGGCTCGTTTATTATGCGGACCACTTCAAGGCCGGCGATGGTGCCGGCATCTTTTGTGGCCTGGCGCTGGTTGTCGTTGAAGTAGGCTGGAACGGTGATGACCGCCTTGTCCACGCGGTCGGCCAGGTATGTCTCGGCATCCTGCTTGATCTTGCGGAGGATCTGTGCGGAGATCTCCTCCGGTGTATAATGCTTGCCGAAGACCTCCACCTTGTAATCGGTTCCCATCTTTCTCTTGATCCCGGTAATGGTACCTTCCGGGTTTGTGACCGCCTGCCTGCGGGCCGGCTCACCCACCAGCACCTGGCCCTCTCTTGTGAAGGCCACGTAGGACGGAAAGGCTTTTCCACCAAGGCTTGTCCCTTCTGCGCTGGGTATTATGGTGGGCCGGCCTCCTACCAGCACTGCTGCTGCCGAGTTGCTGGTGCCGAGATCGATACCGATTATCTTTGCCATATTTTTCATCTCCCACTAGCTGAGCATAATAATGTCTTCAACATATAAAGATTGTTTCTCATTTACTGTGCCTGGCTACTGCCACTTTGGAGGTGCGTATGACTTTGGAATGAAGGGAGTAACCCTTTTGAAACTCCATGGCCACGCATCCTTCCTCAACTTCGCAGGATTCCATCTGCATCATGGCCTCGTGGAGGTAGGGATCGAACTTCTGGCCGGCGGCCTCTATGGGCTCTAGCCCCTCAGAGCTGAGGATCCCCCATAGCTGCTGGTTTAGGATACGTGAACCTTCGTCGTGTTTGGCTGCCTGTTCCATGCTGTCTACAAAGCCGAGCAGCTTTTTGATCAGGCCTTCTGTGGCGAACCTGGCCATCTCTTCCTTTTCTCTGGCAGTCCGTCTGAGCAGGTTTTCCATATCTGCCCTGCAACGCAGTAGCTGCTCCAGCCGCTCTCCAGCTTCCTGCCGGGCTGCCTCCAGTTCTTGCATCAGGCGCTGGGATTCGTCCGGTTTCCCGTTCCCTCCCTGAATTGTCTCCTCTCCGATCCCGTTCTCAGGGATATCTGCATCGTCGTTCAAGGCAATCCTCCGCCTGAAATAGGCTAGAGAGACCTTATCCTCGACAGCCCTGCTTGGGCATTTCTCAGAAATACTCTGCAACGCTCTCTCAAAAATCCCCATCTTCCGGCTGAGGAGCCGGGGGACGGGGGCTTGAAGGACGATCACATCATGGTATAGTCGTGGGGGCTCTGGCCTGGCTTGGGCTTCAGTTCTTCGCGCTTGGCGGCAATCAAGTCGTCCACTCTGAGGACCATGGCTGCTGCCTCGCTGGCCGATTTCAGGACCTGCTCTTTGACCCTCAGCGGTTCTACTACGCCCTTCTCCACCATATCCGCCGACTTTCCTATGGACGCATCGAGTCCTGCGTTCTTCTGACCAGATCCATGGGCGGAACGGAGCGAGACCAGGATATCTACCGGATCTAATCCGGCATTCTCGGCCAGGACCTTGGGAATTGCCTCGATGGCTTCGGCAAAAGCAGTCACCGCAAGCTGCTCCCTGCCGCTCAGGGTTGAGGCATAATGCCGGATATCCTCGGCCATCTCCACCTCGGCCGCTCCTCCTCCAGCCACGATCCTGCCGGATGTGAGGACGTCTCCGACCACGTAGAGAGCATCGTGCAGGGCTCTCTCCTGTTCGTCCAGGTATACTTCAGAGCCGCCGTGTACGATGATTGATACTGCCCTGGGATTCTTGCAGCCCTCCACGAAGATCATGGACTTCTCTTTCTTGACCTTCCTCTCTTCCACCAGCTCTGCACTACCCAAGTCGGCCGGAGTAATTTGCATAGCGTCGCCCACTATCCTTCCGCCAGTTGCCAGGGCAAGCAGCTTCATATCCTCATCCTTGACCCGTCGAGCAGCCAGTATGCCCCTTCTGGCCAGCATTCCCTGAGCAGCCACACCGATGCCCTTCTGGCAGAAGACCACGTTGGCCCCGGCCCGGGCCAGTGACTCCACCTGCTCTTCGAGCACTGCTTCCTCGCCCTTCTTGAAGCTCATCATGCTCTCCGGGTGTGAGATGGTGATCTTGGCGTCGGTCCCCAGCTTCTTGAGCTCCAGCGTGCCGTCGAGAAGCGCAATCCTAGCCTCCTTGATCTGGCGGGGCATCTCATTGCTCACCCGCTCCATCTCCAGAACTACTCCCCGGTTGAGGTTGCTGTCAGCCAGACGTCCTCCGGTTATCTTGACGATCTTGATCCGGTTGTCCACGTCCACTTTTCCGTCCTCAAGTATGGCCAGGGCGGCGTCGATGCATATCTGGGAGAGCGATTCCTTCTGGCCCTCGATGCTCTTTCCGGTCATGGCTGTCTGGGCTATGCGGGTCAGGATCTGGCGGTCCTGGCCTGAGACGGAGATGGCCATCTTATCAAGGACCGACCTGGCGCGGGCAGCTGCCTGCTTATAGCCCATAACTATGGTTGTGGGGTGAATCCCTTTGTCGATCAGGCTTTCTGCCTTCTTGAGGAGTTCCCCTGCCACGATGACCGCTGTGGTGGTGCCATCACCCACCTCATCGTCCTGAGCCTTGGCCACTTCCACGATCATCTTCGCCACAGGATGCTCGATATCCATCTCCCAGAGGATGGTTGCCCCGTCGTTGGTAACCACAGCATCGCCGGTATTGTCCACCATCATCTTGTCCATTCCCTTGGGGCCAAGGGTGCTTCGAACTGCTTCAGCTACCGCTATAGCGGCCATGATGTTCTTTCGCTGAACGTCTCGTCCGGTCTCTCTCTTGTGCCCTTCTTTCAGAACCACTATGGGATAGCCACTCATGCCAGCCAAATTCAAGTCCTCCCCGGCATTTCTGCGATTAAGCAGTTTAAAGTTCTATATAAATCTATCTCATAGTGAGCAGTCTGGTCCGGCGGGATGAAACGAATGTGAATGCTCCCCTCCCTAAATGGAGGGGCTTCTATCGCGTTTGCGAAGAGATTGCATCCCCAATCTCAGAATGTTGATAGCCGCATTCTCGTCGCGGTCCATGACTAGCTCATACAAAGGACACTCATGGACCCGATGCGATAGCGATTTCGTGATTTTGAGACCGCACCTGGAACAATAGCTGACTCGTATTCCTGGGATCTACTAGAACCACTTTCGAACCGGCGCTCTCAGCCTTGTATGATGTGGTTGTTACCAGCATCCTCCAGGCGGCGTCAGATATGCTTTTAGCCAGGCACTGATTTTTGAGCATGTTCGTGATACTCAGATCCTCAAAAGCAATCAGCCCGAACCTTTGGACCAAGCTGAGACTGACCTGATGAGCGAAATCATATCTCCTGTTAGCTATCCCTAATGAATCCGCTGGACGACTTTGAGAGCTTTCCTCCTCTCAGGAGTTCCCTTCTCGTACTTGGATAGCCGTCTCTGAGATTTGGCCAACGCCTTCTCCTCAGATCTGAAGAACCGGGGGTTATCGATCTTCTCTCCGTTGGACAGTGTAGCGAAACTTTCCAGCCCCACGTCTATGCCTACCACCAACCCATCTTTCCAGGGAGGTTTGGGGGGATCATCGATCTCCATAGAGAAGCAGGCAAACCATTTCCCGGTCGAGGCCCGGCGGATAGTCAGCCTCTTGATCTTACCTTCGATTGGTCTGTGGAGCCTGATCTTGACATCTCCGACTTTAGAGAGGCGAAGCTTCCCGCAGAGCAGCTTGAATCCCGACTGAGGATAGGTGAACGAATCATACCACCCCCCGTCCTCGAAACCGGGGATAGTCGGGTTTCTCGCCCGATTTGACCCTTCGGAAAGAACGCTTTAAACGCCAGTTCAAATCCGTTCCTGGACATTCTGGAGAACTTGTGAGTGGACTTCGATCAGTTCGGCCTTCTCAACCCTCCACTTCGGGAGGTGGTTATGGGTCTCGTATTTCGAGGTTGATCTGCCTTCCTTCTCCCAAGCGTCTTTCCGGTATGAAAGGGTTTGATTGCAGACCCATCTGCACAAGTCCAGCGTCCGCTCCATCCTCGATCGCTGAGATTTGGTAGGATAGATACGGTACTTGAACGACTTGAGCATAGCAATTTTTCCGGATTAATCGTGTTTATAGATTTGCATAAACGGGAGAGGGGCTCTGCATCCCCGGCCTAAAGACCGGGGTCTTTCGCCCCTCTACGCTCCCCGTCGAGATAAACTGCCTGGCATCGATATCATCGAGTCTGCATGATCTCGGATTTCTCCGGGCAAATCTAGCTATTCGTGATGCTGTCCATTTCAGAGCCATCCCTGAGTTTTTTGTCAGATTCTATCGCTCACCGCTGCCGGTCCTCTTGGCGCCGGTATGCAATGAAGGATATGGCAAAATGAGGGACGGCTTGGCCAGGGCGGATCGGGACGGAGGTGCTGCGATGCTCAGGTCGCACTGATATCAGGGAACGATCCTCATCCTTTGATGGAAATCCAGAATTTCGTTTCCCGATCTGATGCCGGTTTCCAGGATCAAAGGATTTTCCAGGATCAAGGGATAATAGATCTCTCACTTCTGTATTTACACATATTCGGAAGAAAAGATCTAAGAAAAGACCTATATAGGTTCGTCCCGAACCAGTGAAAGCGGTCGGGAAACCATCAGCATCAGCCGGTTCACGGCAGGGCTCTGAGATGATGAGAGAGCACGATCCCTGGCAATCTGGCGAGAGCATGCACCCTCCCGGAGGTATAAACGAGTGGGCAACAAGATGGAATCGAAGAAACTCAACCTGTGGTACGGTCAGAAATGGGCCCTTAAGGACATCACCCTGGATATCCCTGAGAACAAGATAACTGCTCTCATAGGCCCGTCAGGTTGTGGTAAATCCACCTTCATACGTTGCCTCAACCGGATGAACGATCTGATTGACAAGGTGAGGATCGAAGGGGAGGTGCTCTACGATGGCCACAATATATACTCCAGGGATACGGATGTTGTGGAGCTGCGCAAGAGGATAGGAATGGTATTTCAAAAGCCGAATCCGTTTCCCATGTCCATATACGACAACGTGGCTTACGGCCCCCGTATCCACGGTGTAAAGAGCGTGGATAGCCTGGTGGAAAGGAGCCTGAAAGACGCTGCGTTGTGGGAGGAAGTGAGCGATCGTATGGACGCGCCGGCTATGGGGCTCTCCGGCGGTCAGCAGCAGAGGCTCTGCATAGCTAGAGCCCTTGCCATGAGGCCGGATGTGATACTCTTCGACGAGCCATGCAGTGCTCTTGATCCTATCTCAACCAGCAAGATCGAGGGGCTCATGGAGCAGCTTAAAGCCCGCTACACCCAGGTAATAGTCACTCATAATATGCAGCAAGCTGCACGGGTGTCCGATTTGACTGCCTACTTCTTGCTCGGGGAGATGATCGAGTTTGGCCCAACCAAGGAGATCTTCGAAAATCCCCAGCAGAAGAGCACTGAGGATTATATAACCGGGAGATTCGGATGATCTCTGGGATTAGCCGAGAGCTACCTAAATGATGACTGCCGTGGAAAGATTATTAAGAATGGATGCAGAGCAAGTCCCCGGCTACACGATGAGCGGATGTGCGTAAATACCCCGCTTTGGGATTTCAAGCCGCCTCGGATTGTGCCTTTATTGGAATATGCCGGGCTGGGATCATGACGGATTGGGGGCTTTAGGGGGTTTGGGGGAAGATGTATAGGGCGCGATATCGCCGGGATCTCGATGAGCTGAATGCCACTATGGTGGAGCTGATGCAGTCGGTCTCGATAGCTATAGAGCAGTCTGTCAGGGCTCTGCAGGAGCGTGATGTGGAGCTTGCCAGGGCCGTCATCCAGGGAGATCAGGCCGTGGACGATATGAATACCAGGCTGGAGAACAAGTGCATGGAGCTTTTAGCCCTGCAGCAGCCCATGGCCAAGGACCTGCGCATGATCGTGGGAATACTCAAGATAGGCATCGACCTGGAGAGGGCATCAGATCTGGCGGTGGATGTGGCCAGAGTGGCGGTTCAGTCCAAGGCTGTCTTGCCTCCTGCCATGACAGAAGATCTCAAGAGGATGGCTGATATTGCCCAGCAAATGCTGAAAGATGTCATGAGGTCGCTCTCAGAGGGCAATGCCGACATAGCCCGCGAGGCCACGAAGTGGGACTATGAGATGGACCGACTTTATGTGAAGGCCAGGGACAACCTGATCAAGACCGCAGCCGAGAACAGCGATCAAGCCAATGACCTGATCCCGCTTATGATGGCCAACCGCCATCTCGAGCGGATAGGCGATCATATCTGCAACATCTGCGAACACATCATCTACATGATAGAGGGGAAGAGAGAGCACCTCAACTAAAGGGGAACGGATGTCTGCAGGGTGGGATAGAAGCGATTCTATTCGGGATGACCAGATGGCAGACCAGGGGGAGGGAAGATGGACACCAGAAAGGTTCAACGTACAGGGAAATCCACGTACATAGTGTCCCTGCCCAAGAGCTGGGCAACCAAGCACGGGATCAGCGCAGGTTCTCTTATTTACATAAATCAGAGCGAGAACGGCGCACTTGTGCTCAGCCCTGAGCGCTCTGAACAGGACCTGAACATCAAGCTGAACATCGGAGACAAGAGCGGTGAGCCCCTCGTCAGGGACATCATCGCCTGTTACGTCTCTGGCTACCGGACCATCGAGCTGACCTCCTCGCGTATGTCCTCGAGCCAGAAGAAGAGCATCCATCAGATAGTGAGCAAGCTGATCGGTCCCGAGGTACTGGAGGAGACCATAAATAAGGTGCTTATCCAGGACCTCCTGAGCTCCGAGGAACTCCAGGCAGAGAGAGCTTTGAGGCGTATCAGGACTGTGGTTAAATCCATGATACAGGATTCCTTAAACTCCCTGGTTGAGGGAAACAGGGATCTCGCAAGCGATGTCATAGAGAGAGACGACGACGTGGACCGTCTTCACCTGCTGATATCCCGTCAGTTTACCGAGATCCTGCGGTCCGGAACTATAAGCCAGGGTGAAATAGATCCTATCACTGCCTTCAATTACTCTCAAGCCGCCTCCAATCTGGAGAGGATGGCAGATCATGCACATGCCATAGCCCAAGTGGTTATGGATTACGAAGTCTCGCTCCCGCCTGATCTGGTCGCAGAGCTGAAGCGTTTAGAGTCGCTGTTCGGAAACCTCATTGAGGAATCCATATCGTCTCTGCTTCATCTCAACTCCGAAAAGGCCAATGCCATAATCGAACAGACTCGGGAGGTCCGTCTTTTTGCCCCCCTCATGACCAAACCGGCTCAGAAGATTCAAAAAGACGAGATGATGGTGCGGGTTATGGTTTCCGGAAGCATAGAGCGGATGCTGGATTATATTACCAATATCGGAGAGCTTACCATAAATCTGAGCCATGCACATGGCTCAGTCGAGGCAGGATGATCTGTGCATGGATATGCCCCGTCGGTCTCTTCGCTATCCCCTCGTGAGGCATATCTGCTACCGCCGACGCAGATCCTGATCCGAATGGCTTCCATTCTCCTTTGACAGGTCAGCATCGAACGCTTTCGCCCTTGCGGATAGCAGCTCTTTAATCGAGGCTGTGCCCTTCAGCTCGACCACCTCGACTGCAAGGCGATCGGTATCCAGCAGGGCTACCGATCTGGTCCCGCTAAACGGGCCCCAGAGCTCTCCAGGATTTATCACAAGGGCCTTTGCCTTGACGATGCTGCGCAGGTGGGTGTGTCCCCTCACGACCACATCGTACTCGCCGCTGGCAGCCAGGCTTCTCACAACTGCCTCGTCGGTTCCATGGAGAAGGGCGATTCTCCGACCATCGGCCTCGACCTCACCGAAGTCCCCCAGTATCCGGCAGCCGACCGCCTGGAAATCACGCATCAAACCCAGCCGATCGCCGTCATTGTTGCCGAAGACCAGCCGGATGTCCATGCCGCGGCCCTCGAAGGCATAGCACATCCCTGGAGAGATGATATCACCGGCGTGAAGGACCATTTCAGCCTCTCGTCGCTCGAATATCGATAAGGCCTGGAGAAGGCCCCAGAAGCAGTCATGAGAATCAGACATCAAACCTATTATCAAGATCATCACCTTCCCAGAAGTTGGCTGGGGCTTTTGTTACCGATGGACATGGGGGAGTATAAAAAGGGTTCCCAGATGTGCTGTCTTGTCTGGCCCAAATCAAATCGACGTGGTTGCAGGGGGATCTTTTTTGGTCCTGACAAGTCATGGGAGCAGAAATGGCGATGGCCGGAAGCATTTGCCGATAGCCTAATCGACGGGGAGAACGCGCATCACGGGTCGAAAGGCATAAGTATTAGAAATACGTTGGAGAGCGAGGCCCGCCTTAACTCAGCCTGGTAGAGTGCGCGGCTGTAGTATGTTTCGCACCGAAGGGTGCTGGCGCGCAGTTACCGCGATGTCCCCGGTTCGAATCTGGGAGGCGGGATCTGAGATGTCCGGATAGTGTAGTGGCCTATCATGAAGCCCTGTCGAGGCTTCGACCCGGGTTCGAATCCCGGTCCGGGCGCTTAATTACCTGTAAAAACTGGAGCAACATAGCGGTTTAAGGAAAGAGCCAACGGCCATTCTATGCGCCACAGAGAATGGCTCTTGAGCAAAGCGGAGGCCTCACAAGGGTTTTTCCGCTTTTCTAACTCCAATTCGTGCTTTTCGAGATATTATGCCTCTTCACCTCTTGCCCTAAGAGGATTACGATCAACGCCGGATTCTGAGACTTGCATGAAACAATAGTTTTGGATTTTGAGCCCTTTATGTCATGTAATCCTTTTTTTGGCGCTCAATTGTCGCAATTTACTATTTTGGGTACACTGCTAGCTCTGCTGCTGGGTTTAGCCGCCGCCGTTTGACATCGTACAAGGCTGCAAGTGCCGGTTCAATGGTGCTACTGGCAGATCCAAGAAATACGTCCAAGATGTGTTCAAGATGTGTTCAAGAGGTGGTACTCTTGTTAATGAGTCGCTTTTCCGAGAGAGTCCATAATTGTCCTCAATGCGGGCTGTCAACGGATCGAGATTGCAGCGCGTCAATAGACATACTCAGATTGAGATTGGGATCACAATCTGTCGGTGTAGGAAGCCGTAAAAGCCCTGTCCTTCGGGGCGGGGAGCAGTCTTTGAGACACATATGCTCTTGATGCTGATATGCTGCCCCTGCAGATACTGCCGGCTCAATTAGACTGCAGGTATTCTGGCTAGAAGGATGGTGTTTGCGCGACTTTCAATTTTGATCCCAAAATAGGTTGGGATCTTAAAACTCTCTTAGAGAGAGCGATCCTGCGTACGTGACTACTCCCTACCCCTGAAGGGGTAAGGCTTCTACGGTTTTGATTCCGACAGATTGTAGTCCCAATCTGAGTATGTTTATTGCCGCATTCCAATCTCGATCCATTGACAGCCCGCATTTGGGGCAGTTGTGAACCCTATCGGAGAGCGACTTTTCAACTAGAATACCACATCTTGAACACATCTTGGACGTATTTCTAGGATCTACTAGAACCGCCATCGAACCGGCACTTGCAGCC
>Ga0208940_1001382_pt1 | contig 25538 bp, 26 predicted proteins | sample AD_JPNNA6_MetaG_FD_184445 | JGI IMG/M metagenome (GOLD analysis project Ga0208940, IMG submission 184445) | Active sludge microbial communities of municipal wastewater-treating anaerobic digesters from Japan - AD_JPNNA6_MetaG (SPAdes) (version 2) | ecosystem: Engineered > Bioreactor > Anaerobic... | reverse complement strand
GTCTTCGCTATCTTCTTCATAAAGAGACTTCTCCTTTGGCTTTATTTCCCAATACAACCTTTGGAGATGTCCTCTTTTTCTAAACCTTTATTTTTTTAATTAATTGCACTTCTCGATTGAAGTGGTGTACAAAATAACAGTAAAGAATTAAAATCAGCATTTGCCGATCAGACTCGCATAATGCCAAAATAGCAAAGTTAAGTTTATATACCGGATCCAAGCTCAACTTAACATTAAAAAAGGCTTTGCACAATAATTATGCAAAGCCTTTTTATAAACTGGTTTTTAGTTTTCAAAAACTATTCTTAAAATCATCTGCAGATATAATCTTAGCAAAGGTTCCGTTTAATGCCGCCATAAAGGATCTGTGAACAGATTCTGCAGGAATTCTCTCCCCGGCAAAATGCTGATCACATGTAGCGCAGGCATCATGAACCAATGAACAATCATAACCGTAATCCTTAGCGGCTCTAACGCCCGAATCTACACACATGTGACTCATCATGCCGCAGAAAACAATCTCTTTAATTCCGTTTGAATGCAGATAACTGTCAAGATCAGTGCCTCTGAAGCTGTTCGGAAAATTCTTAATAATAATTTTCTCGTCATCCAAAGGTTTAACGCTTTCATGAATTTCAGATCCTTCAGTACCCGGAAGAAAAAATGTCGCGCCGGGATATTCCGATATATGTCTTACGTGAATTACTTTCATTCCGCTTTTTCTCGCGTGATTAAGAAGTTCAGCCGCTTTTTTTGCCGCAGACTCCGAATTAACAAGTTCCTTTTTTCCGCCCGGAAAATAATCATTCTGCACATCAATAATCATCAATGCCTTGCTCATCTTATCCCCTTCTTTCCATAATTATTTTGCGTGTTGAAAATCCGAATTCTGAATAGAAATCAATCACGCTTTCGTTTCCGCCGTATACTTCTACGACAATGTTTTTTGTGCCCAATTCATCCATCCACTCAAGAGCATTCCCCATGAGTTTTTTTCCAATTCCGTGTCCTCGGTATTTTTTTGAAACACAGAGTGATTCGATTTCACACGGCGAAACAATGCAATAAGCAACAGGAATCGAATCATCACTTGCGGTAAATATTTTCATGGACTCTCCGCATTTTTCCATGAGTTCATCACGTCTCTTTTCAAACGTCTTCTCTCGGTAAACATCCTCAAATGAACCCTTCGAAATGTGGTGTTCATTCAGCTCTTCCCACAGATGCCGAATGTCTGCAATGGCAGAAGAATCTTTCATCGCATATTCTATCATCGCTACCTCCCAGTGTTTATGTAGCACAACATTTGAAAATGCGGAATAGAGAATTATCAATTATTCGATGCATATCGTCAATTTGAGAAGTTTCCGCATGGAGGCGGAAACCGACGAGACGCTTTTATCATCAGGATGATGGATACGAGACTCTGCGCCACGATGGCGCGATAAAGAGTCGAGCAGTCGCATAATGAAGGCATCGCAAGAAGCCTTTGGCAACAAGTCCGCCAAACTTTCGGCATTTCCTACTATTCCGATAGTATTTCACTTGACAATAATTCTTTCTCTATCATATTGGTAGCATATAGGAGGATTTATGAGCAAAATAGATTCAAAACTGAGGGCGGAATCCCTCGCTGTGCACGCCGGGCAGGAAGCCGACCCCGCAACAGGTTCAAGAGCAGTTCCGATTTATCAAACCACATCCTATCAGTTCAAGGATGCAGAACACGCAGCTAATCTTTTCGGCTTGAAGGAATTCGGAAACATATATACACGTCTCATGAATCCTACTACCGATGTGCTTGAAAAACGAATTGCCGCTCTCGACGGCGGAATCGGCGCGCTTGCTGTAGCAAGCGGTCAAAGCGCGATTTCTCTCGCACTGTTAAACATTGCAGAGGCGGGTGATGAAATTGTTTCATTCGACAATCTTTACGGCGGAACTTATACACTCTTCAAAAACACATTCGCACGCTTCGGCATAAAAGTTAATTTCGTTAAATCAAACGATCTTGAAGCACTGAAAAAAGCCATTACATCCAAAACAAAAGCCGTGTATGCCGAGTCGATAGGAAATCCAAAACTCGATGTTGCCGATATTGAATCAGCCTCAAAAATCGCGCATGAAAACGGAATACCTCTCGTTATAGACAATACGGTTTCTCCGTATCTTCTCCGTCCATTCGATTTCGGAGCCGACATCATCGTATATTCGGCAACCAAATTTCTCGGCGGTCACGGAACAAGCCTCGGCGGAATTATAGTCGATTCAGGAAAATTCAACTGGGAAAACGGAAAATTTCCTCTAATTACTGAGCCCGATCCGAGCTATCACGGACTCAAGTTTACTGAAGCTCTAAAACCGATCGGAAATATAGCGTACATAATCAAAGCGCGTGTAAGTCTTCTTCGCGATCTTGGTCCCGCAATATCTCCGTTCAATTCATTTCTGCTTCTTCAGGGAATTGAAACGCTTCATCTTCGTTTGCCGCGCCATGCGGAAAACGCACTTGCCGCAGCGGAATTTCTCGAAAAACATCCGTCGGTAGAATGGGTCAATTATCCGGGACTCAAAAACAGTTCAGAAAAATCACGCGCTGATAAATATCTCAAAAAAGGCGCAGGAGCTGTTATCGGTTTCGGAATTAAAGGCGGACTTGAAGCCGGAAAAAAATTCATCAACTCGCTTGAACTGATTTCTCATCTGGCAAATATAGGAGACGCGAAATCACTTGCAATTCATCCGGCAAGCACTACTCATCAGCAGCTCTCAACCGAAGAACAGCACGCAACAGGTGTCACAGCAGAATTCATCCGTCTTTCAATAGGTATTGAAAATATTGATGATATAATCGACGACATCACACAGGCCTTAAAAAAATCGCAGGAATAAAAATACTGGATAGTTATCCAAAAAACGGATAACTATCCAACTTCAATCAACAGCAGGAACTTTTACTTTCAGAAGATGAACATCTGCACGAAGAACCGCATGTCGGTTCTGTTCCTTTTATCATGCCGTATAGAAGAGCAGCGGCACAGCCAACTCCGCTTCTTACCTTAACGGCTTCAAATGCGCAGTTTTTCATGCATGCTCCGCATTCCATACATCTGTCTTTTTCAACAATATACGCCTTGCCTTCCCTCATTTCAAAAACACCATGCGGACATACATTCGCACATTTTCCGCATCCCGTACATTTATTTCCGTCAAGAGTCAGAGTTGAAACATTTTTAAGATATAGCGGTCTCATAAAACCTCCTTAAATTACATGAAAAATATCAAGCGTCTTCAGCACAATTCCCGAAATTCCGAAGACAAGCATTACGGGAATTCCGTATTTAAATTCCAGCTGAACTCCTGAAAGAGATGTAAATGTTGTCGCCCCCGTGAAATTGAGAGCAAAAAAACTCACAATAGGGACTGTAAAAACAAAATTTGAAATATAACCCGAAACATCCTCTCCCAGATAAAAGCTCAACCCAAGTGAAACAGCAGCGCCGAGCAAGGCCCCTTTGATGCTGAATGACCTAAAAGGAATGAACGGCAGAAACGCCGGAAAAATAAATATTCCGGTAATAAAAGCCGCCAGTATCGGGAAAGTATTATTAAACATTTGAACAGAAAAATTCTTTTCCGATATAAAACTAAATATCCCGAATATAGCGCTAAACGCGATAATATATTTCGCAGCCAGCACTAACTCTATCGGAGAAACAGCCATTCTCTCCGTTAAACCGAAACGCACAGTTCTCATTCTATCATCTTTTCTGTAACCGTTTTCAAAAAAGCGCTTAATGTCTTTAGCATAAACCGGACCGAAAACGGCATTGAATCCGCTTTTCTCTTTCACAATATGTGATTCAATACCGGGAGCTCCGAGCTGCGGAAGTATAAGCCTTTTGTGAGAAACAATTCTTTCGAGTCCCGATGACTTAATTCTCGAGATCAGTTCATCGGTTCCGAATGTTCCTTTCCCTGCAGCACACCAGACATTGACCCCATCCGTATCGAGAACGAGAATCCAGAGATTCATTCCCTTCAGTTCTTTTCTCAGTTTATCAAACGTCAGTTTGTAATTTGCAGTGACTAAAACATCAGCCTTATCATCAGGATTTCCCAGCGAATAAATCCCGGGATTTACCCGGTAATCATTTCTATTGATTCCCCAGCGGACTTTCCATCCTCCGATTATGTCAGAAAAATTCAAGTCAGCAGACACCACCGGAATCATTCTGCCTGCGAAAAACCGGTTACGGATAATCCATTTCTCTTTATTTGTCTTTTTCACTTTTGAGCCGTTTAAATCATTTTTCATTTTCACCTCCGCCGCAGCAAGTACATCCATTCTTCCGCAGAGCATTCATCGTCTTTCCGATTGTCTCAACAACGGAAACAATCACAGAATGTTCTTTCTGCGGAATTAGACCAAAAACTGATTCATAATAAGAATCGCATTTTTCATTAATACTATCAGCAAGCTTCTTCCCCTGTTCAGTCAGAGAAAGCTTCATAAATCTGCGGTCTTCAGGATCAATTTCTCTGTTGACCAAACCTATATTCAGCATTCCGTCGACCGTGCGGCTCAAAGTGCTCTTATCAAGTTCAAGTATTTCACTCAGATCTTTGATTGTACTTTCACCAAGCTCACGGATCTCCATCAGAACATGGCACTGTGAAAGCGACACGCCGCAGCATTCGGACTCGAGTTCTCTGGCGATTTCGCGTTCAAGTACGCGCAGTGATTTTCTGAAATTCTGAATTGTTCCCCTATTTGCGCCCATTTGTTGCTCCATGCATTTGTTTATAAATACAATATATGTATTATACAACTATTGTCAAGAAAAAATACCAGAGTTTATAAGATTTACGGCAAAATGGATAGTTATCCAAAAAACGGATAACTATCCAGAATATTAGTGAGAAGTAAAAATGATTGTAGTTAAAACTAAATTATATTAATTCAGTTTTGAGAAAGCACAGAATAAACATCCTTTAAACCGCTATCAACCGTATCAACCATACTGAAAACTTTAACACCCATTTCTTCTAACATTTTTTTCGGTGAAAGTCCGATTACTTTTAAAATGATTGCGTTACAGTCCGAAACCGCTTTCAAAGTATCCATCTTGTCTTCTGAACATTCAGCCGGACCTGCGCAATATTTCTTAACAGAACGCGATTCAATCAAGGTATTTCCCTGCTCCGATACTGAGTAAATATAAAACCTATCGGCATGACCGAAATGAAGGTCAATGATATTCCCGTCAGTTGAAGCAACTGCTACCTTATAGCTCATATTTAACAACCCTTCTTATTGTTATTTTCATTATTACGAACCCGTGAACTGAATCTAGCGAGTCCCGTCTTCAGCATGGATAACGGACATGCTGCATTGATTCTGATAAAATTTAAACCGCCGCGGCCGAACACTCTTCCCGGAGTAAATTTAACAGAAGCGTCCTTTTCAAGAAGTTTTACAAGTTCATGGTCTGAATTAATTTTCATTCTTTTCATCAGTTCGGACACATCAACCCATATCAGATATGTTCCTTCAGGATAAAACGCAGTCGCGCCTTCTATTTCTCTATTGATATAATCAACAGCATAATCAAGATTTGTTCTTAAATACGAAACAAGAGAATCAAGCCAGTCGGCGCAACAGGAGTATGAAGTCATAGCCGCCGAAAGGGACAATACATTCGGCTGTGAAAATCCGGTTGCAGCAATTCCGCGTTTGATGCTGTTTCTGATTTTTTCATCACTGACAATATAATGAGAAATATGCAGTCCGGCTGTATTGAATGATTTATTCGGTCCTGATATTACGATAACACTATCAGATACCGACGAAAGACTGATAAATTTATTTCTGCCGCAGATAATATCGCCGTGAATTTCATCAGACACCAGCATTATGCCGTTTCTAACGGCGAAATCATTTATCTGTTTAAGCTCACTTAAAGACCATACCGTGCCGCCGGGATTATGCGGCGAACATAACATTAATATTTTTGTCTTTATTCCTTCCGCTTCAGCATTTTTCAATGCACACTCGGCAGTTTTAATATTGAAGTTATACCTGCCGTCATAAAAATCAAGAGGACATTCGACAACACATCTATCATTATCTTTTATTATATCATAAAACGGATAATAGACAGGAGTCATAACAAGAACCCCGTCGCCCGGTTCTGAAAGAGATCTGATGATGACTCCTAGCGATGGAACGATACCCGAACCGATTAGAATTGATTCAGAGTCAACATAAGCATCATATCTGGTCTTATACCAGTTTTTTAAGATAGAAATATATTCAGCCGGAACATCAGTATAACCGAATATCTTCTTTTCAACTCGGTCACGCAATGCGGAAATAACTTCAGGCGGAGATGAAAAATCCATATCCGCAACCCAGAAAGGAAGTACCTCTTTATTGTTCTCTGAAGGCTTCAGCCTGTCCCACTTCAAAGACCATGTTCCGCTGCGGTCAACAATCTCATCAAAATCAATTAAAAGCTTCATTTGTTTCTCTTTTCAATATAACAATATCACGCATTAAATGCATTACTTAAATCGCTAATCAGATCATCAGCATTTTCTATGCCTACGGAAAGCCTTAGAAGATCTTCCGTGATACCGCTTCTTTTTCTGATTTCTTCGGGAATGGCTCCATGAGTCTGAATATACGGATAAGTTATCAGAGATTCAACACCGCCGAGACTTTCCGCGAAACAAATCAGTCTGACATTGTTAATTATCTTTTCTGCAAATAATCCGTCTCGGACGCGGAATGAAACCATTGAACCGGATCCAGCCGACTGGGCTCGATGCACGGCATACCCTTCATGGGAAGAATCCCCCGGATAATATACCCTGCTCACCAGATTATTTCCGCAAAGCCATTCAGAAATTCGAAGCGCGTTTTCTTGCGATCTTTCAAGCCTGACAGCTAAAGTTTTCAAACCCCTTAGAGCAAGCCAGCTGTCATTCGGAGACAGAACGGCTCCGACAGCATTCTGAATAAACGCAATTTTTTCAGATAATCCGGAATCTTTCACAACGGCGAATCCGCAGAGTATGTCATTATGCCCGGATAAATATTTAGTTCCGCTATGCAAAACGATATCCGCACCCAGATCAAGCGGCTTTTGATAATAAGGCGTCATAAAAGTATTATCAACAATAGTAAGCAGATTATTCTTTTTCGCAAATGCGGCTACAGTTTTAATATCTGTTATTTTCATCATCGGATTTGTCGGAGTTTCAATAAAAACTGCTTTTGTTGAAGGATTTATTTTTGATGAAATCTCTTCAACATCAGAAGTGTTTACGTAATCCGATTTGATGCCGAAATTCGAAAAAATAGATTCGAATATGCGGTATGTTCCGCCGTAAAGATCGTCAGAAATAATAATATGATCTCCCGTACTAAAGACGGATAATACTGCGCTGATTGCGGCCATACCGCTTGAAAAAGCGTAAGCGCTGCAACCGTTTTCCAAAACCGCTATTGTATCTTCAAGCACCTTCCTCGTCGGATTGGAAGTGCGTGAATAATCATAACCGGTTGAAACGCCGAAAGACGGATGCCTGAATGTAGCTGTCTGATATATCGGAGTGCTTAGAGCACCGAAAGTTTCATCTCTGAGAACTCCGGCCTGAGCAAGAATCGATTCTATTTTCATCATAATAACCCTGCAGCAGATGTTTTCCATGATATGACATAACTGTCAAGCAATTACTATCTTTTTAATAGAATTTACTTGACTGAGGACGATATACATCATTTTTGAAAGACACAAATAACAGCTGAAAATATGTAATCAAACACCTCTGTCAATATTCAGCCGAAATCTTCCGACTTCGGCTGAATATTTTACTTGACAATTACTACTATTCTTATAGTATTTGTATTGTATGGAGCAGCTATGAAGTACAAAAAACCCGATTTCAGCATTAAGGAAATCTGCACTGTTATATCTGAAATAATCTAAATTATATTATAAGGAGAATAAATATGATATTCAGCGACATTACAAAAACAATCGGCAACACCCCGCTTGTAAAAATCAACAGGCTTAACAAAGACGGTCTTGCCGAAATTCTCGTTAAGCTAGAATCATTTAATCCGCTTTCAAGCGTAAAAGACAGAATTGGTAACGCATTAATAGAAGCCGCCGAAAAATCAGGTAAAATCGGCAAAGACACCGTCATCATTGAACCGACAAGCGGAAACACCGGTATCGCACTAGCCTTCACTGCCGCGGCGAAAGGATACAGACTCATTCTTACAATGCCTGAGACAATGAGCATTGAAAGAAGACAATTGCTGAAAATTCTCAGTGCCGAACTTTTTTTAACCGAAGGCGCAAAAGGAATGAAAGGAGCTATCGAAAAAGCTAATGAATTGGCTGCATCAATTCCAAACAGCTTTATTCCTCAGCAGTTTGATAATCCTGCCAATCCCGAGATTCACAAAAAAACAACTGCCGAAGAAATATGGAAAGACACCGAAGGCAAAGTGGATATTTTCATTGCAGGCGTCGGAACGGGCGGGACTATAAGCGGTGTCGGCGAAGTTTTGAAGGAAAGAAATCCTTCAGTAAAAATAATCGCAGTTGAACCGGTTGATTCTCCGGTTATATCAGGCGGAAAGCCCGGGCCTCATAAGATTCAGGGAATCGGAGCCGGCTTCATCCCGAAAAATCTTAATACAGGAATAATCGATGAAATTATTCAGGTTAAGCATACTGATGCCGGTGATACTTCGCGCGCTCTTGCGAAAAACGAAGGAATTCTTGTCGGCATATCAAGCGGCGCTGCGCTCTGGGCAGCACTTGAAGTTTCCAAACGAAGCGAATCGAAAGGCAAGACCATAGTTGCACTGCTTCCGGATACTGGTGAAAGATATCTTTCAACATGGCTTTTTGAGGATGTTAAATAGTGAAAATAATCACAGGCATGAGCGGCGGCGTTGATTCCTCAGCCGCTGCTCTTATTCTTAAACTTCATGGACATGATGTAACCGGTATAACAATGTCGGTATGGGAAAAAAACGGCATTACCGAATGTAAAAAAAACGCCTGTTACGGTCCTGACGAAAAAGAGGATATTGAAGAAGCCTCTAATATCTGCAAATCAATCGGAATTCCTCACATTGTATTCGATTGCGCGGATGAATATGAAAAAAAAGTTCTCGGCTATTTCAGGAACGAATATTTAGCCGGTAAAACACCTAATCCGTGTGTTATCTGCAATCCTCTTTTGAAATTCGGAACACTAATCAGTTACGCGGAAAAGAGCGGTATTGAATTTGATGCATTTGCAACAGGTCATTATGCCCGGACTTCTTATGATGACAAATCAAACCGCCATATTCTCAAAAAAGGAATGGATAAAAGAAAAGATCAGTCTTATTTTTTATACAGACTCAGCCAGAATCAGATTAAAAATTCAATTTTTCCGCTCGGCGAAATGGAGAAAAATGATATCCGTGAATTATGCCGGACACATAATCTCTCAGTTTCAGAAAAAAAGGAAAGCCAGGATTTCTATTCCGGCGATTATAGAGAATTGCTCGGTAAAAATTCTGATTCGGGAGAAATAATAACATCAAGCGGAGAAATAATAGGAAAGCATAACGGTTTATGGAATTTTACACCCGGACAAAGACGGGGTCTTGGAATATCTTCAGAAAAACCGCTATATGTTATAAAACTTGATGCAGTAAAAAACCAGGTTATTGTCGGCCGAAAAACAGAAACTTTACAGGACAGTTTTTTCATTGAATCCCCTAACTGGATATCTATTGACAACCCCTCTGCAAACTTTTTCGCAGAAATAAAAGTGCGTCATGGATCTGAATTAATTGAAGGAACCGTGGAGCCTGACACTGAGAACAGATATCACGTCAAATTAAAGTCTCCTGCCGGACAGATAGCACCGGGACAATCAGCCGTATTTTACGACGGCGATAATGTCATAGGCGGCGGAATAATAGTAAAAGAATAGTATTGACATAATATTTCAATAATAAAAAAATCAGATTCTCCGGAGGAAAATCAGAATGAAACTGTCCACCCGTTCAAGATACGGAGTCAGGCTTTTAACAGAACTGGCTCTCGAATATCAAAAAGGTCCTGTTCAGCTTGGAATCATTTCCAAAAGAGAAGGTATCTCCGAAAAATATCTCGGACAGCTGATAATTCAGATGAAAGGTACCGGGTTCATAACTTCTTCACGAGGCAAAAACGGCGGTTACATGCTCGCCAAAAAGCCAAAGGACATTACTCTGAGGGAGATTGTTGAAAAACTTGAAGGAGACATCTGTCTAGTCGACTGCACAAAGGACAATACAGAATGCGACAGGTCAACATTCTGCATCACACGCGAAATATGGAAAAAACTTTCCGACGATATGGCTTCTTCTCTTGAAAAAATAAATCTTCAGACTCTAGTTGACAGAATAAGAAAATCTAAAAATTATCCGGAATATCAGATATAATAGACGGTAAACACATGAAAATCAGCGAAGTTCAGGAAAAAATATTAAAACTTAAAAAAGAACAGGATATATGTATCCTCGCGCACAGCTATCAGTCCCGTGAAATAGTAGAAATAGCCGATTATACCGGCGACTCGTTTCAGCTGAGTCTGATGGCTCAAAAAACACCGCAAAAAAAAGTAATCATGTGCGGCGTCAGATTCATGGCAGAAACAGTTAAAATATTATCACCTGAGAAAACAGTCATTCTTGCTAATCCGGAAGCTGGCTGCCCGATGGCAGAGCAGATGGACAAACAAATGATTGAAAGCATCAAGAAGGATTTTCCGGACTATACAGTCGTCGCCTACATCAATACGACTGCGGAACTCAAAACAGTATGCGACGTCTGCGTTACTTCATCATCTGCTGTAAAAATAGTTAACGCGATTGATAATAAAAACATTCTTTTCATTCCCGACTGCAATCTCGGCGACTATGTAGCGAAACAGGTCAAAGATAAAAATATCAAACTCCTGCACGGCGGATGTCCGATACATGCCGGCATAAGCGTCAAAGAAGCAAAAGATGCAAAAGCAAAATATCCGGACGCTCTTCTTCTTGTGCATCCTGAGTGTATTCCGGGTGTAGTTGCTGAGGCAGATTACGTAGGTTCAACTTCGGGAATAATGGATTATGCTTCAAAAAGCGATGCGAAAGAATTCATAATCGGAACAGAGATGAGTATCGCCGAACATCTTCAGTATGCTTATCCCGAAAAGAAATTCCACATTCTTTCGAAAAAACTTATCTGTGTTAATATGAAAATCACAAGTCTTGTGGATGTTTTAAACAGTTTAAAAGGCGCCGGCGGAGAAGAAATTAATCTAGATGAAACTACAATACGCGACGCAAGAAAATGCATCGATGAGATGATAAGACTCGGTTGATGATATTATAAAATATTGACAATTAAGGCCCCATGCGCTTTAATTGTCTTATCCGAGGAAATGATACGTCGTTTCCGAAGATTCAAAACATTTCCAATCCGGAGGATTTCTGATGGAGAAGAGAATCGGTGCAGTCGCGATAGTCGTGACTGACAATATCAACATTTCACGCCTCAATTCCGTTTTATCCGAACATGCCGATATAATAATCGGACGCATGGGAATTCCGCGCAGGGAAAAATCTCTACACATAATTTCACTCATCGTTGAAGGCGATACTGATCAGATAGGTTCACTGACAGGAAAAATCGGAAGACTCCCCGGAATAGAAGTGAAATCCGTTTTAACGAAATACAAAGAGGATGAAAATGACACAATCAGCTGATAAAAATTTTATCGACAGGGAAAAACTTTACGCCCTTTCGGAAGTAAAATATACAGATTCAGAAATCGACTCTATTTTAAACAAGGCTCTAAAACTCAAGGGAATTTCAGTCGAAGAAGCAGGCAAGCTTATCAATGTAACTGACAGCAGCAACATGACTAAAATCATGAGCGCCGCCGGCAAAGTCAAGGAACTCATCTATGGAAGACGACTCGTTCTCTTCGCTCCTCTTTATGTAGGAAACAAATGTTCAAACAACTGTCTTTACTGTGCATTCAGAAAAGATAATAAAGATATCAAGCGGATTGTTCTTTCTGAAAGTGAAATAATAAAAGAAACTGAACTTCTACTGAAGGAAGGACACAAACGCGTTCTTCTAATCGGAGGTGAAGCCGGAGAAACCAGACCTGACTATTACATCGATGCCATGCGTGCGATTTATTCCGCAAAATATGACAAACATACCGTACGCCGCGTTAATGTTGAAATCGCACCGATGGAAGTCGCTGAATTCGAAAAATTTGCAAAAGAAAAGATCGGAACTTATATCTGCTTCCAGGAAACATATGATGAAGTCGTTTACAAGGAAGTTCATCCTTCAGGCAAAAAGAAAGATTTCAACTGGCGTCTTTACGTCATGGATCGCGCGCTTCAGGGCGGGCTTAACGATGTTGGAATCGGTGCACTATTCGGTCTCGCGGATTACCGTTTTGAAACCCTTGCCCTTCTCACTCATGCGAATCATCTCGATGAAACATTCGGAGTCGGCCCTCATACCGTAAGCGTTCCGAGAATAGAACCCGCAACAAATGCTCCTCTCTCTTATCAGGTTCCTCATCCTGTAAGTGATGAAAATTTCAAGAAAATTGTAGCTGTCATACGGCTCGCGCTTCCTTATACGGGAATCATTTTAAGCACACGTGAAAACGAAACTATCCGCAAGGATCTATTTCATTACGGTATCAGTCAGATAAGTGCCGGAAGCAGGACTAACCCTGGCGGCTATTCCGACAACAGTTCGGAAGCTCAGTTCTCGCTCGGAGATCACCGCTCGCTTGATGAAGTCATTTCATCATTAATCGATGACGGCTACATCCCTTCATTCTGCACGGGATGCTACAGAAAAGGACGCGTCGGAAAAGATTTCATGGATATCGCAAAACCGGGACTCATCCACAAATTCTGTATGCCGAACGGTCTTTTTACGTTCAAGGAATATCTTGAGGATTTTGCTTCAGAAGAGACTAAAACAAAAGGAGAAAAACTTTTAACTAAACTCATCTACGAAATTGAAGATGCCAAGGTAAAGGCGAAATCCGAATCAGTCATATCACAAATATCAAACGGCGAGAGGGATATTTATCTTTGATTAACAATGATAAAAATTACAGAAAACTTTTTCTGGAAGATAAAGAGAGTCTGATAAAAGAAGCGGATAACATCTGCCGCAGTATTCACGGTAACCGCGTGTATGTGCGGGGACTTATTGAGTTCTCAAATCACTGCTCGATGAACTGTGATTATTGCGGAATACGCCGCGGTAATTCAAATGTTCACCGTTACCGGATGCTGCCCGAAGAGATTATTGAAACTGCCGTGAACGCTTTCAAGCGCGGAATAAAGACATTTGTCCTTCAGGGCGGAGAAGACTCTTCTTTTAACGATGATGTTCTCTGCAAGATAATCAGCTCTATCAAAAATCAGACCAGCGGTGAAGCGGCTCTCACTCTTTCAGTCGGAATCAGACCGCGAGAAAGCTATAAGAAACTCAAAGATGCCGGAGCCGATAGATACCTGATACGCTTTGAAACCTCCGACGAAATCATATACGCAAATCTTAAGTCAGGTCAGAAACTCGAAACAAGACTTAACGCGATCCGCACTATAAAAGAACTAGGCTATGAAACAGGTTCGGGATTCATGGTAAACCTTCCCGGCGAAACGGATGAAACAGTAATCAGAAACTGCGAGCTCTGCCGCGAGCTCGCTCTTGATATGGTTGGAATCGGCCCGTTCATTCCGCATCCTGAAACTCCTCTTGCACAGGCTGATAAAAAAGGAATCGAGACTGCGGTAAAAGCAGTGGCACTGACGCGCATTCTTCTGCCATACGCGCATATTCCGGCAACAACGGCAGCAGCTACAATCGAACCTATGGGACGCGAAATGATGTTTTCAGCGGGCGCAAATGTCGTGATGCCGAACATAACTCCTGAAAAATATAAAAAGGATTATCTTTTATATCCTGACAAGATATGCCTTGATGAAGATTATATCAAATGTCTGGGATGTCTTTCTGGACGCGCCGAATATGCCGGAAAAACAATCGATATGTCCATTGCCGGAGCACTTACGAAGTCTGAGAGGCCCTGATGAAGTACTATTCGCATGAAACGGAAAAGGCGGCGGCTAATTTCGGTATCGGTTTAACTGATCCGGTTTTAATCAAGTCATATGCTAAGGTCAAACACGCCTCGCTTTCAGCCGTGCAGAAATGCGAAAAAAGATTTTCAGCTGATGAATTCTCATCACTTACTGAGGCTATACTGGAAATTGAATCGGGAATGATGGATGATTCATTTATTCTTGCGCTCGAACAAGGCGGCGCCGGAACAAGCATCAACATGAACATCAACGAAGTCATAGCTTCCCGCGCATCAGAAATTCTTCTGCTAAAATATAGTACCGAGAAAACATTTCACTACATCGACGATATCAACAGATTCCAGTCTACAAACGACACCTTCCCTACAGCAATAACGATTGCCGTCCTCGAAAAACTTACGAACATGGAAAGCAAAGTAATTTCGTTTCAGCATGCGCTTAAAGATTTTGAAAACAAGTATCATGACGTATTATTGACCGGAAGAACAGAACTCCAGAATGCGCTTCCGGTGTTTCTTTCTCAAATCACCGCCGCGTGGACGGGACCGATCGAACGCGACAGATGGAGAATACACAAGCTGAAAGAACGCTTGCGGACTGTTCCGCTCGGCGGAACGGCAATCGGTACGAGTTTTCCTGCGACCCGTGATTATATCTTTGAAGCAGAAAAATATCTGCGCGAATATACAGGACTCAATCTTTCAAGAAGCCAGAACTTTTCAGATGACATATCGAATCACGATAAATTCGCCGAGTGCGCTTCCGTTATTAAAATTACCGCACAGAATATTTACAGAATTTGCGCAGATATATCGCTTTATACATCATCATTATGCGGCGAGATGATTCATCCCGAACTTCAGTTCGGTTCGACTATAATGGCTGCGAAAACAAATCCCGTAATATGCGAATTCGCATCGGGACTTGCGATAGATATTGAATTTGAATGCGACAAAGTTTCACGCTATTCAGAACTTTCGGTTTTTCAGCTGAATGCATATCTGCCTTTCATTTATTCATCGCTCTCGAATGCTTTTGAAAAATCATCGAATGCTCTAACAGCACTTTCAGAAAAACTTCTTCCGAAACTTGAAATCAACAGAGAAAGAACCGGAGAAAACCTTTACTCGTCGGGAATAATGCTGAATCTCTTTCTTCCGTACACAGGATATGACAGAATAAAAGAACTCTATCATAAAGCAAAAGAAACAAAGATAATAAATAGAGATTCTCTCATCAATTTTCTTAAAAAAGAAGGTATTGATGAAACAATAATAAATGAAGCTCTGAATCCGAATAATTTTACAACTGCCAGGAAATAATAAATGAACACACCTTCATCGGAACTTGTAAAAATAGTCATTGCCGGAATTGTGAATGCCGGCAAATCATCCCTCATAAACAGCATCTTTGAACGCGAAATTTCAATCGTAGCCCCGGTTGAAGGAACGACAACAGACGCTGTAACAAAACGCATAGAGCTCGCCGAAGCTGGTCCAGTAACAGTAGTTGACACAGCAGGTCTGGATGATAAAACCGAGTTAGGATCTCTCCGCATAAAGAAAACACTTCATGAAATAGAAACTGGCGACATCATCATACTCGCGACTCCGCTGAATAAAGCCCCTACGACAACTGAAGATGAAATTTTATTAAACGCCGAAAGACAAAACAAACAAGTAATAATTTGCGCGACTTTCGCAGATTTGCTTCATGATGAGTTAAAATTAAAATGGCTTTCTGAAAAAAATCACATTAAAACAGATAATAAAGATAATTCTGCCGCAGCCGGGATTAGAAAGAAACTAATCACTGCCGCCCAGAAAGCTGAAAAAGAAATAACACCGCTCGAAGGAATTGTCCGTGAAAATGACCATATACTTCTTGCCGTTCCGCTGGATCTCGCAGCTCCTAAAGGCAGACTCATTCTACCTCAGGTTGAAACTATTCGCGATGCGCTTGACAGGGACTGTACAATCAGCATCGCAAAAGACCGCGAACTCAGACAAATGTATGAGAATCTAGTCAACAAACCCGATCTCGTAATAACTGACAGCCAAACTTTCAGCAAAACTGCGGCAGATATTGATGCAAATCAAAAACTGACTTCTTTTTCAATTCTATTTGCAAGAAAAAAAGGAGATCTTTTTCAATACCTGAAAGGCTTAGCAGCAATAGCAAAAATTCAACCCAACTCAAAAGTTATGATCGTTGAATCATGCTCGCATCATAAACAGCCGGACGATATCGGCACTGTGAAAATTCCCCGTCTTTTCAGACAAATGATACAATCCGACACCGAATTCATATTTGCTCACGGACTTAAGGAATCTGATGATTACACAGGCATTTCGGCCGCAATAATCTGCGGAGGATGCATGCAGACAAGAAGACAGATGCTTTCGCATCTCAAACGTCTTGAAGCAAATAACATACCAGTTACTAACTACGGCATTTTTCTCGCATATGTAAACGGACTGCTTCCGAGAGCAATCGAAGTTTTTCCTGATGAATACGAACTTTATATGGAAACTATGAAATAATTATAATTCAAACCTGATAATATATCCGAAACCCTTGTCTCGAATAACTTCAAGACTGCCGCGTATCTGTTCAGTAAGACTCTTTATCAGTTTCATGCCGAGAGTCGAGGTTGAATCAAAAACAACATCGCCCGGAATACCTTTTCCGTTATCCCGAATCATTACAGTAACTTCTTTGCCGTTTCTTTTCATTGAAATATCTATTTTACCCTTAGAATCAGGTTCAAACGCATGCTTGACGGAATTTTGAAGAATTTCATTTATTAGAAGCGATAAAGGCACTGCCTTATCTATCGATGCAACAATAGGATCAGAATCAACCGCAAATTCTATCAATGAAGAATCAGCAACTCCGGATCTTGATATTTCAAACACCAGAGATTTTATGTATTCATCATATTTTATTTCAGCAAGAGAATCCTCTCTGTATAGTTTTTCATGAACAAGAGCCATTGTAAAAATTCTATTAATACTCGAAGATAAAACCTCTTTCGTAAATACATCAGGACAAAGACGCATTTTATGATTGAGAAGACTGATTATTATCTGAAAATTATTTTTTACCCGGTGATGGATTTCCTTTAGATATGTTTCTTTTTCATTAAGTGTCCGCCGGATATTTTCTTCCATACGTTTTTTTATTATTATATCCAGCATACCGGATATAAAAAGATGAAACTGTCTTGAATCCGTTGAATCATATTCATGTTTCTTGTTACAAACTATCGCCTTACCGTATATATGATCACCTGATATCAATGAAACGGTCATCGCCCGGTCTATCTTTATCTTCCGGTCAGGAATCTCAAGTTCGGTTTTTGCCCTATTATTGATACTGATTCCGAATGTCGGATCACCAAAAATCTTTTCCGTAGATATACGCAGATTATTAAACTGATCCGCATCAAGTTGAAAACAGATACCGTTTCTTGTACAGATTTTGTCGTGCCCTTCAAATTCCTTCTCGTCAAAGAAAATCATTCCTACTTCGCTTCCGGTCAAAGAAAGAATTTCATTCATTGAAGCAGAAATTATTTCATCATAACCGTTAAAGTGTTTCATACTGAGATTATACAGAGAATTTAATCTGTCTTCATTCAACCGCAAAAGACGTTCTGATTTTTCTGAAATACTCGCATCGTGAACAATAAAATATATCTGCGTTTTACCTTCATTTTCAAAAGGTATGGGATATATTTCAACTGCACATAAAGAACCGTCATATTTTCTGTGTCTTGCAGTATAATAACTGCACTCCCCTTGGATTATTGACTTAAGACGTTTTGCAATTATTTCTAGATCATCCGATTCAATATCAGATATGTAACGCGAATCTTTTCTAAAAAGAAGGGAGCCGTAAAATTCCATTGCAGATTTGTTGTTTTCGATGATTTCACCGCTTTCATAATCGAGCAAAAATTTTACCGCGTTTCCTGATTCAAATATTTTTCTGTATTTATCTTCACTCTTTTCTACCTTCTCGCGCATCTTTTGATAATAAATGATCATCATTCCCAACGCTATAAACAAATTCAAAAGACCGGTTGTTCCGTATTTTACAGAAAGTAAATTAATCGAATCACCGAAAATCATAAAATCTGATTTTATTACAGCCAGAATTAAAAATGATATGCCAACTATATATCGGGCTGGCGATGACTCATCCATGTATGAAATATACATTATCCCGATTCCTGCATATACTGCCGAAAGAAAAATAAAACCCGGAGAAGGAACGGATGAAGAATGGTTGGCAAATAAAAATGTAGAAACAATCATCCAAAGAATTATTATGAGAACCATGAACCTTGCAGCTTTAGACAGACTGCATTTCAGGAAGGAAAGAACACCTTCTGCAAGAAAATAAGCGCTTAAAATAAGAAAAACTGATTCAAGTGATCCTAAAATACTTAAATCGAAGCCCCATAAATTAAACGCAGCAAATACGAGATTTACAAGATATAAGAGCCAGGATATTACCCAGAATTTCAAATAATCCTGTCTATCTGAGAGAAAAACATAAAGATAGAGACAGAATACCGCAAAGGTATTCACTGCAGTGAAAATAAGAGATTGAGTTAAAAAATTCATACACTATCCTGTATTTCAAACAGAAAAAATAGGCATTCAGCCCGTAGATGAATTATACATGCTTAAATTAATAATGCAAGAATCATTTTGATGACTTGAGGGTATTTCGTATCATCGCTTCAACTATAACAGAAGCATCATCGAAATATAAGCCGGTTGATGCGGAATTTTTTTCAGAAAAAGAATCAACTGCTTTAAATTTTTCTGATCCCGAAATTCCTTTCGAAGAATAAATAAGAAAAGGCACCGGTTCAGGAGTATGAGTCCTAACTTTAAGAGGAGTTGAATGATCCGGCATTATGATGATTGAATAGTCTGTATACTCAGAAGATAAAGCTTCATAAACAGGACCAACTATCAATGAATCGATGTCCTGAATTGATTTAAGCTTATGCTCAGAGTTTCCTTCATGACCTGATTCATCAGGTGATTCCAGATGAATAAAAGCTATATCGCTGCCGCTTCTGAGAGCTTCAAGAGCCGCATCAGCTTTTCCTCTATAATTAGTATCAATATATCCTGTTGCGCCTTCAACTTTAACCGGATCAAGACCGACTGCTCTTCCGATTCCATTGATAAGATCAACTGCAGAAATAGTCACACCCTTAAGAGAAAATCTGTCCGAATATTTTGTTAAAGCGGGTTTTCTTCCGCCTCCCCATATCCAGAAAGAAACGGGATCACCCTTATATTTCTTCATCGCTTCTTTAACAGCAGAAGAAGCAATAACCGATTCGGATTTCTTCATCAAAGAAAGTATCTCCTCTGAACCGCTTCCGGACGGTAGATAAGAAGATGTTTCTTTTCCCTGAATATCATGAGGAGGAGTCGCTGTAGTAATATCCTTGTATGGATAATTTCTCCATATGAAAATATTCCGGTAAGATACACCTGTATAAAATTCAAAATCAGAATTATCGTTTTGGCGGTTAAATTCATCAATAATAACAGAAGAAAGGGCGGTATCAATATGATCAGCGCAAAAATCCTTCATACAGCCGTTTTCAAGCGTAAGGATATTACATCTGAAAGCTGCGTCATTTTCACCAAGTTCAAGGCCCAGATTTATAGCCTCAAGAGGCGCTCTTCCTGTAAAATATTTTCGCGGATTATATCCGAATATTGAAAGATTTGCTATATCACTCCCGGGAGTCATGCCGTCGGGAACAGTTTTCGCGAGTCCACATGAACCCATAACTGCAAGCTTGTCCATATTTGGAGTTGCAGCGTATTCAAGAACAGTTTTTCCGCCGAATTCTTCCATCGGAAAATCACTCATTCCATCGCATATTATTACAACATATTTGGAAGACATTACTTAACTTTTCTCTTTGCCATAAATACGTAATGACGGATATAAGGCTGTAGTCCTTCGTGATAATGCGATAAATCAATATTCTGGTAATGCTTTATAATACCGTCAACTTCTGATTTTGTAAAATCCTCATCAGAAGAATCTATTAATATTTTAAAACGCTTAACGACTTCTTTATCAACAGCGTCGTGAGTGAGCTTATTCATAACAGAATAAAGCTTAAGAAGATTTGTTTTCTTCTTTATTCTGTTTTTCTTCATGGTCTTTTTTACAGTAGTAGTTGTCGACATTGCCCCTGACTCCATTCATAACAGATATAAAATATGACGCTCAAGTGTCCATCAATTTTATTACGTAAAAGTTAAAGAACGTAAAAAATTATTATTGCATTGAATAAAAAAAGCAATTAAATAATGAATGATTTTAAGGAGAAAAAGGAAGGGCTGCATGTATTTTGGAGCTATTGGTCAGAGACGGAATCGAACCGCCGACACGAGGATTTTCAGTCCTCTGCTCTACCGACTGAGCTACCTGACCGCTCCTATACATGAACGATTACTTTTATAAATTAGAGGTGTTTTCTGTCAACAAAATTTATAACATTTTTAATTCTTGTGTCAGTTTTTTGCGGATCTTTTTACGCAGAAGAAGATTTTCTTTATTATGAAAGACGCGGAATAATTCAATACAATGAAAAAATGTATTCTTTCTCGGAAGAATCTCTTCAAATGGCTCTGCGAATTAATCCGTCAGCTTATATGTCATTAAATTACCTAGCATTCATTAAGCTTGCAAAAGAAGACAGGCGGGGCGCAAAAAAACTTTTCAATGATTCGCTCAATATTAATCCGAATCAATACGAAATTCTTAACGCCGTTGCCGATATCGAGGATTACTACGGAAACAATTCAAGTGCTGAAAAACTTTACTTAAAGTCCCTTGAATTGCATAAAGACAATACAAGGGCGTTGCTCGGCATAGCAAGACTGCTATATTTGTCTAAAAGAATGGACGAAGCGGCAGACTATTTCGATAAAGCAAAAAAAAACAATATTACAGAAAGCGAATCTTCCCTGAATGAAGCAAAAATTTTACGCGATAAAAACAAAAGTGAAGATGCAATTGAAATACTAAAACGCGGAATATCAGCCAACCCGGCTGATGAAAGACTATACTTTGAACTAGATTCAATTCTCAGATCAAAAAAGGACAACCGGACATCATTAAAATATTTACGCCAACTGACATACCTCAATCCATGTAATGATAAGGCATATTTTCATATCGCTAACCTTTTTCTTTCAGGCGGAATACACTCAAAAAGAAAACTTGAACTGGATCTTGGAATCAATGCCGTAAAAAAAGCCATTGAAATAAATAAAAACGAGGAAGAATACTGCTTGCTGCTTATAAGTTTCTATAAATTAAAAAAAGATACAATAAACTTTAATAAAGCAGTAGAGAATTGCAACAAAACAATGAAAATAAGTACTGATAATAATTAAGTTTTCTGCTTGAAAATAATGGATATTACTGTACTCTGAAACGACACAAGGTAAATTTAAACATGAGCAAAATACTGATCGTTGATCCTACCGATTACCGATATTCGGTTCAATCCGTACTTCTTGCGGAGGGATATAAGACCGAAACCTGCACAACTGCATTTGATGCAATCGCAAAAATTGAAGCAGAGGACATTTCACTTATAATTTCCGAAGTTGATCTTCCCGGAGATAACTCTTTTGAACTCTATTATTATCTTCAGAAGAATTATCCTTTTCTCCCCATCATCATGTTGACTGACAGGAATATGGAGGATTTTTTTGATAAGGTTTTCACTGAAGGCATCGGGAATATAATCAGCAAGCCCGTCAACGGAGAAGAACTGATATCACTTGCAAAAAAACTTATGCTTCAGGAAGACCTCTTTAACCTTGAGAACTATATACAGAAAATAAAAGTTTTAAAAAAAATCAGGATCACAGCTTCAAACCAAATTATACCGGCAATAAGAACAGTAACTGATTACATTAATGAATGGGATTTCAAGATATCAGATATTTCAATGCTGAACTTAATTCTCAACGAGATGCTTATCAACGCTGTTTATCACGCTCACGGCCTGACAGAAGAAAAACTTAAACGTCTTCCGGTTTCTCTTGAAGAAGGTAAATTTGTCGATGTCTGCTTCGGGCACAGCGAATCAAAGCTCGGAATTTCCATAACCGATTATAACGGGAAACTTTCTAAACAAAAAATTCTTGAGAGCATGTTTAACGTTCTAGCCCAACGCAAAAAACTGGATGATGCCATTGAAAAAGGTGAAGATATTTCAAAAATAATAACCGAAACAGGAAGAGGAATTGATCTTGTAAGACAAATTGCAAGCGAATTTTACTTTATAATTCACAAGAATAAAAGGACAGAAATTATTCTATTGTTTGACAAAAACTCCGACTTGAACGGACTTGCGAAATCATCACTTAAAATAATCGAGCAGAAATAAACAAAAGGGAGGTTTTTCAAACCTCCGGTTATCCTTAGTCCTGAAGTCTTCTCATAAATGCAGGAACATTCAGATCCTGATTCAGCGAATCGCTCGCAACATTTTTTCTCTGAGACGGTTCTCCGTAAGGCGATGAGAAATATTCACTGCGGAAAGAATGCAGAGGAATTCTTTTATCATGGGTTTCATTATAATTCTGAATTCCAGATTTAAGCTGTTGAGGAATTTCTTCTCTGACAATTGATTCTTTTGACTTAAGCATATTCTTCTTTCTGTCAAAACCGGTAGCTATAACAGTAACGCGGATCTTGTCATCAAGAGCCGGATCAATTGTTGTTCCGAAAATGATATTTGCCTCCGGATCAGCCTGGCTTGAAACCATTTCAGTCACTTCGGTTGCCTCATGTAGAGAAAGATCATGCCCGCCTGCAATATTAATCAGCACTGCCTTGGCGCCTTCTATGCTTGTTTCCTCAAGAAGAGGCGAATGGATAGCCATTCTTGTTGCTTCATTTGCTTTATTTTCACCTGAAGCAATGCCAACGCCCATAAGCGCATCGCCGGTTTCCTTCATAACAGTTTTGACATCGGCAAAATCGACATTTACAAGACCTGTTTCCATTATAATATCGGAAATACCCTGGACTCCCTGACGAAGAATATCATCAGCAAGCTTAAAGGCCTCTTCAATCGGAGTTTTTTTATCAATTATTTTAAGAAGAAGATCATTCGGAATTGTAATTACAGTATCAACTTTTTCTTTAAGGTTGCGCATACCTTCATCGGCTCTTTCGAGACGCTTTTTGCCTTCAACACGGAAAGGTTTTGTTACAACACCCACAACAAGCGCTCCGGTTTCTTTCGCGATTTCGGCAACAATCGGAGCGGCACCCGTGCCGGTTCCGCCGCCCATTCCGGCAGTTACAAAAACCATATCTGCTCCTTTCAACAGTTTCTGGATTTTATCTTTATCTTCAAGAGCAGAACCCCGTCCGACTTCAGGGTCAGCACCGGCGCCAAGACCTTTGGTAAGCTTTGAGCCTATCTGGATTTTATTTACGGCAAGAGACTGATTTAGCTGCTGAGCATCTGTATTTACTACAATAAAATCAACACCCTCCATTCCAGTAGAAATCATACGGTTTACCGCATTGGTTCCGGCTCCGCCCACCCCAACTACCTTAATCAATGTAGTCAATGGTTTGTCTTCTTCCAGTTTGAACATATTTTCCCCCGTTGAAAGTAAACAAACTTTATATATTATGTCTCATTATGTCATCAACAAAATGTATTTTCTCTAAATTTTTTTTAACATCAATTAATCACTATTAATAAATGAAAATTAATTGAGATTAATTGATGCAATTATGGGTTTCTACCTTATTATATTCCTTATTTTAACATCAGACATCGGGATATTAATAACACCGCTGACGGTTACAATCGTATATTTTTCCGCATCATTCTGAATCACTGCGCCAGTATATACTTCACCGCTATAGAGATAAACAGTTTCAATTTTGCCATATTCCTGTTTAATTTCATCATTACTTTTGAATCCGGATGTCTTTTTGGATTTAACTTTTTTTACGGTTTTCGATGATTTCTTATCAGGCTTATGCGTTTTGACTTTATCAGTCCCTTCTGCAATTACAGGAGACTGCTTTTCTTGCAGCAGACTGCTATCCACAGACGACACGGCCGCCTCAGATTCGCATGTAAATTTCTTCATGAGAAAAAAAGTTAAAAATACAACAGAAATAGAGATAAAAACGAATACAATTACACTCCTGACAACCGATCTTCTGTTCATTACCGACTCCATACACATATTTATTCACTGCCGCCGCAGCTCATATATGTAGTGTAAAAAATCAGTCAAAATTAACAATTTATTCTAATTTTTTTTAAAAAAATCAATGTTACGAATATACTAACCAATTTTCAGTATAATGATGACAACAGCATTATACTATAACAGTTTTACCCGCATAGAAACCTTCGAGGCGGGTTCCCATATTCAAACACATTTCAGCAAATCCCTTCGATCCAGTACAATGACCGGTAAAGTATTTCTCAACTCCAAATGAAAGCAATTCATCAGCAAAAACATGAAGTGTTTCCGGATCCTCAGATAATTCATCTTCACGAGGCTTGGAAATATGAAAACCACCGAAAAATGCAGAAATGCTTCTACCGGGAAAATTCTGATTCACTCTTTTAACTGCATTTCCCGCCCCTTGATGAGAACATCCACAGAAAACTGCCAGAGAATCCCCCGTATCTACGACAAAAATCAATTCATGTAAAAAATTATCTTCAAGTATACCCGATTCCGTTTCTACTAAAAGATTTTTATTACCTGAAGGCTGAAATCCGACGCCATTTCCGTCATTCACAATAAATGAAAAAGGAAATCCAATTACATCATGCTCAATCTCAACAAATCTACCGGAATATTTCTTTCTTAATTCATGATCCATCCCTATTTGACGCATTGCACCTGTATTCAAGGAAAGATGTTTATCCCAAGCTTTTTTATGCAGAAAAACTTCAGCCCTGGTGTTATTTAACAAAAAAGAACCAAGTCCGCCCGTGTGATCATAATGACCATGCGAAACAACCCCAAAATCAGCCTCCGAAATATCAATCGAAAGCTTTTGGGCGTTTTGCAGATATAAATCGCTCAACCCCGTATCATAAAGTATCTTCTTTCCATCAAATTCAATCCATAATGAAAGTCCGTGTTCTGCTGCAAATAATCCATACGGATCAGAAACATTATCTGATAATACAGTAACTTTCACTATTTTTTCTCCGCAAAAATAAATACATCTTTTGTAATACTTCCATCGGATTCCGGGTAATCCTGAC
>Ga0208940_1001375_pt1 | contig 25661 bp, 15 predicted proteins | sample AD_JPNNA6_MetaG_FD_184445 | JGI IMG/M metagenome (GOLD analysis project Ga0208940, IMG submission 184445) | Active sludge microbial communities of municipal wastewater-treating anaerobic digesters from Japan - AD_JPNNA6_MetaG (SPAdes) (version 2) | ecosystem: Engineered > Bioreactor > Anaerobic... | reverse complement strand
TCCACACTGGCCGAAGCGAAAGACCCTGTTGATTTTGCAATCAATTATCTCGAATCTCAGGAAGATGATCCAGCCTCGCCACAGGTCAGGGTAAGGATAGCAAAGCAGACCCTTGAATTGTTGGAAAGCTCCCAAGATCTCCTATTACGTGAGCAGTACACCAATTATGTGGCGAAGAAATTTGGGATCACCCCTTCACAAAAGACAATTGGGAATACCGAAAATAATAAGAATAAAAAGTTAAACATTTTAGCCTCGAGATTGTTGTATGAGAACAGGATAATAAGGGCACTCCTTTCTGATGAGCAGGCAAGAAATTTGTTACTGCCTTGCCTTTTTGCTGATTACTTTGTTGATGATTCTTGTAAAAAAGCGTTTTGTTTGATGTTGGAAAATAAGGTAACTTTTGGTAAAATTGCTTGGTCATACGTACTGGAAAACAATGAAGAATTATCCTCCATTTTTTCCAGGTTTGCCATTATGGATGAGGAACAGGACATCCAGGGATTAATTATTGATGTAAAGAGGGACGTGGCTGCAAAAAAACAGAGGATGATAAGAAAGGAAAAAGCAGACAGTGTTTCTCTGGATGACCTTGCTGAATTGGCAAGGTTGCAGAAGGTGCGACACAAGGTTCAAGAGGAACAAAATGACAAAGAAGAACGACAAGGTTGAGGCCACTGGCAAGACCGAAAAAAAGGCCACCACGCAGCCAAAAACCCAAAAGGCAAAGGCTGGGGCAAAAACTGTAGAAAAAGAAAAAGCCGTTGCCAAACAAGCTGTACCAGAGAAGACCAAAAAGGTCAAGGAACAACCGAAGGCAGAGCCTAAAAATAACACCCCTCCAAAAAAGGTAAAGTCGGTTAAATCTGCACAGGAACAGCCTGCCGCACAAAAGTCCTCTGATGCGGCGTTTCTTGAACACCTGAAGAAAAAATTATATATCAGGCCAAACGACACTTCGATAAGAGCAGAACTCATCGAAATGCCAGAATTGGTCGATTTGATAAGGGCACACAAGGATTCCAGTGTTGTAAGCTATCAGGAAATAATGGACCTGATGGGCCAGATGAACCTCACGGCCGACCAGATCGATGAGGTTTACAACATATTCACCGAGCTTGGAATAAGGTTTGGCGATGAAGACAAGCTTGGGGAAGTACACCCCGACGCTGCAGATGAAAGTGGCCCTGAAGTAAAGATTTCGGAGGAGGGTGAAGTCTCCGACCCGATCAGAATGTACCTCAGAGAGATTGGTAAAATACCACTCCTTACATTGCAGGGTGAAATAGCACTTGCCAAAAGAGTCGAAATAGGCAATCAGGATGCAAAGAAAAAACTGATCGAGGCAAACCTCAGGCTCGTTGTCTCGATTGCCAAGAAATACACCGGCCATTGTCTTTCGTTCCTTGATCTTGTTCAGGAAGGGAACATTGGTCTTATAAGGGCTGTCGAGAAGTTTGATTACAGAAAGGGTTTCAGGTTCTCGACCTATGCTTCGTGGTGGATAAGGCAGGCCATAACGAGGGCGCTTGCCGATCAATCAAGAGTCATCAGGGTACCAGTCCACATGGTGGAATCCATCAACAAATTGACCAAGGTCTCAAGAGAGCTTTACCAGGACCTTGGCAGGGAGCCGACCTACCGCGAGCTTGCCGAAAAAATGGGCACCACTCCAAGAAAAATCAGGGAATACTTCAAAATAAGCCAGGAACCACTTTCGCTTGAAACGCCGATTGGCGAAGAAAAGGACAACAGGCTTGGCGATTTTGTTGAAGACAAAAAGGTTTCCTCCCCTGAAGAGCAGATAGTAAACAAGTATTTCAAGGAACAGATGCACAGCATCCTGTCGATACTTTCGCCGAGGGAGAGGGAGATAATAAAGCTCCGTTTTGGTCTGGACAGTGAATATCCGCACACGCTGGAGGAGGTCGGCCAGATATTCAAGGTCACCAGGGAGAGGATCCGCCAGATTGAGGCCAAGGCAATAAGAAAGCTTAGGCAGTCGGTAAGGTTCAAGGACCAGCGGATCTTCTAGGCCAGTCAAATCCAATGAAGCTCAATGAAAGACAGCTTGAGGCTGTCAATACAACTGAGGGCGCAATTGCTGTTTTCGCGTGCGCCGGCTCCGGAAAGACAAGGGTAATTACCAATAGAATAGCGCACCTCATAAAAGATCTTGGTGTCGCTCCATCGTCAATTCTTGCCTGCACTTTTACGAACAAAGCGGCCGGAGAGATGAAATCCAGGGTTGAGGAAATGCTTGGCCAACAACTTGGGGGCCTCTGGATAGGCACCTTCCACTCGGTATGTCTGAGGATACTCCGCAAGGAAGCACACCATATTGGCATTGATCCAAGATTCACCGTTGTCGATGAAGAGGATTCGCTTGATCTGATCAAGGGCATCATGAGGGATCTGTCTGTAGATGTGAAGCAAATCAGCCCCTACATTGTCAAATCTACCATTTCTGCCGCAAAAAATAGCCTTGTTGACCCTTCTTCATATCAAGCGTCTGCAATGTTGCCGAAAACCAGGACAATAGGCCAGATTTACAAAATGTATCAAGACAGATTGTCCGACATGAATTCTTTTGATTTTGACGACCTCATCCTGAAAACAATTGACCTCCTGACTGATTACACCGAGATCGCAAAGCGCTACTATGACACTTTTGTGTATGTGCTTGTTGATGAGTACCAGGACATAAATGCTGCCCAGCACAAGCTTGTAAAGCTCTTTGCCAGGCGTGGCAACATAATGATTGTGGGTGATGATGACCAGTCAATTTATGCATTCAGGGGAGCAACCCCTTATATTATGCTCCAGTTTGCCGATGATTTTCCTGGTGCAAAAATAATTAATCTGGAGCTAAATTACAGGTCAACGCAAAACATTCTTGGCACGGCTTCGCAGCTTGTGTCTGCCAACCAGAAAAGGCACCCAAAGGAAATAAAGGCCTCAATTGGTAATGGTGATCCTGTCAAAGTTTTCACAGGAATAGAGCCTTCTGATGAAGCCATTTATGTTGTCGAAAAAATCAGAGAATTGAATTCAAAAGGAAGGCCATATTCCGATTTTGCAGTTCTTTACAGGACAAATGCCCAAAGCAGGTCTTTTGAAGAAGTTTTCATGGCGAATGGAATCCCGTACCACCTGGTTGGTGGAATCAGGTTCTACCAGCGAAAAGAAATAAAAGACCTCCTCTCCTATCTTAAGATTGTCCTTAACCCATCAGATTCGCAGTCTTTCAAAAGGGCCATACAAAATCCCAGAAGAGGCATTGGCCCGGCCCTGATAACAAGAATTGAACTTTCTGCAAAATCGCTCAAGACAACAATGGAAGATGCACTAGCGGCAATGATGGACCAGGGCGAGGTGACAGGCCATGTTGGTGGTTCTGCATCAAATTTCCTGAGGCTTGTCAGGGAGCTTCGTGAAATGGCCAATCTGAACCCGGCGCATGAGGTTATAAAATACCTTATTGATGGCATAAACATCATTGAGACTCTCAAAAATGAAGGCACCGAGGACTCTCAGGCCAGGGCAGAAAATGTCGAAGAATTTCTCAACCTTTCGTATGAATTTGGCAAGACGTCGGAAGATTCCAGTCTTGAAGCTTTTTTGGGCACCGTTACGCTGATGAGTGACATGGACAATGTGGAGGAAGGCGAGCAAAGGGTCATAATGACAACGATCCACCAGGCAAAAGGTTTGGAATTCCCAGTCGTTTTTTTGTGTGGGCTTGAAGAGGGCACTTTCCCTCATCTGAGAAGTCTTGATGACCAGGAATCGGTAGAAGAAGAGCGAAGATTGGCCTATGTCGGGATGACGAGGGCCAAGGAAGTGCTTTTTTTGACCAGGGTTATAAACAGGCAGCTTTGGGGTGGAACAAGACTTTGCGAGGAATCCAGATTCTTAAAGGAAATAGCTTGCCCGGAGATTGTCTATGAAGGCATCAAAAAACAGACCCAGACGGCAAGAGAGCAACAGAGGAGTTTTGTAAAGAAATCTGCACAAGTAGTCATCACACCCAAAAAGGAACCAATTAAAGTTTCTACTGGTGAGGTTGTTGTTCATCAGGCGTGGGGTGATGGGACTGTGTTGAATGTGTCCGGAGACAATGCCGAAGTTGATTTTCTTTCTGTTGGCAGAAAGCTCCTGAATCTTCGCTATGCTCCAATAAAGTCCAAGGGAGCTTGACAAAGACAGCATTTTGCTTAGCCTTGCATGTATGGGGCTAAATTTGTGAACCTGCCAGTCCCCCATCTTGTAGTAAGTAACTGTAAGGAGGAAACGTGAAAAAAGCCTTGTTGCTTCTTTTGTGCGTCGTAACCCTCTTCTCTGGAGTTGTTTTTGCCGATGGCGAGTGGAAGCCATATTTGGATATCCTCGTATGGAGCAATCCACCCGATCTTGGAATAAGGCTCCAGACCGAGATTGAAAGGCATTTTCCAAACATAGCCTCCTATCTTAGTGTTGTGACTCCGGCATCACTCAGGGAGCCGCTGCAATATAATGGCTACAACGTCATTTGTCTGCTTGGGTGCGCAAAGGCTGGACAGGTCCTTGATGTGCCAGAGGATGTGGAAACACTCATTGAAGACAGGTGCAAGTTTGGTATTTCTGGTCTTATCATCTCAGGAGATGTCATCCATCCGGACTCAAACAACCCAATCCTCCAGAAACTTGCCGGTGCACAGCTAATGGATGTTGAAAAAGCTGGAAGAACAACGGTCAGGGTCATCGATATAACCGACCCGATTGTTTCCGACGTTGCCCAGTCTTTTGACGTGACGCTTGGAGACATCAGAAAATCCGCCCTCTATCCGGGCACAAAATCGATTGCAGTAACAAATTCGGGCGTTCCCGTGGTTTTCAAGAGGAACATAACCCAGTCAAAAGCTTGCTACATAGCTCTTGGCCAGAATGGCCAGGCTGTTGAAAATATTGAAGTTTCAAGATTGTTTGCCAATGCTCTCTACGATTGCATGGGAACTGGGTGGCTCCAGCCTTACGAAGCACCGACGAATGTGAAGGCAATAATAGGCGACGAGAAGGTGAAAATCACCTGGGACAAGCCCAAAAAGATGGAAGGTATTGCAGGTTACAGAGTTTTCAGGGAATCTGAGAATGAGAAATCCAAAACGATCCATGATTTTGCTCTGGATACCGAAACGCTGTTTTTTGAAGATTCCTCGGTTACCAATGGCAAACTTTATACCTACAAGGTTTGCTCGATCGGAAATGCCGACAAGATTGTAGCCTGCTCGCATCAGGTCCAGGCAAGGCCGGGTAAGATACAGGTCACGTTACCAGGTTGGCCTGCACAGGGTCAGCCTGTCCAGGTTATTGGCTCAAAGCACATCGTCAGGGGAAAGACCCGCCCTGGTTCAAAGGTTATTGTCAAATGGAAGCTCATTCCATCGGGACTTGAGGGTGAAAGTAAGGGTGAAGCAGACCAAAACGGAAATTTTGAGATACCGATTGATCTTACCCCAGGCCAGAAAGTTGAATATTACATTATTGTTGAAAACGAGCTTGGCCAGCAGGAAAAATTCGGCCCATATATTGTGGATTGCAAGGCAAACAAGATCGTCATTTCAATGACTATTGGATCAAAGAAGGCCTTCGTAAACGGTCTTGAGTGGCCGGTCGATATAACACCGCCATTTATTGTCTCGAAAACTGGCAGGACGATGGTGCCTTTCAGGTTCATTGGCGAACACCTTGGCGCAACAGTCGACTGGTTCCCGAAGGACAAAGCGGTTGAAACGGTCACATATAAACTGAATGACGTCTATATCGAACTTTTTATTGGTAAAAAGACCGCCAAGAAAAATGGCCAGCAAATCGAGCTTGACCAAGAGCCAATGATCGTCAACGGAAGCACGATGGTCCCCGTAAGATTTGTTACCGAACAGTTTGGCTCAAAGGTGGAGTGGATTCAGGAAGCAAGGATGGTTGTGATAACTTACCCTAACCCGACACCATGAGCCTGTTTCTGGTTTATTGTCCCTACCCAACAAAGTCACAGGCAGAGCAGGCGGCAAAAAATGCTGTTTACAAGAAGCTAGCCGTGTGCGCAAACATCTTCCAGTCGGATTCAATCTACGAATGGAAGGGTGAGCTGGTGCATGATTCTGAGCGCGTGGTCATCTTCAAGACAATAGAGCAGAAAGTGGAAGAGCTGAAAAAGTTTGTTGAAGAAAACCACCCATATGAGTTGCCGGCCATAATAACTTTTGGGCCTTCCGATGTAAATTTGCCCTATCTTGAGTGGGCGAAAGGCCAGCTTTTGTAAGTGAACCTTGAATACAATCTGGAAGAACGCCAGCGCCTTGATGTGTTTCTTACGTCAAAGCTCCCGTTTCTTTCCAGGACCCAAATTGCAAAAATGATCAAGGACGGTCTTGTCACTGTTGATGGTGACGAGGCTAAGCCTTCCTACAATCTGAAGCCGGGAGAGCAGATAGATATTGAGCTCCCGACGCCGGAGCCCTATGAGCTCGAACCAGAGAACATACCTATTGAGATTGTCCACGAAGAGGACGATTTTCTGGTTGCAGTCAAGCCACAGGGAATGCTTACCCACCCGGCTGGTGCAACAATCACGGGGACACTCGTCAATGCCATGCTATATTACTGCAAGGGCAAACTTTCGGGCATGGTTGGGGAGCAGCGCCCCGGGATTGTCCACAGGCTGGACAGGGACACTTCAGGATTGATCATTGTTGTTAAGACCGACTATGCAATGAAGATGTTTGCAAAGCTTTTTGCTGAGCACAGGATGGACAAGAGATACTACTGCATATGCAAGGGTCATCTGAAATCGGAGCGAACTGTGATAAATGCCCCGATAGCAAGGGACTTTACGCACAGGTGGAAGATGTGCGTCTCTCCGGATGGAAGAGAAGCGATATCGAAAATTACCGAACTGGAAAGGTTTGATGGGTATACCTATGCTGAAGTCAAGCCTGTTTCAGGAAGGACGCACCAGATAAGGGTACATCTTTCATATATCGGCCACCCCATTTTGGGGGATCAGGTTTATGGCGGGGAGGACTCCAGATTTGACCTAAAGGGCCAGTTACTCCATTGCGGCAAGCTGGGGTTTGATTTCAAAGGGGTGCATTATGAGCTGGAGGCCAAGCCACCACCGATATTTCTTGAAACCCTTGAAAAATTGCGCTTGACTGGTGGCATGCAGGATTTAAACTCAAAGTGATCTGTTTCTCCACAAGAATGGAGGTTTGATTCAAATGGAAATTGGAATAATTGGTGCTCCGCAATCTGGGAAAAGCACCCTTTTTACCGCAATCACAGGTGTTGAGCCTGGCAATGAGGTTGGCAAGAGGGCGGTTGTCAAAGTCCCTGATCCGAGGCTCGACCATCTAACCGATGTTTTCAAACCAAAGAAGAAAATAAATGCCACAGTGAATTTTATTGATGCACCGCCACCACAAAGCATGTCGGCAAAGAGGGGTTCAGCGCCATCTTTTCTTGGCTTCATAAAAACTGTTGACGCCATTCTGGTTGTTGCGGCCTGTTACAGGGATGGTGGGGCCAAAGAACTCCAGGACATAATGGAAATGCTTCTTTTGTCTGACCTTGAGGTGATAGAAGGCATTCTTGCCAGGGAAAACAAGATAAAAATTGACCCCAAGTATTCAGGCCCATCCATGGAGTTGCTCAGAAAACTGGCTGGCGAACTGGAGCAGATGAAAATGCTCAGAAACATCGAGCTCAGTGAAAAAGAACTGGCTTCGCTTTCCGGCGTCCAGCTTTTTACGAAATATCCAACATTTGTTGCACTCAATATTTCAGAGAATGACATAAAAGGTGAGCTGAAGGGCGAAGCAAAGAAGGCCGCTGATTATCTGGACTCAATCAAAACACCATACATTGCCGTATGTGCTCCGATTGAGGCAGAAATAGCCACATTGCCAGATGAGGACAGGGAGAGCTTCATGCAGGAATATGGGCTCGAATCTACGGCCTCGGACAGGGTCATACAGGAAGTTTACGATCTGCTTGGCTATCAGACCTTCTTTACGGTGGGTGATGATGAGTGCAGGGCCTGGACGATCAGGAAGGGCGACAATGCTGTCACTGCCGCAGGTAAAGTTCACAGCGATATAGCAAAGGGATTCATCAGGGCTGAATGTTGCACCTATGAGGACTTGCTGGCTTCGGACAATTCCCTCCAGAAGGCAAAAGCGAATGCCAAACTCAGGCTTGAAGGCAAAGAATACATAGTCAAAGATGGTGAGATCTGTCATTTCAGGCACAGTGGCTAATCTTGTCCTGAATCTGTGATAATTAAAAAGCCTGACCTAATGGTCAGGCTTTTTTGTTTTTAGAAAGATAGAAAATTTTTATTTGGTCGAGCCGTTTTTGAGATATGCAGTTTTTAGGCCGTTTTTGAAGAGTTTGTGGTATGGCATCTTCCACCCACTAACTTTTTCCATATTGTGGGCCATGGGTAGGTTTTCACGCGGGATGAACCAGTAGGAGTAGTCCGTTTTGGAGACGTGTTTGGACACAAAATCAGGTGTACCCTCCGATAAGGCAGTATAATCGTATGTTTTACCTGGTTCGAATGACTCGATCTCGCATATTCCATAATCGGCTATCCTGAGGTTCCTGCCCTCCTCACTGAAGAAGGTTGGGATAATGAACACAAAGGATTTTTCAGATGATTTGTTTGTTATCTTCCCTTTTGCAGCCACAAAATCTTTGCCCTTCTCTATCCCAGATTCTATGATTTCCACTTTTGGGTTTGACTCGCTGGTTTCCTCAAACTCTATTTCGTATGACACCTTTGCATCATCAGGAATTGAAATCCCACCTTCTGTTGTAAAGGAATCTGTAAAATACTGTCCCTGCTCGAGTATCCCATAAAAGCTCAATATTTTTGTTGCAATAACTTCTTCTTTTGAATCTAGCACATTAAACATGACCGTGATGTTGGTGAGGTTTGTTTTTCCTGTGTTTTTGAAGCAAGCAACTATTTTGCTGGAATCTCCACTTTCGCTGGTTTCCCAATAGGTTGCATCAAAAAATTTCAACTCGCCTTTGTCAGTTGGTTTTGTTTGTTCCCTTGGTGTAAAAAACAGTTCCGTAACGAACATTTCATTTCCGCATTTGTACAGACCAATCCCTATGTGGGTAAAGTCTTTGTCCAGCCTGTTCTTTTTGTGGTTAGGTGAATTTTGGAAATTCTCGTCTATTTTGCTCGCAATGTCGTCAACTATTGTCAATTTTTGTATGTTTTCACCATATTTTGACCATTTTACTCCGTAGTTGCTGAGTCTGTCGCCTGGTTTCAGTCCATCTGGATTTGTGTGGTCAAAAAATTCCCTTATGCACATGTCTGTTGTGTGATCCTGTGCTGCAAATGTTGCCGGCATACTAATTTCGAGTGGAGGAGCTCCAATCTCTGCTCTGTGCTTGTTTATTTTTTCGTGAAGGCTGGTCATTATATCAAGCAGTTCTTCTCCACCTTCACCACCTGCGCCAGGGTCCTCGGTTACTTCGCCAACAGAGAAGGACACGTTGTTTCCATCCAGCTGGATTGATGTGCCCTTGAGGTGTTTGGCCAAAAATTCCATGGAAACAAAATGCTCATCTCCGATTTTAAAGAGAGGAACATTCATTTCGACAGACTCTTCGCCAACCGATACCGATTTTTCGCCAAGCGTGAACTTAAGAGTATTTGATGACAGGGCAAGCACATTGATGACAAAAAATGATATGAAAATCACGATTCCAACGGCCACACTTCGTTTCAAGGGGCACCTCCACATGCATTCTAGCCCAAAAGACCCGTATAGTAAATAATACTATTAAAAAAGCCCTGCTTGTTGCAGGGCTTTTGTTTTTGTGGTTACTTTATCACTATGCTGACCAATTTTCCTTTTGGGACCATGATTTTCAGTATCTCGTGACCATCGGTGAACTTTTTGACCTGCTCCTCGGAGAGTGCAATTTTTTGGATCTCCTCTTCGCTTGTTCCAATTTGAATTTGGATGACGTGGCGGAGCTTGCCGTTGATTTGTATTGGGATATTGATGGTGTCTTCTTTTGTGAGGGTTTCATCACCCACAGGCCATGGCTGCTGATGAACAGATGCTTTATTCCCCAACAATTCCCAAATTTCTTCTGTGATATACGGGCAAAATGGCGCGAGCAGGACGATATAGTTTTCGATGAAGTCTCTGAATTCTTTTGTTTCTGTTGTACCTGGTGTTTTGGCGAGGTCGTAAATTGAATTGAAGGCTTCCATGAATGAAGATATTGCAGTGTTGAAGTGGAACCTTTCGATATCTGATGTAACCTTCAAAATGAGCTTGTGCTTTATTCTTGTCAGTTCTTTTGTCAATTGTTCGCTGGCGCTGATGTTTCCATACTTCCATGATGTGAAATTATCAAAGACCCTCCCAAGGAACCTGTAGACGCCTGCACAACCAGGCTCGTCCCAGACAACTTCTCCTTCAAACGGGCCCATGAAAAGAATGTATCCCCTCAGCGCGTCCGCACCGTATTTCTCGACCATTGAGTCTGGTGTTACGACATTGCCTTTTGATTTGCTCATCTTCTGGTGGTCGCCACCAAGCACCATGCCCTGGTTCATCAGTTTCTGGAATGGCTCGATGAATGAGATAAGACCTGCATCGTGCATTACCTTAGTCCAGAACCTTGCATAGATAAGGTGCATTACGGCGTGTTCAGCGCCACCAACATAAACATTGACAGGGAGCCAGTATTTGATCATTTCAGGATTAAATGGTCTATCATTTTCATGAGGATTGGGGAACCTCAGGAAATACCATGAGGAACAAGCAAAACCATCCATTGTGTCAGTTTCCCTTTGTGCTGGTCCGCCGCATTTGGGGCAGGTTGTGTTTACGAATTCTGGAATTTTTGCCAACGGGGACTTTCCATCTGTGGATGGCTCAAATTTGTCTATATGTGGAAGCTTTACCGGCAGCTGGTCTTTTGGGACAGCTACAGTTCCACATTTCTCGCAATGAATGACGGGTATTGGTGCTCCCCAGTATCTTTGTCTGCTGATCAGCCAGTCTCTCAGCTTGTAGTTTACTGTTGGGGTTGCGATGCCCTTTTTTCCGAGTTCTTCAACGAGGACCTTTTTGAATTTCTCTGAATCCATGCCATCATATTGCCCGGAATTGACCATTGTCCCTGGTTCGGTATAGGCGTTTTCAAGGTTCACGAGTCCGCCGTCTTTGGAGATTACCTGGACCACTGGAAGGCCAAATTTCTTTGCAAAAGCAAAATCTCTTTCATCATGGGCTGGAACACACATGATTGCACCTGTTCCATAGGTTGCCAGGACGTAATCGCCAATCCATATCGGCACTTTTTTCCCATTTGCTGGATTTATTGCGTAAGAGCCGGTGAAAACTCCGGTTTTTTCCTTGTCAGTGGAGAGCCTGTCTATATCGGAGGCCTTTCTTGCCTCTTTTATGTATGCTTCAATGGCATTTTTCTGTTCAGGTGTTGTCAGTTCTGGGACGAGCTCGTGCTCTGGCGCAAGGACCATGTATGTGCAGCCAAAAAGAGTGTCAGGGCGTGTTGTAAAAACAACAATGTCGCGCCCTTTTTCTGATTTGAATATAATCTTTGCGCCTTCAGATCTGCCAATCCAGTTTCTCTGCATAATTTTGATTGGCTCTGGCCAGTCAATGGTCTCCAGGTCCTTTTCAAGTCTGTCTGCATAGTCAGTTATTTTGAAGAACCACTGTTTAAGGTCTTTTCGTTCCACCTGCGAACCGCACCTCCAGCAAACGCCGCCTTCGGCCTGCTCGTTTGCAAGAACGGTCTTGCATTCCGGGCACCACCACTGGGCGCCGTAATTCTGGTATGCCAATCCCCTTTCAAAGAGGAGCAGGAAGAACCACTGTGTCCACTTGTAGTAATCTGGATCCGAGGAGTTGATTTCCCTTTCCCAGTCATAACTGGTGCCGATGAGGGTCATCTGTCTTTTATAATTGGCAGTGTTTTTTGCAGTTGTTGCTTCAGGGTGAATACCCATCTGTATGGCATAGTTTTCCGCAGGGAGCCCAAACGAGTCCCAGCCCATTGGATGTAGCACATTGTAGCCAATCATCCTGAAATATCTGGAGTAAACATCTGATGGAACATAATTCCTGCAATGCCCTACTGAAAGACCGCTTCCTGATGGATATGGAAAGAAATCGAGGCAATATAATTTCTTTTTTCCAGGATCATTTGTGGTCCTGTAAATCTTGTTGTCATCCCAATACTTCTGCCATTTGGATTCGATTGCCTTGAAATCAAAGTTTCCCATTGCTGGCGCCTCCTTATGCAATTAAAGCCTCCTTGCGGAGGCTTTTTGGCGTCTTTTACTGGTGGACCTGAGGAGATTCGAACTCCTGACCTTCTGCATGCCATGCAGACGCGCTTCCAGCTGCGCCACAGGCCCACGTTGGGATATTTATAACGATGCCTAAATGAAAGTCAAGGAACAATAGTTCTACTGGTTTTCCACCCTTGACATGGTATTTGGTGACATTATACTAACCGAATTGTTGGGCCTCTAGCTCAGTTGGTTAGAGCGCGTCCCTGATAAGGACGAGGTCAGTGGTTCGAGTCCACTGAGGCCCACCATGCAGCTCTTTGCAAGTGGGGATGTAGCTCAGCTGGCAGAGCATCGCGTTTGCAACGCGAGGGTCGGGTGTTCGAATCACCTCATCTCCACCATAAAATCCCCCACTAAGTTGAACTGACCATCTATCATTTTTTAGAAATAATCCCAAGAATAAATCCGTTGCAGGAAAAAAATTTCTTTCTGCTATTTGTGCAAATTGAGTATTGAGTTTTTTGTTAAACCGGTGATAGAAATAATCAAGACAAGAGAACAGATGGTGTGAATAATGGGTGGTGGTGACGATGATGAACAGCTTTGAACGAATCCAGAGGGTGATCAATTATATTGAGGAAAACCTCACAGTCCGGATAAATCCGGACACGGCCTGCGGCCAGTCAGGCATCTCCACCGCCCATTGCTACAGAATGTTTCATATGCTGGTGGGAAGATCCCTCATGGCCTACGTGAGGACAAGAAGAATGACTGAAGCAGCAAAAAAGCTGAGAGCTGGACATGAAAGCATCATCGAGCTTGCCCTTGATTGCGAGTATGACTCGCAAGAAGCCTTCACAAGGGCCTTCAAGTCTGAATTCGGTGTTACACCAGGCACATTCAGGCAAAAAAAACCAAAGATAAAGGAGTACAGCAAAGTGGACCTGATTGAAAAATATTATGATAATTCGGCAAATATGCAGGGAGACCCTAAAGTTAAAGTCCTGAAATGGCTTCCTCCAATTAGGGTTGCCTATTACAATGCGATTGGCAAAACACCGGAGAAAGACGCTTGGAACAAGCTTTTAGATTGGGCAGCAAGCAACGGTCTTTTTGATGGCCCATACAGACTTTTTGGATTCAACAACCCTTCACCACAACCAGGAAAAGATGAATATGGCTATGAAGTTTGCATCACCGTGGAGAAAGATGTTGCAGGAACTGATGAAATAAAATTCAAACACCTCATGGGAGGTCATTATGCTGTCATGAGCACAACACTCCCCAACATCGAGAAAGACTGGAAGCATTTTTCAACGTGGCTCTCGCTGAGCAAGTATGAATATGGAACGCACCAATGCCTTGAGGAGCATTTGACGCCTCCGGACAGATGGGACAGTGAAGCACTCGAAATCGACCTTTACATGCCGATCAAGATCAAGGAAAAACCTATGGAAAAGGAAATAAGGGAAGTAAAGCTGGATAAAATGAGGGTAGCACATTGCTGTGCCCTGAGCACTTCACCAGAAACGGATTCCTGGAAAATAATGAAGGAATGGGCAACTAAAAATGGAATTCTTGATTTGCCAGGAACAAAAATTTTCGGTTTTGACAATCCGTGTCCGGAACCTGACAGATCATTTTATGGATTTGAGCATTGGGTCACTGTACCGGATGGCGTCGAGTCTTCTGGTGGTGTTGGTATAAAGGAAGTCGAGGGTGGTGACTACCTTATTTTGTCAAGCAGACTCGAGGACATTCCTGAAAATTATAAGAGACTCTTCAAGAGTTTTGATGAGAAGGGGATTGATTGCAGGCATGCTCCGTGGATTCAGGAACTTATTTTTGACAAAGAAGATCCAGACAATCAAGATCTTATGGAACTTGTCCTTTATGCTCCCTTTAAGAGAAAAAACTGAATTATGGTGAAATTTAAAAGGCCAGATAAATATTACCTGGCCTTTTTGTTTTTCTAGGTTTTTGTTATCAGGGATTTTTGGGTTTTGATATTGGCTGTGATGGTTTTAGCTGGGTAGAAGATGATGGATCCATTATCTTGGCATTTTCGGGTATCTGAATTTTTGGTGCAGAGCCAATATTGGTTATTTCAATTGTATAGCTGTCACCTTCGCTGCCGATGGTTAATTTCCCATTGAAGGAAACCATCATACCTTTATTAGATCCTTTTGAAAGTACAAGGATTTCCCCATCGACCTGATCTGTTGCGTCCTTCCCATACCCTGCTATATAGTATTTTTCAACTTCCTGACTGGCAAAAGATCCTTTTCCGAGAGCGTTGAATGTCGAGTTTTTGTCAGATAAAACTTCCTTTATGGCCTTCATGTAAAGCTGGAGTTGGATTTTTGAAGATTCTCCGGGAGCTTGTCCTTTTGGAACCTTAATGCCTATCCAGCCCTGGCTCGGGACCTTATTGTACGTTGTTGTTGGGGTGAATATTATTTCAGTTTGTGGTGCTTGAGGATTTTGGCTTTTTATGACATTTCTTACCGAGTCTCCATTGAATGTCATTTCAAGTATTGATCCGGGGAATTGTTTGTCACCCTTTGTTGTTTTGACTACACAATTTGTAAAATCCATATAAATATTTATGTTTGGCCTGTTTCCCACAGGTTTTCCTGGAGCTGGTGGTGGGGTTGTTTGTGGTTTCAGTGGAGTTTTTGTGATCTCTCCTGCTTTGGAATCATCTGTTTTTGAGAGCGTTGCCTCAAGAAAATTGTCCCCGTCTTTAATTTCGAACTCGGGGTAGGTGGTTTTTGAATACCCGTCTGCAGAGATTATCACATCAAACTTGCCCTCGGAGAGTCCTTCCACAATAAATCTTCCGTCATCATCTGTCACGATTGTTTTCGAATCGATTACAATGCTTGCATTTGCAATCTTTGCCAAGCTGATTGTATCTCTTACGGTGCCTGATAGTTTTGATGATCCACCTTCGCAAGAAGCAAAGAATACTATCGCTAAAACCAGAGCCAGTGTTATGGGGGCTAGTTTTTTTGTCATGGTTTCCTCCTTAAAGACCTTATCTGATCAGAGAAGGTCTTTTTGTCTTTTGAGTTAAAAAAACTTGATCCTGAAACGAGAATGTCAGCGCCATTCTCGACAAGTGCTGATGCGTTCTCAAGCCCAACGCCACCGTCAACCTCTATTTCTATTGTTTCTGACAGCTCTCTCACTTTGGCGACCCTGTTTATTGTGGATGGAATGAATTTTTGGCCTGAAAATCCAGGGTAAACACCCATTACTGTTACGATGGCTATCTGGTCAATAAATGGCTTGAGAATATCGCAATCTGTGTCGGGTTTTATGGCCAGACCCGGTTTCATTCCCGAAGATTTGACGAGATTTATTATTTCCATATGTTTTAGGCCAAGTTCTACATGCCATACAAACATTTTTGCACCCATGTTCCTAAATTTTTCTATGTATTCGCCAGGATTGTTGACCATCAGATGTGCGTATGCAGGAACTAGTGAAACTTTGCATGCAGATTCACATGTTAGGATTCCCAAAGCAAGATTTGGGACAAAATGGCCATCCATAACGTCAAGATGAAGAATGTCCGCGAACTCGTTTATATTTTTGATCCCCTCTTCAAGGTTGAGGGGGTTGGCTGCAAGAAGTGAAGGGGCCAGTTTTGTCATGGCTGCCTGAAGTAGATATCAATCTTGTTTTTGGTGTCGCATTCCCTGTTTGGCTCAGGATCAGTTCTCAAAACGATATTTGCGTCAGCGTATGGGGCAAGGTTTTTCTGGACAGCTATAAGGTTTACCTCAAAACCAGCCTGCTGGAGAGTTTCGGAAGCCTGGTCAACTGGAAGACCCAAAACATTGGGGACAGTTGTCAGCTGTCCAACTGATACAGTCAGTGTTATTGGAGTGTTTCTATCAACTTCGCTGTCTGGAGCCGGAAATTGCCTGACGACATAACCAACATCACTGGCATTGGATGATTCCTCTTCTATCCCGCCTATTGCAAGCCCTATCTTGAGGAGTGAATCTTGTGCATCTCCATATTTCATTCCAATGAGGTTTGGCACTTTCATTTTTCTCTTGCCACTCGAGACAACGACAAAAACGCTCCTGGCGGTTTTTATGTAAGCGCCTTCGGAAGGATCCTGTGATATAATGCTTCCTTCCGGAACAAACTCTGAGGCCTCGTATTTTTCAATGACCAGTTTTAGATCTCTTTTCTGGGCGACCTTTTCTGCAGTCTGGAACCTCATATTTGTGAGGTTAGGCACCATTATCATCAGATCGGGACCACCGCATCCAGCAAAAAACATTGTGAAGACAATTATGGTTGAAATAAGCAAACCTTTTTTCATGGTGTTTAAGTTATTCCCTTTTGGCCTTTAATCAAGTCCCGACAGTTTTTTGTGCTGTGTTCTGAAGTGTTTTCCAGCAAACCTGTGGGACTCGTCTCTAATTTGCTGGAGAAGTCTCAATGCCAGGCTGGTTTCCGGCAACCTTATCGGTTCCATCCCCTTTCGCATAACGAGCTCTTCTTCCTTGGCAAGAGAGGCTATCTCTATATCCATTCCCTTGAACACATCGAGGGCAACGTTGAGCTGGCCTATTCCACCATCAATGAGGAGGAGGTCTGGTTTTTGGGCAAACTCCTCATCATCCCAATGTGTCCTTCTTCTCTCCAGCGTTTCTCTCATCATTGCATAATCATCAGGAGTATCTTTTGTTTTGATTTTGTAGATCCTGTAGCCTTTCTTGTTTGGTCGGCCATCCTTAAAGCTGACCTGCGACCCGACTGCACCTTTTCCCTGTATGTTTGCTATGTCGTAACCTTCAATGAGAAACGGTGGTTTTTTAAGTTCAAGTGCCTCCTGAAGCTGGGTTATAGCATTTTTGCCAAGTGCAAGGGTCTCCCTTCTCATGTGCTCTGAAAGATGGTGTTTTGCATTTGTTTCTGCCATCTTCAGCAATTGCACCTTGTCACCCCTTTTTGGCTGGACAATTTTTATCTGCCTGAGGAGTTCCCTACCCTGATTGATGAACTCAAAGAGTTCCTTTTCACCCTCTGGTTTTACATTTACAAGGATTTCTGATGGCAAATCGATGTTGTCCTGGCTACCGTATACCTGTTGCATCACTGCACCAAGAAACTCTGAAGGGGTGGCTTCGTCTTCTGAACCTGCGAACATCTGCATGTCCAGGATTAACCTGCCTCCCCTTACTTTCATGTATTCGACGCACGCCCTATTTTCGTTATTAAAAACGGCAAAAGCATCTCTATCAGCTGGTTCTGTGCTGATGACTCTTTGTTTGGATACTATCGAGGAGAGGTTCTTGATACTTTCTCTCAGCCTGGCAGCTTCCTCGAACCTTAAGGACGCAGATGCTTCAGTCATTTTTTTGTGGAGTGTTTCTTCCAGCTTCTTGTATTTGCCAGAAAGTAACAAGAGCAAATCGGCAACCATTGACTGGTATTCTTCCTGACTTGTTAGGCTGGCGCATGGCGCAAGGCACAATCCGATATGATAATCGAGGCAAGGCCTGCATTTTTTCTCTGGGAGTTCGAGCTTGCACGTTCTGACCGGAAAAAATTGCCTTATAGTCCTGATATTTGTCGCAAGAGACTCAGATCTTGTATAAGGGCCAAAGTAATGGAAATTTGGATTGTCCGTCCTTCTTGTCCTGCCAAGCCTTGGGAATGATTCTTTCGAAACAAAAATGAAGCTGTATTCCTTATCGTCACGTAGCTTGATGTTGTAGTGTGGCTGATATTCCTTTATCAGATTATTTTCGAGTACGAGGGCCTCGTGGGCCGAGTAGGTGACTATGAAATCTAGATCGCATGCATGGTCCATCATTGCTGCCACTTTTGGCAACAGCTGCGATTTGTCCAGATATGACGAAACTCTGTCGCGAAGGCATTTTGCCTTTCCGACGTATATGACCTTCCCGGTAGAGTCCTTGAAGAGGTAAACACCAGGCTTGAGTGGAAGGTTTTTTACCTTCTCTTCAAGCTCCGTCATTAATCAACCCACCACACCCACGTTTTGCTTTTAAACTCACCCTTGATGAAGCCCTGAGCCCTGAGCCCGGGTAGGAATCTTGACGCCGCATCCCTGCATGCAATCCCTTGGGCCTTGATGGCATCCTCAATTTGGGTGGTGGTCATTTTGCCTTTTCCCTTGAGAATATCTACTACAAATTCTGCTTCATCCGTCATTTCGTTCATATTTCATACCTCAGTACCAGTGTTTTGTTTTCGTTTTCAAAAGATGCCTCTGCTCCGATTATGTCGCAGAGCGTTTCAAAGTCCACAAAGATGTCACCACCTTCAATGATAGTTGGGGCCTGTGCGTTTAGGGTGAATGGTCCTGCGGATACAGCTGTTTTGTTGTGTTCGACACTTATTTGCCATGTTTCAAACTGGCCCAGTGCCCTTTTCCTATCTGGAAGCACCGAAGCTGATCCACCAAGTGCCGGAAGCAGCGAATTGATCGCGACCAGATATTTGTCACCAAAAGTTTTTGTGGAAATAGAAACCTTGGTTTTCAGATTGTTGAATGTAAGAGAGCTGTCAGTGGTGTTGATTTTTAGCTCCAGTGGTTTATTTTCAAAAACAGGATTGTATTGAATATCGCAAATAAATTTTCCACCATTGGATTCAATAGTTATTGTCCCCGTTTCCGGGAATACAGGAGCGGTCCAGGTGTTGACTGAGAACTCGATTGATGTGGAGTCAGTGGTGGAGAAATTTGTGTTTTTTGGCGTTATGTACGGGAGGGAACTGGTGATTGTGCCGGAGAGTTCCCCAACACCAATATTTGAAAGGCTGAGGGATGGGGCTTTTGCGCTCTCCTCAATCCCAAGCAATCTCCTTACCTTGAATTCAAGGTTCCTCACACCCTGGTCCCAGAAACCCACATTTGTATATGCCCATTTCATGTCTTTTGTAATAACGACAAGCCTTGGGATTGCCTTTCCTTCGTAAAGGCGGAATGTTTTGAGTTCTGGCCTTATGTCATAGCACATCGGATAAGTTATTTTGTCCAAGCCGAGTGATTTTAGGCCACCTTTGATTCTTGAGTCCTCAGTGAGTGTTTCTTCAATATCTTCATCTGTTTTTTCATCCTGGTCAGTGATGACACCAAGCACCACCAGGCCTTTGTTTTTGTAATTTCTCCAAAGCTTCTCAAGATGGGGCATGGAGGACTTGCATGGTGGACACCAGGTTGCCCAGAAATCAATAATGACAACTTGCACTTCTGGTTTTTTGAGGAGTTCGGAGAGCTTTGTTTTGGCTCCCGAGGAGTAGGGGTAGCTTGGAAGCTCAAAATCTGGTGCTGCCCTGAACCCACCTGCTGGCGGGATGTATGAATTGAACATCAGGCTGGACTTATCAACCGAGAGGAGTGGGGTTGTTGCCCTTCCCCTTATTGTTGGTGCCCACAACACTATTGTTCCGTCAAAACTCTGGAGGGTTGCCCCTGCAAATTGTGAAAGGAACTTTACAGGGCCGTATATTTCTCCTGATTCTATCGAGAATTTGCCACCAAATTCGAATTTTGATCCACCAGATTCGGCAAAGTTTTGTCCGATATACATTGTTGCTTCATTTTGCCCGGCAATAAACCTGACAGTCTGGTTGGAGAGGATTCGTACTTCTGCGCCTATGGATTTTGCAATCAGCCCTATTGGTCCCACCGGATCATCACCTGCAGTGGCAGCAACAGGCATGCTGACGTTTGAGCCATTTATTCTTATGGTCTTTGAACCATTATACCAGCTGGAAAAGGATGTGAAAGGCGGAATGTTCCAGCACCTGACAGGTATCTCGACCTGGTTGCTTGTTCCAAGCAGAGTCGCTGTTGCGATTTTGTAGTTTGGTGTATTCTCGAGTTCAACTTGAGATGGATCAAAGCTCAATGAAACCTGTACAGGTGAACTCCTGAAAGTACCAGTCAGAATGTTGACTAGTGGTGAGTTTGATGTTATCGAGCCCTGGCCTGCAGAGCCACCTTTGTTTGACACATTTACTGTGAGCACATCTGGTGGGACAGCGCCCTGTTTGTCAAAGATCGAAGCGGTGGCCTGTTCAAGATAAATAAGCTGGGACTGGTTTGCATCCGGGAGGGCAAAAACAAGCTCGTCTTTGGAATTGACAATATAGAGTCTGGGGATTGACTCGCCAGGGAAACCTTCGCAAATCTCACCGCTTTCATTAAACATGATCGGCAGTGTGAGGCCAACTATTGAGAGTGCATCAAGACCCTCCATTATGTCTCTATTGCCTGCAAAAAACTGCTCTACTGTAGAATCTGTTGGTATCGAATTCGATACAAGGTAGCAAGACAAACCTTTGTCCTTGTACCTTCTAAAAGTGCTCTCAATGAACGGTATCATTTTGGCACATGCCTGGTTGTTTGAGTAGAAGAAGAAAAGCTTGTATTGTGATTGGTCCTGCAAGAGGCTGTACTTGGCATTCTCTCTGATCGGATAAAGATTTGCCTCGAAAGGTTTTGCCACCTTTTTATCATTCATCTTCACAAGGTCAATGCTTGGCCAGTCGAGTGAAAGCAGGGGTTGGGGTTCTTTCTTGAGCCAGACCCTGACACTCTCATAGTTTTCACTTATTTCCAGGCCAAATGCGAGCGAAAGGCAGGCCCAGGGCAGCATGACATCTTCACCTTTTACCTCATACCTGAACTTCCACGGCATTTTGGTGCCATCAAGGAAGAAATCACCTGTTTTTGTGCCAAGCTCAAGTGTTTTGCCCCTCATCATTATGGCAAGATTGCCGCTTGTTGGGTCAAATATGCTTGATCCGCCACAGGAGGAAATGAATTTGAGAACAGATGTCGAGACCAGTCCATCAAGCACCTTTGGCTGGTCTTGTTGCTCAAAGCCGTTGATTTTGTAAAAGTCTCCTTTTGACGAGAAAAGGACCGAGTCTTTTGGGTAAATGCCAACATTGAGGTTTAATCCCACAATTCCATTGTAAGTTGCAACTATTGCCGCGTCACTTGTTTCAATGGGCAGATCACTTCCAAATATTGGGGTAAGGGTAACCTTTTCCTTTGAAACAGAAACGCGTGTTGTTTGCATGGCACTTGTGGTATCAATGGGTTCTTTGAAAATTATTTTCCCGCCACCTTTGTTTATTATTGTAACCGTTGTTTTTGGCGGAATTGCGTTTGGTGTTGCATCGTGCCACTGAATGTCAATATTGTTTTTATCTACATCCACAAGTGGTTTGTCTTTTGCAAGGTCCAATGTTACAAGAACAGTCTTTGTCTTCTGGTCCCAGCTCACATCTGCGCCAAAGGCCTCGCCAATAAATCTTATCGGGACGAATGTCCTTCCATCTTTTATTATCGCCGGGCTCTGGAGTGTTGTTGGGACACCATTGATGATTGCCTTTTTTGAATTGATGGTCAGCTCGATTGTGGTTGTGCCTATTGTAGCACGGACACTCCTGGTCTGTTGCACCCATTCCACCTTTGCACCGAAAGGTTCTCCGATAAACCTGTATGGAACATAGGTGGTTCCTTTTTCTATAAAGGCCGGCGGGGAGACTTCTTTTTCCTCCCCATCAATTGTGGCCGTTTTTGATCCGATTACAATCGAGATTATCCTTTTTGTATTTGCGTATTTGAGTTTCACTTCAACTGATCCGACGGGATGCCCATTTATAAAAAACTCAATTTTTCCAGATTTTGGTTTGAGCTGATTTATGAGCGCATTATTGGGGAATGGCCATATTTCAATTGTTTTGCCGCCTTCAACAGGATAATTTTTGGAATAGTTGTTACCTAGGTGCAGCCAGTCCGGAACAATGTAGCTTAAAAGCCCACTCCTGTTTGGTGTAAACTTGAAAGATTGCCTTGTCATCCAGGAAAAATCTTTGGAATATATTGTGTCTTGTTCAAGCTCAATGAAATCCGGTGGGAAGATCTCTGCGGAGAATGGGGCAATCTTTGACATGTCGTAGGTGATTACAACCTGACCGCCCTCTTTTTTCTCGATTCCCATGCCCATGATCTCAAGAAGGCTCTCGGGGAGCATTACCTCATCTTTGTTCTCATAAACTTCTTTTTTGAGTGTAAATGGAACATTGCCTTTCAATCCGACTGCCGAACCTGTCCACAACCTGTACTGCTCGTCATTGAAGGTGAGCTTTATCCCGTCAGCATCTTTTTTTACGAGCATTCCAAATGACATCGAAAGAGCAGATGACGGATAGCAATTGGCATTTGATACGACCTCAAACCCCTGACTCACAGGTACGTCATCGCCCTGGATTTTTACCCTTTTTGACCCTGGCGTCATGATGAGCTCTACAGTTGGCTCCTCGCCTGTGACTGCAGTTACAGGCAGGAAAACCATTCCACCCGATGTTTCAATCTGGATCATGCATATATGGAAGCCCTTTGGAATGAGCCATTTTGGCAATAGCGTTGCCTCAACGACTGTTTTGTCGGGATTGAGTTTGGCCGGCTTTATTTCAAGCCAGTCGGAGCATGGTTTCAATGTTCCGGAAAGTGGACCCTTACCTGTGTTTGTGATTGTGAATGTGATTGTTTTTGGTTCTGATCTCTGGGTCACAAAACCAAAGTTCAGCATTGACGTGGAGAGTTCAGCCTTTGCCTGGAGAACGTATGAAACAGTGATTGTTTTTTCGATCTTCTCGCCGGATGATGGTTTTGTGGCTGTGACCTTCAAATCATTCTTGCCTTCGCCAAGTGTTACCGGAATGGAAAATTTTCCAGTTTCAGAAGCTATTGTCTGCCTTCCACCAATGGTGACCCTTGCCCCCCTCCCAGTGTAACCTGACACAACGTAGTCAGGTGCTGGAGATTCAAGCGACTGGCTGTCAAGCGCAAGGAAGAATGGTTCGGCATAAAGGCACGCTGTTAGAGCCGCAAACCTTGTGCAAAGCTGGAGACCCTCCGGATTGACATGTTCTATGGTGTCTTCCGGATCGTGCCACATCATGCCCCTTCCACCAAATATGAAAACTGATGGGACACCCTTTGCATAGAATGCCGCAGAATCATTGTTGTTTGCAGGCCTTCCCTGTCTTACATCGGCACCAACCTTTAGTCCGGAAAATTTCAATTTATCAAAGAGATCGGTGAAATTGGCGTCCATTGACAGGTTGATCCTGTTTGGTTCGCCACAGACCATGTCAAGGTTGAGAACTGTCATTCCATCAAGCGGGAAAGGTGGATTGTTGGCCATATAGCTTGCCCCGACAAGGCCAAGTTCTTCACCGGAAAGCGCTGCAAAACAGATGTTTATTTTTGGCTTGAGGCCACTGTCTGTAAAAACCCTTGCGATTTCAAGCATTGATGCGATGCCTGAGGCATTGTCGCATGCACCTGGATAAAGGGTGCCGTCAACATCCACACCGAGGTGGTCATAATGTGCTGTTATGAGGACTGTTTCATTTGCACCAAACGGGTCTGATGCTGCAATATAGCCGACGACATTGGAGGTTTTATGTGCAGGATTAAATTCTGCATTGACTTCTACCTGGAGCCTCGTGTTTTTGATCTGAAAAGAACTCGGAGATTTGGAATCGTTGATTTTTTTGAAGAGCTGTTCGGAAGTCAGGCCTGATTTTGAAAGTATCTGGTTTGAGCATTCCACAGAGACAAAAAAGCATGGGATGGAAGAAGGATAGGCACTGACGATCTTCTCGTTCATGTTTCTTCTGTTTTCTGGCGGGAGCATCGGGTTCTCAAATACAACAACAGCAGATGCTCCGTGGGCTATTGCGTTGTCTACCTTGTATTGGAACGCCATTAGCGAATCTGCTTCCTGTCCAGCTAGCTCCCTGAGATAATCCGGAGCGTGCCTTATTACGGCAACAACCTTGCCCTTGGCATCGATTCCCTTGTAGTCGTCATAATTGTATTTTTGAGTTGATATTCCAAATCCTGCAAAGATGGCATCTGCATTTGCCTTGCCTGAGCCAGTCACCTGGAGGAAATTGTAATCTTTTTTGTAAACAAACTGCTTTTCCGTTCCTCCATCCTCTGTGACCATTCTGAAATCCACTGGTGATTTTGGAAGAAAAACGGAGGTGGAAAAGTTTTGGAAGTATGTGTCGTCGTCACCTGCCGGCTTGAGGCCAAATGATTTGTATAATGAAGCAATGTAGTCTGTTGTTATCTTCTCTCCGGGATCACCAACCATTCTGCCCCTGAATTCCTTTGACGAGAGTTTTTCAATATATTTCATGGGGGCTTCTGATGCTATCTTTTCTATCAGCCCCGCAAAAGAGTAGTCCGATGCCTGCACCTGACTGGCAAGCGGCAGCAGGGTTGCAAACATCATTATTACAAGTGTTAACGATGCAAATCTTTTCATCATTCCTCCGCGATTATCTCTTTGATGGCGCTGGCAAATATTTCCATTTCTTCTTTTGTGTTGTAGAGGTAAGTTGAAACCCTTAGTGTGCCGTCGATTCCCCTTGAATTGAACCAGCCATGCACGCAATGGAAGCCTGCCCTCAGCATTATTCCGACTCTGTCGTCAAGGAGCATGGCAAGGTCGTGGACATTGTAGCCTTCGACCGTCATACTTGTTATCCCACCCCTATCCTTGGCGTCTTTTGGCCCGAGGATCTTTATTTGTGGAACACCCTCAAGAAGGTCTTGCAGGTACTGATTCAGTTCAATTTCGTGCTCATGTATGTTGGAGAGCCCTATCGACTCGATGTAGTCTATGGCTGGCTTTACACCCACAATACCGGCGTAATTTTGCAGCCCTGCTTCGAATTTTCTTGGAGGATCAAGCAGTTTTACTTCATCGTATGTTACAGAAAACACTGTTCCACCACCAGTTGTTAGTGGTTTCAATTTCCTTAATTCCTCAAGCTTCCCGTAGAGTGCGCCCATGCCTGTCGGACCGCACATCTTGTGGATTGAGATGGCCATGAAATCACAGCCAATTTCTTGAACATTGAGTGGGACATGTGCCGCTCCCTGTGCCGCATCGAGACAAACCAGTGCACCGGCCTCTTTCCCAAGCTTGCACACCTCGGCCACTCTTGAGGTTTCACCATCAAGGTTTGAAGTGTGGTAGAAACTTATGAGTCTTGGTTTTGACTCTTTTATCGCTTTTGCCCAATTGTCGACTGAGAATCTTCCGTCATCTCCGGATGGTACAACGATGACCTTTACACCCCATTCTTTCAGCCTGAACCATGGGACAAAGTTTGAATTGTGTTCCTTGTCTGAAACCAGCACAATATCGCCAGGTTTCCAGTCTATGCCATATGAAACTATGCTTATTGATTCGGAAGTGTTCCTTGTGAACACAAC